>Ga0325405_1003334_pt1 | contig 16521 bp, 12 predicted proteins | sample PopdelMetagenome_21_FD_205663 | JGI IMG/M metagenome (GOLD analysis project Ga0325405, IMG submission 205663) | Populus deltoides microbial communities from Bellville, Georgia, United States - Xylem-Control-R2 | ecosystem: Host-associated > Plants > Phyllosphere > Stem > Wood/Secondary xylem...
TAATACTCTTTCCAACATGACACTTTTCCATTAAGTTAACAGGACTGGGTGTGCATGTCTCCTGTCACAAGGCTTTATCAAAGAACTCCGGTGAAAATGTGAGAGTTGGTCGAGAACTAAAGATTGTCCGGGGCAGTTAATTCAATGGAAGTTTCTTATGATTGTCCTATTGATATATATGGTTTTCTAGCTCGTTCTTAATATTCTCCACTTGCACCAAGCGCTTACAATCTTCTGTCAAAATAATGCAATTGTGAAGTCTATACGGAAATCACTAAAAACGTTGTTAGTTAATATTTCAAACATATATTGGAGCTAGCTGGCTCAAGGTGTATAATTATATAGTCATCTAATCTTATTTTAACTGTCATGTAGAACTGAATAGTATTCCATATGAACCTCGAACTGTTGGTAAGATGTCTTCATTCTTCATCTAATATTCACTGCATTTGATCCTGTTACAGCCAAACTGTTCTTATTGAAAATGCATGTTTGTTTGGATGTTTATTCCTTTCACTAATCCATTAAATTGTCCCACCAGAAGAAAATTGTAAACGCTGGTGGAGTATTCTGTTAGCGTGTAAACACCATTCCATCAACAATTTACATATTCGACAGTAAGATTTACTTTACTGACAAAAACATGTCGTCGAAAAAACATTGTTAGAAAAACTTTTTTCGGAGATTTGCTATCCGTCCGCATTTCATCGACCATTTCTATCTGTAATTAAATTACTGATAAAACATTCCATTAAATTGTCCAACTAGAAGAAAACTTTTGAACCGTTTGGTAACTTTTCAAAGAAATGGCTGCTATATATTGTTGACAAAATCATCAACAAATTTGTTTTCTCTAATAAACCGGTGATTTCATCGGAATTTCAGTAATTGTTTTTGAATTATTTAGTTGTTAATGAAAACAATAACGAAAGTCACAATAGTAATTTTACTGAACACCAAAATTTTATTAATTTTAATATTCTTTCCAAAATAATTTTACAATAATAAATATATCGCTACACAAATTTGGCTACTCGCTTTTTGACCTGTTTTAGGACCATCGCTACAGATTCCAGCGTTGACTAGCTTGGGTTGGATTGTTGTGTGCGCAATAAAACCCGACCTCATTTCTCCGGTTGATGCCATACAAATCCCATAAACCCAATTCCTATCGAGGATCCATTAGTTTCTCCATCCTCCAACCACAATTGAGGATCGTGGGGAGTATACGGGAAAGCGTCTTCTCCATGTTTTTCAACCATTGCAGCATTATATGTTTCCTAGAAAACAAGAAAATACAAGTCAAATATAATTATAAGAATTACAAGAAATTAAAAAATATATATATTTTATATGAGTTTCCTTATATAAGTCAAATATAATTATAAGAGTTACAAGAAATAAAACATTTTCGCTCTGCTATCTACTAGCTTCTTCACCCATTTCCCCCTATCTGTCTTTTTTATACAAGTTTCCTCGTATAACTCCATCGGAGTAGGGTTACGCCCAAGTTGTTTTTCTTGTAAAATAAATAAGTTGTTAAAATGTCTAAAAAAATAAATGGCACATTAATAAATAAGGAAAAAAATAATTTAAACATTCTTATCAGGCCCTTTGCATGGTTGACAAATGCAAGGGTGTGCCTGCTCATCGAACCATTTGTTTTTTTGTATTGGTTCTGCGTCCTAGATTGCGAACACCTTTTAAAGTGTTCTGAAGCCATAAAATATTATAGAAACAGCCCCCAATTATCCTTTGTGACGTGACTCGGTCTATGATTTTTCTAACCACGATGTCAATAGAGCTGACTTTTTTTTTTCCTGCATATTTGTGGGCATCATACCACAATCATGCAACATAGTACAAAGACATTGTTAAAAATACATAAGATTAGAAAAATTAAGATTGCAATTTCACATGTAAAATTTGTTAATTGCTTGATGCTTCCTTAATTGCGCTGGGGTTTTCCCATACTTTTTTGACCATCCACTAGTTTTCCCTTTCCTGCCAAAATCTTTCTAGCATTGTCGATTCATACACTAATTCTTTTTTTTTTTTTCTATGTAAAAAAAAAAACTATATACTAACTCAATATATTTCTATCTTAACTTAAAGGTTACCTTTACTATGTGTTTTCTTCTAAATTTATTTATTTTTGGTGACCTTAATTATTATAATTGATTTTTTTTTTAATAATTTTCTATAGAAAAATTGATCTCGGTCCCTAAAAATAGGAGACTTGTCGGTTCAGTTATGTTTGTTTTATCATTTATATGATTTTCATGGTTTTTTAACACACAAAAAAACTTAAACAAAAATAATAGAAATGATGACGGGATTAAAATTAACTAAAATTAATAAAAAGATATATTTTTTCTGTTGTTCTAATTTGTTTTTCAAAATATACCTAAACTAGCATGTGAACACAACAATTAAATAATATGAATAAAATGAACAGTGCTGAAAATTAATACCAATAAATAAAAGTATTTACAAAACTAATCAAGAGAGAATATACAAGTAAAGGCTCAACCCTGAAGCTCCCAGCAAAGTCATCATTTTGTCTCACATCGATGGACGTCTCGGTGGGGACCAAATAACTATCATTGAAAATTGGAGTCGCCACAAAGAAATCAAGCAAACTAGGGATCTTAAAATGTGCACTGGTTCCAGAGGCTCAGGTAAGGGGTTAGTTATGCTTAAGGGAAGATTGACGGCGCCCTCACGACATCCTTTCTTACAAAGTGTTACATTTATTATGTGTTTCTTCTAAATTTGTCTTTCTAATTACCCTTAATTACCTAATTATTTTTTTACTTATTTTTAATTCTTTTATAATTTTTTCATGGAAAATTTGACGTCGATACATAAAAATAAAAAACTTATGAGTTTGGTGATTCATAAAATTTAAATCTTGACATCGACCCCTTTCGAAAGGATCCTTGTTATTTTGAACACGCGTATTGGTATTGGACATGCAAGGATGGCAAAATGGCCCATTCATTTTGGTTGTTTTGAAATGACCCCGGAGGCCATCATTATTCCATGGGCTTTCGTTAGTATTTGGAAATAGTACGATAACTGCAATTCTTTGGTGTCATAGTGTTACGCTTTCTATATCATTGCCAAACCGGGCATAAAAGACAGGAGCAGAAACCTATTTATTTAGGATAATAAAAATGAAAGAGGTACGTAGTAATGAAGAAAACATGCCAAACATGAGGCTGCAGCTTCATGTCTTCTTAATAAATGTGTTCTTCTAATTGTTGTTGTCCGTCCAGAGTTGTTTCTGAAGATAGTCGACTACCTTCTTGTCCACCTGGAAGGCCTTGGTTAGAACATTAGGATTAATGGGTGGATCTGCTCCAAACACTGCTTTTGCAATTGTAATCACACCAGGGTTCTGGCTGCTTAAACTGGCGAATGCAACGGCATTGGTTTTTCCCACATTGAGCTGGAAATGAATGAGTCCGACTGGGAACACAAAAACATCTCCGGGATTTAAGACCTTGGTGATTAGGCGATTATCTCCGTTAGCTAAGTTAGATGTGACAAAACCAACATAGAGGGTACCCTCCACGACTACTAGGATCTCAGTGGCGCGAGGGTGAGTGTGGGGTGGGTTCAGGCCACCATGTGGTGCAAAATCAATGCGAGCGAAGGATATGCCAAGAGTGTTGAGTCCTGGAATTTGAGCAACATTGACAGCAGTGACATTTGAACCAACTGCACTGGAAGTGTCCCGAGGAACGTCGAGTCCAGGAAAGAAGAAATCCTTTGCAGTAACTTGCTCCGGGTCCTTGCAGAACTTTCCGTTCACAAACACTGCATGCATGAGACAGGCATTTTTGATGCCCGTAAAAAGTCAGTCAATTAATAGATAATTAAAATATATACAGGATGCATGATATTTTCAGTGCAGTATTCTCATGTAACTCCTGACAAAAACTCTTAACGAAACACTTAAAAATTAAGCACATACCACCATCGGTTTCTTTGATGGCAACACAGAAGTCCTGAAGCGGACCAGGATCAGAGGCAGAGGCAAATGAAGAAGCCAAAGCCAAGACGACGAAAACTAGTACAAACTTGAGTCCTTCCATCAGATTCTATACGGATTTTTCTTGTGGAGAGGGGTGAGATATCTAGCGAGGATGCAAGGCTATTTATAGGTTGGAGTCATTGAATTAGTCCTAAATGAAGGCTACGAAGACTCAGTAGTTGCTCGTTCTATGATGTCAGTGATGAAACCAAGTCCTCAAAACATTTGACATTATCCATCATATGCCAATATTCTCTTTATAATACTCTTTCCAACATGACACTTTTCCATTAAGTTAACAGGACTGGGTGTGCATGTCTCCTGTCACAAGGCTTTATCAAAGAACTCCGGTGAAAATGTGAGAGTTGGTCGAGAACTAAAGATTGTTAGGTGACAAAATGTTTCCGGTCCTGGGTAGTTAATTCAATGGAAGTTTCTTATGAAAGCACTATATTTTACGAGCTTGAGAAAATCTTGAAAAAGAAAAGAAAAGAAAAATATTTATACCTGCTTGATAATCAAATGCCGGCCGTGTGCCAGTTTCGCCACAACAGAAGTACAACCTTTCAAATCATAGTATGGTATAACATGCACTCTTACCGTCAACAATATATAATAGACCAGCTGGGGGATCAATTTTTGTTCTGCACATTCATGCAAAGGTCTATCAATAGTTTCTAAGTAAATCTCTTACATGATTGTGCGAGGAATAGACAGCCTTAAAAAACCAAGTTAAGAGAGCCCATCATCCAGTACATACTACTTGAGTCCCTTCAATCCAGACACAATTTTCTAGCTAGGTCCCTTAAAAACCTAGCTAGGCCACATAGTGTCCAAATGCACCAAGTGCTTACAATCTTCTGTTAACATAATGCAATTGTGAAGTCTATATGGAAATCACTAAAAACGTTCTTTCACCTGTTCTAGGACCGTCACTTCAAATTGCAGCGTATACTAGCTTCGGCTGTGTGTATCTAGAGTTGAAGCAGTATAATCCGATCTCATTTCTCTAGTCGATGTCATAAGTTTCCTATAAGCCCAATTTTTATTGAGTTTGTTAATTTCTACATCTTCCAACCACAATTAAGGATTATGAGAAGTATGGGTGAAAGTGTTTTCTACATGTTTTTCAAACCATTGTAGCGTTATATGTTTCCTACAAAACAAAAAATATAAGTCAAATATAATTAAAAGAATTACAAGAAAAAAAAACATATAAAAAACACTTTCTCAACCTTCACTATGTGTTTTCTTCTAAATTTATTTTTTTGATTGCCCTTAATTATCCTAGTTAACTTATTTTTAATTTTTTAATTCTTCTATAGAAAAATTGATGTCTTGGGACGCAAAGCCTAAAATCAATTTCACCTTAGACAAGAATGCACAGTTACTTATCTACTAATGGATTAAGAGTATGTGTTTGCCTGATAGACATACTTTAAACATATCAAGGTTGGTAAATTTGGAGGATTGCAGATTGTATGGAATAAAGAGTCATGACTGCCACATGTTTATGCAAACACTTTACCAGAATTTATTGCTAAAGGGAATATGGGATGCACTCATCAAGATCAGTCATTTTTTTAGAGATATATGCTCCAACAAGTTACAGACAAAACACATGGAGAGGTTTGAAATGAATATCATCCAGACAATATGTAAACTTAAGATGATATTCTCTTCATTATTCTTCGGCATAATGGAGCATCTACCCATACATCTACCGTTTGAAGCAAAAGTTGGAGGCCTAGTCCAATATAGATGGATGTATTCATTTGAGAGATTAGGGATTACACATGCATCATAATTAAAATTCTATTGTCTTTTTAAAAAAAATCAAAAACATTCATTTAATTTTATGCAGGTACTTGTTCAACCTTAAAAGAAAGGTAAAAAAACAAGGCGCATGTTGAGGCTTTGATATGCGAGGCTTATATTGTTAAAGAGATCATCTCAACATTTATCTCGTACAATTTCAAGCTTCACTTGAGAACAAAAATCAATCGCGTTCCAAAGCATAACAATGGTGGGTAAGTGTCTTTGAGGGGGAACTTATCAATATTCTCCTATTTTGGACAACACGTACAAAAAAATATTGTGAGGAGAAGATATTTGACATAAATAGAATTCAAGCAAGCATATAATTATGTGTTATTTAACTGCGATAAACTGAGACTTTTTATTTAGTAAGTACAATACTTCATATGTCGTTACTTTTGAATCATTTATCTCTCATACTATCATAAACTAATAAATTGTTGAATTCCTCATGGACAACATCATCAATTTTTACTATCCTAAAACTCATAGCTGACTGAATCTTAAATCTTTCGATTAAAAGATGAATAATTTTTCATGTGGTTCAAAACACATGTAAGGGTTGTTTAATTATTCTTATCTCTTGGGATACTTAATTTCATTACACATTTCTTGTTAATTGTGATGGAGATGTAATTCATGTACCAGGGTTATCATTTGGGAGGGAATGCTAATGTTACTTTGAATTTACCAAGTATGGGTCTTGAAAGAAAGGTGAAGTGCTATAATAGGAATTTCATTAATGGACTTGTGTTTCATACTGAAGAGTATGATCAGGGTAGAAAGACATATAATAATGGGGTCTATGTTGAGGGATTGATTTCTAATATGTTTAAAATTGACTATTATGAGAAGTTAGAAGAATTCATTGAATTGCAATATCATAGCGAGCAAAATAGAGATATTTTATTCAAATGTTATTGGTATGATACCACTGACAGAAGAAATCAGAGTATATCTCCATCATGGTTTGGTCAAAATTAATATAAAGGGTAAACTCCACAACGTTGATGATATCTTTATTTTCATCAAGCAATGTCAGCAAGTTTATTACTCATACACTCCTTCAAATGTTATTGGTATGATACCACTAACAGAAGAAATCAGAGTATATCTCCATCATGGTTTAGTCAAAATTAATATAAAGGGTAGACTCCACAACGTTGATGATATCTTTATTTTCATCAAGCAATGTCAGCAAGTTTATTACTCATACACTCCTTCAAATGTTATTGGTATGATACCACTAACAGAAGAAATCAGAGTATCTCCATCATGGTTTGGTCAAAATTAATATAAAAGCTAAACCCCACAATGTCGATGATATCTTTGTTTTCATTAAGCAATGTCAACAAGTTTATTACGCATACACTTCTTCTTTTAGAAAGGATCGTTCAAGAGTTAATTGGTTATCCATAGTGAAAACCAGACCCAGGGGTCATGTCCAAGTTGTTTAGGATGACAATGATGAATTAACTATAGGAGATGATGTCTTTCAACTTGATGAGTTAGTTGATCCATATCGAGTTACTTCGTCTAATGACTTAGAAGAAAATTTAAATTTTTACGTCACCAAGAATACTTTGGTTGATATTGATGTTGAGGAGTTAAATGATGTTTTGAGAACTAGCAGACATATAGAAGTTGATGATGATAATGATAATAACAACAAAACATTAATTTTATGTGATTTTAATATTCTACATAGAACTGGTGTTATTATGTTGTGTGTGCTGCTGTGATTTAAGTATTTGCAGGATGGATAGATAAGTAATACATATACAATCTGCAATAGAAAGTATTGTAAATTGATTGAAATATCGACCGAATGCAAAATACCAACTGATTCATCGACAAATTAAGTTTGTCGGTATATTCCAAAAAGAAATGAAATTGTTCACTTTTTTATGTCACTTTTAATTATTGTTCGTTACATATGGATTTACCGACGGAATGAAAAATCATCGTTGATATTTAAGGGATTTTTGAAAAAAAATTATAAAATTAAAAATTTTAATTAGATGTTATAGACGAAAACACATATGGAAATATTAAAAATATTAATATTTAATTGTCTTTTGGTAAAGCTGTTGGTAAAAAAAGACGAAATTAAAAAATCAGAATTCCTAAAATCATAACGATACAAACTGGCTTTTTTCTTCTCTCTTCCTCTTCATCTTTTTTCCTCTTCTACAAAAAAAAAACCAATGTCCCTCTCTTTATTTCTCTTCTTTCTCTCTTTTTCTCCTCAACTCCTTCTCTTCTCTTCTCTTCTCTTCTCCATCACATGCAAGTATGTCTTCTTCTCTTTTTTTCTACTAACTTCTCCATTTTTTTTGTTAATTAACATAATGTTCAATTTGTTTTCTCTTCTCAGCCCACAATGAAATAAGGTAAGATTTTTTTTTTGTTTATTTTTTTCATTAATTTTTTTTATTTTTTCTTGTTCTTAATAATTGTATGACTCTTGTTGTTGGAATTTTTTTTCATATGAGAACATTTTTGTTGAATTTTAGTTGGATTTGTTTTTCAATTTTGTTGTTCAAATTCAATTAAATGTATAGGATTGATTTTAATTATTATTAGTTAATAATATCCTATTAAACATTAATAAATTTAAAATATTCTTAGTTAATAATCATTAATTATCATATATTCATAATTATAAGTTTAATTTCAATAACAAGTTAAAGTTATAAATTAAGATTTATTTTTATATGATATACAATATACTACTATTATGATAATAATTGTATATATAACCTAATTTTATGGGGACACCGACCCGAAATATTATTTATGCATACGAATGATCATAGACGATGGAGGATAGCCCAAACAATTGAGAGATTGGGTTTTAACTTATGTTTTTTGGTTTAATTTATATGAACTTTTAGTTAAAATTTATTAATTTGATTTTATTTGTTGGGTTTGATTTAATTATTGTTGGGTATTTTATTTAGTGGGCTATAAGCCCAAACGCTTGTTCTAGTTAGGGTTTTAGTATTTATATCCTACTTTTCTAAATGTTAAGGAGTTTTTTATGATTAATGAAAATATTACAGACTTTGCATATCTCCAATCCCCTTTCTTCTCTTTCTTGGCTTTCTCTTCTCAGCTTCTTCTCTAAAAGCTTCTTTCTTTTCCCGGCTTTAATTCTTATTATTTATTGTCCCGCATCAAATTTGGTATCAGAGCATGGCTTTTAATTGTTTTTACAATTAAACGATCCATATGTTTACGTTTAACCCTAGATTGATCTAAAAAAAAAGAGGAAACAAAAAGAGGAAACACTGTTCATCTTCTCCACCAGCAAACAGCCGCCACAAACTCAGCAAATCTGGAGCCGATTACAGCGTGCATCAACGCCGACCAGAAACTCTACCTCAGCGCCTGTCACACCAAGACCCACAGCGACAGATTCTCCTACAGGAGGCGATTCCCACGCCGCCGATAGATCACACCAAACCACCTTCAGCGGTGCCTCCACAGAACCACAGCAGACTGCGACTTCAGCAGCCAATTCAGAATCACAAACCACCAGACGCCGCTACCCACAACATGAAAGACCTTAGTATTTATAAAATACAACATATCTCTGATGCTTCTTTTGATACCCCTATCTCATTATCCATATCTTTGGCACAAAAGGAACATATTAATGCTACTTTGAATGCACAAATTGTTTTTACCAGGGATGGTGAACTTCAACAAATCCCAGTATATGGGCTCGACGACCAGATTCAGACTATATATACTTGGATTATCAGAGAGACATCACAACAACTTGATCTTTATCTTTGAGAGCGTTATCGAAGTCGCCTTGGCCTATACTCGACGGGGTCGAGTTCTTCCAACCCCGGGAGAATTGATGGGGACACTGAATCTGAAATATTATTTATGCACGCGAATGATCATTGACGATGGAGGATAGCCCAGACAATTGAGAGATTGGGCTTTAACTTATGTTTTTGGGTTTAATTTATATGAACTTTTAGTTAAGGTTTATTAATTTGGTTTTATTTGTAGGGTTTGATTTAATTATTGTTGGGTATTTTATTTAGTCGACTATTAATTATTATGATAATAATTGTATATATAATTGAATAAAATCAACTAGTTTGTGGAATTTTAGGTATTTTACTATATAGGGAAAGTGTTGCTGAATTGTTTAAAAATATGAATAGTTTATGGTATCTTAATCCTTTTATATGTGTTGAAGCCTAGGGAAAAAGTCAATAGTGCGTTGTACGGATAGGATCGCTACTAGTTCTTCTAGCAGTGCTTCTGACACCATGAGTCGTTAGGTGCTAATTAAGAATAGGCACCTGAGACACAAGCAGCCACGCTCGATGCGGACTTGTCAAGTGCAATGCCGCCACATCAAAGGGAGGTCCCTTCACAGCAGGATCCATTTACCCGGAAGTATCAGCCTCAATGGAAAAACGACCTTTCAACATAAGTTTGTTTTCCCTTCACAACGACATGTTAATAATTTTTGAAAAATTAATTTCAATTAACTAATGCAATTTCACTTTTACAAACATTGAGGTTGTCAGAACCATAACATCAACAATGAAATCATCAATGGAAATTCCATTGTTTCATTGGAGTCAGGTTTCCAAACATCTTAAATGAAAACCTATGATTGATGCATGATTCAAAAGGTATAAGGTTAGTATTAACTTCAATATTTTTTTATTATGTTAATTTAGTTAGTTTATTAATATTAATGAAATTTTTCTTGTACAAGTTTTAACTACAAGAAAAATTTTGAATGGGATAGAGTTGGCAACGCTATTGCAAGGAGGATTTTGGAGAATCACGCTACAATTAAGTAAGCTTGGAATCAAGATGAAAAAAATTAATCCTTTTATTCAATTTTATTTTTTATTTACTAATAGATAATTCATTTATATCATATAGGTTATGTGATTTTTGGCACAAGACATAAAAAAAAGTCAAAAAATATTTGAAAAAAAAAACTTTTAGACTAGAAGGACGTGCTGGTTTGTGTTGTTACTCATTTTTGGACCCCACGTGATGGAGACGTTGTATACCTCTTTTGAACTGAGTGTAGGAGTTTAACTCATATTTGCTGGAAGATTGACAAAAGCAAAAAAAGAAATTTTTTTTTTGAAACCCTGTTTGAGCTGTTTTCTGCTCTCTTTATCCTTCCCCTTTACTGCCAAAATCATCAGGTTTCTTAGATTGACTAGTGGTCTTCATAATCCTAAATTCGTTCCTTTTTTATTTGGTCTTTAAGGTTGAATAAATCCCTCAGAATTTGCATAAAAAAAAAGGTTTTGCTGTTGTCGCAATTTTTTGTTACAACTTAGGCTCTGATTCTGACTCAGTTTCGTACGATATCTGACCATCCTAGCTATATTCTGTCACTCATGACATGTTGAAAAATTGACCTACACCTTTATTAGGTCCTAGGGATCATTGTTCTTAGGGCAGATTCTTAGTCAGATTTGGATGCTTAGCATTGTCAGATCAAAAACCTTTTTGACCAACTAGATTACTGTCAGATTCTGTTCTCTAAAAAGATTTTATCTCACTTTGACTCCTTCATCAAAATTGTAGTCCTAGATGCGTGGATAAATTTGGGCTTTTGAATCACTTGATTTTGATATCAGAAGCTCAACATATTCCCGTTTGAATATCTAATGTGAAGGCAGAGAATTCTACCGTGCGAAGGATCCTGACCCGAGTTTTGCACTAAAAACTTTATTTCCGTCACAAATTTTGATGATTTGCTCTTAGGTCATACTCTCAGTCATATCGGGATTCTCGGCATTGTCAGTTTCTGAATTAGATTAGGAGATCCTTTTTTATCAACCAGATTATTGCTAGATTCTGTTCTTTAAAACGATTTTATCTCAATTCGAATCCTTCATCAAAGTTGTAGTCTGGGACACGTAGATGAATTTGAGCTTTTGAATTTCTTGATTTAAATATCAAAAGCTCAAGATATTCCTGTTTGAAATCTAGCATGAAAACATAGAATCCTGTCGCGAGAAGGTTTCCAGCCGAGTTTTGGTTGCAATTCTGTTATGCAAAACGAATTTATCTCACTTTGAATCCTCATTAAAGTTGTAGTCCGGGACACGTAGATAAATTTAGGCTTTTGAATCGCTCAATTTCAATATCAAAAGCTCAAGATATTCCCATTTGAATATCTAGTGTTGAAAGCAGGGATTCCTGGCCGCGAGAAGAGTTTTTGCCCAAGTTCGCGGGACTGATTCGAAGGATTTTTTGGACCAAGGACTGAATCGAAAAGTGCTAAAATGAGGGATTGAATTGAAGAAGGATATTGAAAGCTGGAGAGGGGGGCTTGATCATCATAAATGACAGGATTTCTACCACACCGAATAGGCAAAATCATGTTTTTGTGCAGCTATAATTCATAGGAAACAACAGCTTTTGACAGCTGCAAAATGCCATAAAGAGAAGAACCTCACCATCATCTAATGGCTGGGATTTTATCGCTAACATGGATGGCTGGGATGATGTGTTAATGTTGGAAAGAAATCACTAGAATCAACACAAAATCAGAATATTGCAGTTTCCTTTTTGCATTTTTTTTACTGCAAATCAGTAGGGATTTGCGTCCTAGGATTAATGCATTGAATCCTTCCTAAATAGAGATATGTTAGACTATATATAAGCCCCTCTAATGACCTAGAAACGGAGGTGAAAACAGAGAGAAAAAGAGCAAAAAGAGAGCAGAAAAATAAGAAAAGAGAGGAGAGAATAGAGAACGGGAGAGACAGCAAAAGAAAAACCAAAAAGACGCCTTTGCTCCATTTGTTTTTCTGCAAATAAAGACTGCAAAAACAAGAAAAGAAAGTTAGGAATCAGTAGAGAAAGTGACGTAGGCGCAAAGTAAAGAAGGAGGCAATAAGCAGACTCAAACACAGAACAGAAGGACACAGACCGAGCAACCATCACTCTTTCAACGCCACTGCAATTCTTCGTCTCCAGGTTTGTTTTCTATTCACCTGTTGCATGCTTTCTTTTGCTTGGTATGTGCACTGTTAGTGTCGCACGTCAGAAAATCCACGCAGCATCGGGCTGGCGATTCTTTCGTCTTCTCGTTTTGCTTTGATTGGTTCGTTGGAGTCGCCATCTAGTAATTTATTGAAGGCTACTAGGAAACTCGGGTACTGGTCTTATCAGAGATTCGCGGGTAAGGGACTGGTTGTGGTTAAGGAAGGTATTAACACCCCTAACACACTCTACCTGAGATAAGCTGTTTCGTGAACTTGATGTGTTAAAAAAGTTTTAAAATTCAGTTCATTCATCGAATTTTAAAAAATACAACTTCCATGTAAGTTCATAATTCTTTATCCGTGAGCAAATCAAAATATTAAATTCTTTTTTATTCTTACAATTTTATCAAAAAAAATTCATAAACAAAATACACACCACATTCACTTTCAAGCTTCGTGGACTTATATGATTTAAAAATTAAAATTTTAACCTAATTCTACGGTTGATATGATTTAAAAAATAAAATTTTAACCTAATTCTACGGCTTTGATAGATCAGTTATTAGTTCCTAAAATATATATAGATACATGTTCTATATTTTTATGGAAAATACAACATGATTTTTATATGTCCTTTAGATAATTGTGCATATAAAATAAAATATTAAATTCATTTTTTTCCTTTTGATTCAATAACATACATAAAAAAAAACACAAACACACACAAATCTCTTTTTCTATTATTATTTTCCCTTTCTTTTCTTTTCTTTTTTTTTTTACATCCACAATACAAAATACAATTTCCAAACAAATAAACAAAAAAATTACATTAAAATTAGAATAACATAATCTAAAAATTACAAAACAGTCCCTAAAACTCCAGAAATTGCAGGGAAGCCCTTCTGCCAGCGCAGGAACAGTGGTGGCGCGTCCTTCCACGCGCCCCCGCTACTGGCAGCGCGTGGATTCACGCGCCGCCGCTAAAGCAACCTGCCGAAATTGGCTTCTTCTCCTCCACTTCTGCACTGCCGGCGACGCCGTGACCTGCAAAACAACAAAAAAACACAACAACACAGTCGATTCTCTCCTTAGATCTGTTTAGATCTGCTTCTCTCTCCTTCTTCCTCGGCTAGCAGATCTGTTGTGGAGTGTTGAGTGGCTCACCGGCGACTCGTGCGGCCGGTTACCCACTGGATCGGGTAGATCGCCGACCCTGCTTTCTTCTTCAGCTGGCGGTGAGGCAGGCAGAGGATTAAGCAAGGTGAAGAGACCACCTTAAGCTTCGGCTCCTTTCTCCTCTCTTTCTCCTGTGGCCGGCGTTAAGGCAGGCAGAGGACTTCTGGCGGTGGAGAGGGACGATGGAGTGGGATCTTCGAGTGGTTGGTTTAAGGGAGAAGGAGCGGCCAAAGGGAAAAGGCTGGGGGAGCAAAGGTCTGGTGAGGGGGCGGCCGGCTTCATCTTGGCGAGCTGGGGCTGTTGAAGCTGCGATAAAGGAGAAGAAGGGTGTGGCCTGGTTTGTGTTTGGCAGAGGGCAAGGGAGGAGGAAAATCGTCTGGTCAGTGGGGTTCGGTGAGGCTGATTTGTGTGGGTGGGGAAGATCAGCTGTCCGGTTGAGGGAGAAGAGAAAAATCAAAAGGTGGGGGGCTGGCGGCTGCCTTCCCGTGAGGGGAGAAAAAATTAGGCTTTTAGGTTTCTGTTTTTGTGTTGCCTCTCCCCTCAAATTTCAAAATTACCCCCTTCTGGTTTGTGTTGAAGGCAGCTATTTATAGGTAAAATATTGCTTGGACCTCAAAATTGGTCCCTCAACTTTCTCTTTTTTTGTAAATTTTGATTTTTCTTTTTTTTTTTGTATTTTTTTAAAATGAGCAATATCAACGTTGACTTAAAATGAGGAAAATCAATGATTTTAAAAATGACGCGTGAAAAGTCGAACGCGTTCAAAAAACCTTTGAAAACTTAAATTATTTTTTAGACGACGTTGAAAATGCTAAAAACGATGTAAATATATTAAAAATGTATTTTTTGGATTTTCGTTGTTTTTCGCTATTTTTGGATTTTTCAAAAATTTTATCAAAAAAGTGGGTCAAAATTGGGTAACAACAGATGCCCCCTCTTTACAATGCTTACGAAGCAAAACTCCTCGATGTTTCGCATAGTAAGCTTTGTAAAGAAAATAAAACAAAAATAATCTCATTATCTTGGATGATTTCAAGGGCGACCTGCCTACACACATTCACAGTGGTCTATTTTCAAGGGCGGCCAACCCACACATACCCAAAGTGGTCTATTTTCACGTGCGACCTGCCCACACATACTCAAAGTGGTCTATTTTCAAGGGCGACCTGCCCTTTTGATTGGGTTTACATGAGATCCCATCTGACGATCTAACAAGAACCAAAATCAGTGTGCAGCTCGGTCAACCTGAAATCCTATCTAGCAATTCTCTTTAACCAAAGCTAAATTCTGCGTGGTTAGGCTAAACTGAGGTCCCTTTGTCGATCCCCTTTAACTAGAACCAAAATCATATGTGCGGTTAAGCTAAACTGAGATCCCTCCGCCGATCCCCTTTAACCAGAACCAAAATCCTTCGTGGTTAGGCTGAACTGAGATCCCTTCGCCGATCCCCTTTAACCATAACTAAAATCTGTGTGGTTAGGCTGAAGTGAGACCCCTTCGCCGATCCCCTTCAACCAGAACCAAAACTCCTGTGTGTGGTTAGGATAGACTGATGTTGTAACCCATTTTTGGGTCCCCCCACAAAAATAAAATTATATAGCCGGATGAAATTAGAAAAATAATAAGAGGTGGGAGCGCTCAGAAAGAATCAGAAAAAAATTGATTGAGGAGGTTCAGAAATGCAAGGAGTGAAATTTTACAGTATATATTTGACTGAGGAGAGCCCTATTGGAAGAGAAAATTTAATTTGAAGAGAAAAGGGCCAAAATTGGATGTTTATGGACTCAATTGGATTTTATTAAAGGTTTATTTGAATTTATAGAGGTTTTGATTGCAAGGAAAATTGAGTTTTAAGTCAATTTAGGCTTTAATTGGAAGAAATTAAAGTTCTGGGGTCAAATTATAATTTTTGAGAGTTGATTTGGTTAAATCAAGGGCTTAATTGCATAAATATTGAAGTTTAAGGGCCAATTAGGGACTTAATTGCATAAATCCGAGACCAAGGACCATATTGCAGAAGGCGCGTAACTCCGGGGCCGAAGATGAAGTTATGCCGGGACTAAATTGCATCAAATCAGAAGTTTTAGGGTCAATTAGGGAATAATTTTGAACAAAACTGAAAGTCGGAGGACTAATTTGAGAATCGGCAAAGAAATCCCTATTTTTATCAAAAACGGCGCCGTTTTGCATTTAAAAAAAAAAGAACCAGTTACTGTTCATTTTCTTCCCCACCAAGCTGCCCGAGTGGCCGACTTCCAGGCTTGTTTTCTGCCTTGTTTGGCCCCCAAATCCGACAAAAAATGCACCAACATCTCCACCTGAAACCCCTTTATCCTGGAGAATGGTCCGGTCGGGTCGAAAAATTTAGAAACGGCTCCGTTGAGTGGCTCTAAGTGGCCACCTCGGGCAGTTCACAGCCTTGAGCTGCCAAATTTGGCAGCTCGAGGTGCACACTTTGAACCAACGGTTTGGATTCCTCGAGTCGAA
>Ga0325405_1003338_pt1 | contig 16512 bp, 16 predicted proteins | sample PopdelMetagenome_21_FD_205663 | JGI IMG/M metagenome (GOLD analysis project Ga0325405, IMG submission 205663) | Populus deltoides microbial communities from Bellville, Georgia, United States - Xylem-Control-R2 | ecosystem: Host-associated > Plants > Phyllosphere > Stem > Wood/Secondary xylem...
GAAACAAGCACCCTTTATTAACTTACTACTAGAAGAATTTGTTGAGAAGATGAGCAAGAGCAATAATATTCCTGTCGACATTTTGGATACTCCCAAAGAGTACATTTCTACATGGATGAACCTGGATTGTTCAAGTCTGATATCCTGGTACGAATAGCCAATGTTCCGTTTTGTGCTCAAGTTTTTTAAATAAAAACATCTTTGTTGCTGAACCAATTTTATTGACTACAGGTGACTGTTGAAGATGAGAATACTCTGGTGATTAAAAGTGCAGGAAAGAGGAAACGCGAAGATGGTGATGAGGAAGGCTGCAAGTACATCAGGCTTGAAAGGAAGGCACCTCAGAAGCTGCTGAGGAAGTTCCGGTTGCCCGAGAATGCCATTGTGTCTTCTGCCATTACTGCTAAATGTGAGACTGGGGTTTGCCTGTGGTTGTTGAGAAGCATCCTCCACCACCCAAGACAGACAGTTGCTATTACTATCTCTTGAAATTAAGGAGACTGAAGAGTGAAGAGAAAATTTGTGGAAGATAATGAGTTAGGTTAACGAGCTCTTAATTAGGGTTTTGTTCAGTTTGTCTTCTTGATGTATATGATTTTGCAAGCATCTTGGGCTTAAGTTATGGTAAATTTGGATGATGATGGTGCAACGAACCCGTGCTGTGTCAAGATTTGAAACCAATTTATATAATCGTAGCAGAAACGCGCTCAGCTTTGTTTGCAATGCTATATGGTTTATAAACGTGTTGAGTTCGGCAAGTTTAAGGTTGAGCCGTCACCAAATTTTGATGCTCTGCTGTTTGATCGGCCTTGGCAGAGCAGAAGAGCAGGATATGGAATCGAATGCAATATAAATACAAAAATCACCATATTTGCTAGATGGAGAAGAGGCAAAGCAATGCATCCCTCCATCAAAGCATTCGAGTCAGAATCAAGGGTAACAGCGAAGGCCTAAATTCCCAGGGTACAGAGCAGGAGAGTTTGACATCTTTTAGAGAGCTTGTAAGAGCAACAATTTCAGTATCAGGTAATCAATTTGCAAATTTAAAAGCGCAGAACTCGCACAAAAAAGCTTAAAATTAAATACATTTTAAATCAACAATCCTGTTGTGACCAGTTTGGCCATGCTGCTTGATCTACCAAAATTGCCTGGTTAATAACTTGGCGAAAAGTTTTGAAGCGAACGAGGAAAATGCACCAACAATACACACCAAACTCTTATGTGGTTTCTTGGGAATTTGAAGGCACATGACAGACAGAAAAACCAACAACGTAAATTAGGACTATTTAGATGATTTTCTCTTCTTCAGTGATTTAGACTTTTTCTTTCTTTCTGACTTCTTTTTTGTTGCATTATCTTCGTTTAATACATGCTCGTATTCCTCAAGACTTGCAAATGGGGACGCACCTGCCTTCCCTCTAGACTTCCGCTTTCTTTTCCGTTGGTCAAGCCCATCCTCATCAGTGCCATCATCTGCATCCCCGACATCAACAGCATCATTGTCACTGTCAACAATGGTGTCAAAATCTTCTCCCTCAGTATCTGTTAGGGCATCCACCTCTGCATCATCGACTAAGTCGTCGTCGTCATCTTCGTTAACAACTTGGTCCAAGTCATCGTAGTCATATTCATTTTCTGCTCCGTGACTAAGATTGGTAGAGTCTAATAGATCATCGATCTCTTCATTGTCACTCTCATCATCACCAACCACATCGTCATCGCCGTCATCATCATCACCATCACCCACATCAAACAAGTCTTCAGCAGCTTCCTCTTCAGCTGCCTTCTTCTTTTTCTTTTTCTTTGGTTTTGAGGTATTCATTTTATTCACATAAAACTTGTGAAAGACAAGATCTTCTGGAGGTACATCTACTTCAGCCAATGAAAGAATTTCAGGCCCGATCAAATGCATGTTCATGTCAAGCTGAAAAAATGAAAAAGTCAGCGATGATAAAAAGGAACTGATGCTTTTGTTGCTGCTGACAAAAAAACAAAGCTTCAAACCCTAAATGACAGGGAAATCTGAAATTCATTATATATATAAAAAAACACTGCAAACACAAAAGGGCAACAAAAGTAAGTGCCAGTTATGATGGCTAACCTTCTTGGCTGGTTCAATTTGGGAGCCACCATGCCATGCAGTCTGCTTGGGTTTCTTCTCCATAAACTTGTCTAGGAAAGCAGTAAGTGATAGATCATTCAGTGGATTTCCATTATAAACAATATTAGCACCAGATAGAAGTGTCCCAGCCATGGTAGCAACAGATGGATGTGCATGTGAAGCAAGTACCATCAGCTCCCACCAGCTAGCACGATCTGCATTGCTGTTGATAAATAGGAAAATAAAGTCAGAAAAAACCATCAACACCTTGAAGTGATGGTAAAGAGGCCCATAATTCCTTTTTGTTCTTTTTTATCCAAAGAAATGAATAGCATATATACCACATACACATTATATGATGCAAAACCCAAATGCACCCATTTAATTGTAGAAAAGACAACATACCAGTAAGAAGGTTCCCTGTGACGTGGATCATATCCTCCAGGCAGGGAAGACCCTGAAGAATTTATTTGTGGCTGGTTACCATTATGATCAGATTGTGGTTGTGATTCTTGGAGTTCTTTTGAACTGTCTTCCATTAGCAACTCCTCTTCATCTGAAACATCATCCTCGGAGCTAGAAGCGGGAGAATCATCTTCATCTTCTGCAGAATCACTTTCAGAGTCAATCTTATCACCATTTTCAACTAAATCAACTTCGATCTCTTCTTTTTTGGGTGTTGTGGAAGGTTCATTATCAGTTTCTTCCATTATGTCTTCAAAATGTTCAAGATCTTCATCAACTGACTCACTTTGGAGCACCATGTTCCTGCAGGATAGAACAAGTTAGCAAAACATGGAAAAAAAACTAGTAACAAAAAATAAAAATCAATATTACCATAAAGGTGGCCGTGCTTTGAGAACTTCCGAGAGGAGAAAAAGGCATCCACAGGAATACTGAGGTGGCTGCTGAAGGGCAACCTGTCCAAGTATCTAAGGTCAATCTTCGTTTCAAATGCATCCCAAAGAAAGGTACTAGACTTCCAGAAGATAGGAAGAAAAGAAACCTACCGATCCCCATAAACTTTTTTCTATAAAAAAATCAGACTGAAAAATTCAAAATATAGTGTGCCCTTTCGAATGCTCAAATGACCGTGTTATTAAAATAAATCCTCAAAGACATACATAAGAAACACTAATGCCTTGCTCTGTCATTCTACTAGAAAGAATAGAGATATATGTGAAGCAATTAATGCCGAATCTTACACAATAAGCTATTATGGTGAAACAGGAATAGGAAATCAGAAAAAAGAGTTGATCAGCATTTATAGGTAGGTCCAACTAGAATGATAGATTATTAACCTGCAATAGTCGCTTTGAAAAGGCAGCAACCCGCTTCAGATTTATATCACTTTTCATGGCTCTCAGAAGGAGTCCAATAAACATTTCTGCCTGAGGTGCAAACCATACAAAAGGGAAATACAATAAAACGAGAGATTCAGGGTCAATTTAAATCATAGACAGGAATTGGAAAAACAAAACCCAGCCTGCTTAAACACCACGAGCTGTTTTGAATGGTTAAATGATATAAAAGCAATAAAGGGTACCAACTCAAAGAATTGAAGCCGTATGTATATTGAGAAAATAAACGTCATCTCCTAGCAAAGAAACACTGAATACTTGCCTTGGATGAATTCATGACAGCTGGAAGTAAGAGTTTGGAGTACAAAGAACGGTAAAACCGGTCACTGACAATCTGATTCTTCAATGAGATTTTATCAAGAAGCATCAGTGCCTGAATCCCCACATTGAAATTCTTGGAGTGAACCTGCACAATCAAATATATATATTGCTATTAAAGCACAGCATAACACCGAAATTGCCATTTACCAATCATTAAGTAGCCATGTTACATCACTAAATGGAGTTCTCTTGGAATTGAATGGTAGACCAGGAGATTACCAGTTGGAAGAGCATTGGTGTTTGGACCTCAATAATGTCATCCGCCTCAGCACTTGAAACATAAGGAAATGCTCTATTAACACCCTGACAAGATGGCAACACAAAGGAAGCATAAATTCTTAAGCTGCTGCCCTAACAGAACAAAATCTTTGCAAAACTAAAATGCTGGAGAGCTCTAAAGAAATGCCTGCATTCATTTGACTTCTCCTATGTCAAAAACTTTCCTCTAAACATAAAAATTGTTAATACTGACTGTTAAAAGAGCTGATAGAAGTCGTGAATCCAATTCAATGTGGGATTCTGGTGAACTTTTTATCTCGTTCTCTTTAGAAGAACCAGAAGTATTTCTCTCTGTCTTGCTGCTTTTATCCATCTTTTTGCTGCTGCCTGCCTCAGTTATCAACACCTGTGATTGTGGTTTGTCGACATAATTCACAAAGGAGAGGTCAAATGGGAAACGAACACATCAGATAAGAAAGTCATTAATACCTTGAACAGTGCAAAGTATACATCTATCAGATGTTTTGCCACTTTTGGTCCATCGCCTCTATGACCAAGACGAATTTGACTCAGAAAATTAACCTGCATATGTATAAGAGCTGAAAATTAAACCAGATCAACTGAGCTGCACAGTTTTGCTTAAGTTTTGAGTTCAAAACACATCTCTTCCAGAACTAAAACAGAAAGCAGATTCTTGAAAAGAGTGTAATTCAGTAACAATTTAGTTAAGCATCAGGGTCAGGAAATAGAGAAAAATAACAATCCAATTAGGTTGGAAAACTTCAAACAACATCAATTACATGCAAGAACGATGCAAATAAATCATTTGCCAAGACAACTGAAGCATAATTATAAATGCAAAAGTAATAGAATATGACTTCTCTTCTAAGTTTAACCCTAGTAAACATGGGCTTCACAGTTCACAGATGCAGCATAAGAATGAGTTACTGTTCAAAACTACATCTACTGCCTTAATTCCTTCTTTTTTCTTCCCTGGGTATTATTAGGAAGAACAAGAACGAATATCACAGAACAGGATGACTAGAGCACAAATGTATCAAACGCATATAAATGTGATAACTATGGCCTAGGATGGCAATGGCAAGCTTTAAGGATCTACCATGAAATATATCACAACATACAATAGCAATGGTAATTGGAGTTGAATGAACATTTTCAAAATCAAATAAAAATTAAGAGTGAGAAGGGTTCCATGAGCATAATCCAGATCATTAGCTAGCAATTAAGGAGTGTGTTTGATTAGACATACAGCATGGTACTTTGATCGTAATCCCAAATGAGGTCGAAAAAGAAAAGAGTCCACTTCATCAATCACCACAGCCTGTAAAATAAAATGGCCTAAAGAAGTCAACTAAATAAATTCTTAAGCCAAACAACATATAGGAATAAAAGTAGCTATATTTAAAAGTTGTACCTTCATGTTTGGGTGGTCAGACAAAAGGTTGGATAAGTGAAAGTCAGCATTGGATGCACTTTTATTTTGGGGATCACCTAGCTGTAATATAAAATCTAGGCGTAAGATACATACACTGGCTTCACGAAACTGTATTGCATTCAAATAAAGAGCTTCCAAAGACAATACGTTTAATTCTCTAGACAGGCAGAATCAAATGCTAACTTACTTTGTTAACTAATGCAGAAAGCAATCTGCGCTCCTGCTCTGATTTGCTCTTCAACAATGCATACACTATCTGTAAGAAAATCACAAAGTGCTAATCATGTTCACATACCCTAAGATGTAACCTATAACATCAGAGAGAAGTAAAACCAAAGGACATGGTGATTACTTTTCCTTGTAAAAAAAAATCAATTACATCAATTGTTCAAATTGCATGCTGTATCATGTTATACTCTTCAAAATCTATGCAAGAACACAAATCGTTTGAGGACTAAATGAGAAGGCCAACCTTCAATGCCTTGTCTTTTAGTGCAGGTAGCATGTCTCTTGATGCTTCCTCAAGTGCAAAAACAAATCGTTCGTACCTGAGATATTAATGCATGTCTAATTAGGATTGAATTAAGGCATGCAATGCATTGTCAATGCAAGGAATGAAAAGTTGAAGACATGCTGTTTCCACATGATTGATAGGAGCAAGATAGAGGCCTACCTTTGCTTTAAACAGTCCTCCCAATACCATAAAAGAAGAAGAGAATAACCATCTTTTGTCTCAGGAACATTATTTAGAGGCCTCTGTAAAAGGGTCTTCAGCTTACGATCAGGTAGCAAACTGGTTAAAAGGATATGAAAGGCAGATTAGTACACCAATGAGTGAACACAACATAGGGAAACCATTGATAGCAAGCTATGACAAGGAACACCTCTCTGATCATGTGACATCATCCATCAGGATAATACCAAACTAAGAGGAAAAAACATCTCATCCTCGCAGATTCACCATTAAATCACAATGAACAAAGTGCCAACAGTGTGAAATTCATAATTTTCCAAATACAACCTATATCAGGCACAAACACAGAGAGGCAAGTGGCCAGAAGCAGACCACATACAACTTCCAAAACTAATATAGAAAATGATAAGGATATAAAGCGAGTAAAAGAAAAGGGATAGAGAGGAGTAGGAAAAATGACAACGTTGAAATAAAAAGCTCTTTCAATGCTTCAAATCCTGTTAGAGCATGCCGCTTCCCCACTTTGGATGTTACCATTCCTGTAATCAGTATTACATCCAATCAGGACATGGAACTAAATCATATTCAACAAAGAAGAAGTACTTAGCATTTAATTACACTATAATCTTCACATACTAATCCACTAAAATCCATACAATAGTTCTTCCACATAAGCTAAACCTAAAGTGAAATGCAATGATATGGCTACAATACAAGCAATGATTCAAATGTTTCATATCCCTATAATAAGAGGTCAGACCCAAATACCATCCTATCGTTGATCAAGGAGAGAAACTTTTGTGATCGTAGTTCATTGAAAGCCAATTACAAAGGCCAACAAGAAACAGGAAAGAAACACATTAAAAAAAATAGAAAAAGAAACATAAAAACAGCATTAAAATCCAACAGAATACCTAAAAGTGCATCAAGTGACCTCAAATTTCCAACAGGATTGTCACCAATAAGCACAGAAAAGGCAGACACTTTATCAGCATTAGTCCCAGACCTCTGTGTAGCTAGCAACATCTTAATATCCCCCTTTTGACCTCTACCCTGTTCATAATCCTTTCCATACTGCCACATCAATCTCTCCCCTAACTCTCTCTTCTTCTCCACAAAGCTTTTCCATTCCCCAACACCCATTTTAACTTCCAACTTTCCTTTGCTTTCTGCACCCAAAACTTTGTTCTCCAATTCCATTAAGTCCACATGCCACACACCCACTGCCCCTGCCTTCACTAAAGGCAACTTAGGGAGGTTCTTGTACTTGTCAAATTTTCTTGTAATATTACTGTTCTTGTCATCATCACCGGCATCAAGTGACAAAATTGGAGGCTTTGGTGTTGGTTTTGAAATGGGTTTTTGTGATTTGTCATTTTTGTTTCTAAAAGTTGGAGGCTTATTTGAGGTTTTTTTATCAAGATGGGGTTTTTGAGAAGGAGGAGTTGGTTTGTCTTCGTTTTGATTTTGTTTTGGTTTTGGTTTTGGTTTCGGTTTTGGTTTAGGGTTTCGAAAATCAGTATCGTTGAAACCAGAGTAGGAGGAAGTGGAAGAGGCGAGGCCTAAAGAGGAAGCAAAAGAGGCTACCTCTGATTTCAACGCCTCTATGTTGTCCTTTGAGGGCTTCGTGCTTTTTTCTGTCACCATTGCTTCACTGCCTCTGCCTCTGCCTCTGCCTCTGTCTGCTCGTAGAGAGGGTTTTAACTCTTGAGGAAGTAGTAGGGTTTTAGCTTCGGTGGGCGACATGTCGCTTATTTGTTTTCTCGCGCTCCTTTGTACCTGATGTCGCTTCTTCCGATAATTAAAAGTTTTTCTATCATTGTTCTCGTCAATTTTGGAAAAAAAATAAAACACTAAACATATAAAAATCGATTTTATGTAATCTTGTTAAATATATAAATAATAATATTTTTGTTAAAAAAAAATTGAATCCTTTAATTTTTGAACTTTATCAACTATGATGGTCAAAACAAAAGAATTCGTAAACCATTTGTTGCTTTTTTTAACAAATCCAACTTAAAAAAAAAATGATAAAGAATATTTTTGCTTTTAATTAATGTGAGGGTGCATGAAAGAAAACTTTTAGTGATTATTGTATTTGGTGAGATTTTATATGTGAATTTTTCATCTTTTACCTTTAAAGATGAATTTTGAAAAAATAATTAATTTAATGTTTTTAATTTAAAACATTCTAGTATAGTTCATTTTAATGCTTTAAGAATCAAAAAGCTAATTCAAACATATTTTACTAAATTCTATGTAAACCTATAATAAGGTTAATAAACAAGGTAATAATTAAAAAGTATATAATATTTTGAGAATATTAATTTTTTTATTAAATATATTATTTTTAAAAAAATGCATGATGAATTTGGATATAAATTGTTTTATTGAAACCAAATCATGAATATACTTCAACTTGGTACCATATCATAATTTTAAAACCTAATCTAACGGGTTAATTCGGAACCTTGTCGATCCGGAGTTGAAACCGGGTCAGATTGAAAAAAAACATGAGGGAAAAAACCTGGTTGACCCGACGAGTTAACTCGGAGACCCGATTGACACTGCAAGACCCAGTCAAAAACCCGGTTGTAATCCGTTGATTTTTGTTTTTTTTTTTTTACTTAACAACATCGTTTTAATTTTTTTTAAGAATTGACCTGGATAATCTGATGACTCGATCAAAACCTAAAATCTAGATCTTAGATCAGGCCAACCACAAGACGAGATTTAAAAACTATACTTGAGATAATTAAACGAATTAATTAAATTTTTTATGAAAAAAAAATACATAATATATTTTATCCATTAACCTTATACATATCGAACGTCGACGAGTCGTTCGAGTAGATATGGACCCAAAATATATTTGTTTGGGCCCTGAAAAAACCGTAGTGGTGGTAGCAGAAGCTTTCTATCACTCCCTTACTCTCTTAAAATAAAAAACCCTAGCCCTCATCTCTCTCTCTCTCTGACAGGCTGACACAATCTCAAGCAGTAAACCATGGCGACAGCAACAGGAACAGCTGCTGCGGCACCAGCAAAGACACTTTCGCAGAAAGAGCTAGACATTCAGATGATGTTGGCTGCTGAGGTTCATCTTGGCACCAAAAACTGTGACTTCCAAATGGAACGTTACGTTTTCAAGCGTCGCAATGATGGTACCCAGCACACTCTCTTTTTATATACATATCTGTTTTGGATGCGTAGATCTTATATCTTGAGGAAACAGTTCGTTTTTTATGGTCTATTGTGGATGTTGATCTATTGAAGGTTGAGTCTTTTTGTTTGTTCTTTTTTTTATGGATGTTGGATTAGAGTTGATTTGTGTTTTTGGATATCGAGTAGTTGCAGATACTTGCTTGTTTGGTAGTTTTGGTGCTGAAGTAATGAACTTGAAATGGTTTCGAGATGTTTGTTTTGGAAGATTTGCTTATGTTGAGATCATTGGTGGGAGAAAACCTGTGGAATGAAAGTTCGTGGCTCTGTGTTTTTTGTCATTTGTTATTAAGGCTTCAATTTGGCATCTGCTAACTGTATTAGATGCAAGGGAGTTATAATTTTAAACTTGTTTGTTTTAATGGTCAATTGTGCTTAATGTTTGTTGAATGTAGTTTTTTATTTGTCCTTTTTTTCGAATATATGTACAGTGTGCTTATTATGGGTACTCATCCTTGTGATGCATCTGACTGAAAAAGAGTATTTAGTTTTATCTTGGTCATCTTTAGTTCATGATTGTTTCTTGTTACATTTTTTGGTGTTTATTGCACAGGAATTTATATCATCAATCTTGGGAAGACATGGGAAAAGCTTCTGCTGGCTGCTAGAGTTATTGTTGCAATTGAGAACCCCCAAGATATTATTGTTCAATCTGCAAGGCCCTATGGTCAGAGAGCTGTCCTCAAATTTGCCCAATACACTGGTGCTCATGCAATTGCTGGAAGACACACTCCTGGTACCTTCACTAACCAGATGCAGACTTCATTCAGTGAACCTCGTCTTTTGATCCTCACTGATCCAAGGACTGATCACCAGGTGAACCAAAATTCATCAAATATCACTGAGCTTATTATGCCTATTGGTCTTTTTGCACATTGTTGTTTTTTGTCTTCGAATTTTAATCTTTATCATTCATGCCATGCAGCCTATCATGGAAGCAGCTCTTGGAAACATTCCTACCATTGCTTTCTGTGACACTGACTCTCCGATGCGGTTTGTGGATATTGGCATTCCTGCTAATAACAAAGGCAAGCACAGCATCGGATGCCTGTTCTGGCTGTTGGCAAGAATGGTTCTACAGATGCGTGGAACTATTCCTCAAGGGCACAAGTGGGATGTTATGGTAAGATATTTATTTGAAAGCTGTTTCACATTCGATCCCTCAAGCCCCCTTCTCTTCACTTTCCATGTTTTCTCTCTCTTTAAATTGCAAGTAGGATGACTGCATGCTGTGGACACCAAACTTTCCATAGCAAAATTTATGTTGATGCAGGCATTCATAATGCTGTATTGGCCGGCATTCATAATGCCGTATTGTTTAGTATTTTAATGCCACATTCTACTGCTTGGGATTGCCTTTATGTATTATTCTTGGTAAGTTTTACAGTTTCACATTAGCTATTTATTGTTTAGGAAGCATGAACTGCTTTGTTTGTCATTTCTTTGGACAGGTGGACTTGTTCTTTTATAGGGAACCTGAAGAAGCAAAGCAACAGGAAGAGGAGGAAACAGTTCCAGCTGATTATGCACTACCTCCCGCTGACTACGGGATTTCTGCTGGGGAATGGAGTAGCACTATAGCCGATAGCCAATGGACAGCTGATGTTGCCCAACAACCCATTCCTGCTGCCAACTTCTTCCCAGAGCAAGGTAATAACATTCATTCAGACCTACGAGTTACCTATCTTTCAGTTATTTTTTGCACTAACAGTCTTGTTTCATTCCATCACTCTATTAAAAAATTAGGTGGACTTTCTGTTGAATGGAGTGCAGCTCCTGCTCCGGCTCCAGTACCCCTTTCAGCTACTGAACTTGATGGTCCTGCCCCTGCTGCTACTGGCTGGGACATTTAAATTCCGCAGGAATGTTCATGCTCACAACCACCATATTTTGCACTGATTCCAGAATCATTAATTAGTTTTTGAGGGGGGTCATAAACATCAAGCGGGGATGGACATCTTTTTCTTGTTTCTTTTTGGGCTCGGTGTAGTTCTAGACGTTAAATTTGTTAAGAGATTTTGACACGGATCGGGGTGGGGTATCCATAGCAATGCTGTGTTTTGTCATGTCATTATTTAAGCTTCTATTATCTCCGTTGCCCCCTGTTATTTACATGTCCTGATTCAAGTGAAATTTTGATCGCCCAAGCCGCTGCATCCAGCCATTTTGTCGCAGACTGAGGGATGATATTGATACCTCCGCAGGAATTTATTCAAATTACTTAGAAACCCCGAGATTATAACGCAATCATTTGTGTGTAACGCTTGTCAGTGGAGACTGGAGAGTAACATTTGACTGTAACAGTTGAGAACTGCCCGTTGCATTCGCTAGATATATGCAAGTATATACAGGGTGGTTTTGAAAATCATTATTTTGGAGCCTAAAGGAAATGGACCCGAGAGATCCGAATGAATTTAGCTAAACTATTTACCCTCTCAATCATGCCTTTCTGGAGGCGTGCAATTGAACAAGATGCAGCGAGTCTGTACACGATCCAAGAACTGCTTCCTGCTTCAATAAATGATCTGTAGGTTGATCCTTATTTTCTGTGGTGAAATCCACATCCTTCGGATGGGATTCAACGGATTATGGCTCAAATGAATGATGTGATGGAAAATTGGAGTTCAGCTTCAATGGGACAGCATCTCCCCATACATTACCCACCGCACGAAGTGGTCTGAAAATCCACCCTTAAGGTCATCAGAAGAAAGATAGGTCCCAGTTTGACTTCCTCCCTGAACAAAAGGAAGCAGCAGATTAACATTGTGAAACTAACATAAATCAGGAAAGTAAGTGATGAAACATGAAATGGCAAAATTGTATGGGATTGGTGTGCACAACGTAAAATATATTTGATGCTTAAACATGTAGGAGATTGATCAGGCAGTTTTAAGCAATTTAATAATCACATGACGGCAATTGAGTTAAATTCTGACAAATAACATGATTGCTATTGTATGTCATACACCAGAAAATTGCAGCAAAGCCTGCCGAATAGACTGTAACCAAATTGTGGGTGCAACCCAATCTCCGTTCTTGAAAGCCAGCATTAGTCCAGACTCCAGACAACTCCTTGAAATGGTCGCCATAAAGGCATCATGCATGATGTGACACTGCAACTAAAATAAAACATACTGACCTTCAAGCTAGATCCAGACTCGGTAGCAGATGTTCTGGTTTCTATTTTCAGATCATTTGCAAGATTCTCAGACGATAGGCCAGCAATAGACCTGCAGCCATTAAAACAATCGGTGAGTATTGCCTTTGGCTCCTCAGCTGAAGCACTTAATAGGAAGCACAAAAACTACCTATCACATAGATCTTCACACGAATTCCCAGATGAGGAAGGCCACTCCTTATCAAGGAAATTTGAGCAGCTACAAGCATCCCCATGTTCATCATAGCAAATATGATCACTTTCAAAGTATTGGCATTCCTCATCTTCAAATATCTTCCTGCAAGGCATTGAGGGAATGTACCTAGAAAGACACCCAACTTTAATCAACCATAGGTGCACATCAAATGCAACGACTGCATGATATAAAAGGGTTTAGCATGCATCCAAACATCTCCATTTCTAACTGAAAATTACATGTTGAAATTTGAGTGAGGACAGCAGCCAGATTTTGTAGCTGCAGCCTTCATAAATACACCTCACTTATCCACTCCCGTGTCTACATTTTAGATGAAAGAGTAGATGTCACTACAATAGCAGTGGAATGACAACTTATCTCCTAATGGATAAAGAAATATATCCTACTTAATAAAGAGAAGCTATTTGGCTTTTCAATTACTCATCAACTATGCACCTCTAAGAGAAATGATGAATACAAATCAGATAAACCATGGGCCTGTCTTATCAAATGGGGTAATAAAGACGTAACAAGCATGAGAAGCATTAAGCAATTTAAGCAGACCTGGAATACGATATGTCAATTTCACAAGCTGGTCTCTCCGGAGTTGAGTCTGAAAGACCCTTATTAACTCCACCCTCCTTTTCAGATAAAGATTTACTGTATCCAACACTGGCAGCTGATACAAGCGACTCACTTTCACAGGGAAGATTGCCATCAGAGAGTGATCTTTTAATGAGTGACCTAAAGATAACAAAAAAGAAATGTTTGCATAAAAGTTTCCCTCCAAATGAAATTCTAGGTTCATGATATTTATCTTCTAATCATTATATGGTCAAAGTAACCCTGGCATTAAGCTCACAGACAAACATGGTTAAACACACATAATTAATTTGGAAAAAAGCCCTTCTGTCCAAAATCATTTGAATCAAAGATATGGAATGAGAAATTCCAATATCAAAGTTGTAGTTATGATTTGAAAAAAAAATGACATAAGGAATTACATTTACTGGAAAAAACCATCTTTAAGCTGGTGATTTATTTGCAATTCAACGTTGAAACCAGATCAACATCATATCAGAAACATGCACTTTCTCCAAACCAAGGTCTTTCACCAATATATCTTTCTTGCAATACAGTTTTCCAATTCACAAAAGTGTCTCTACATAGTTCTTATTCACAGAGAAGTCCCCGGATATAAAGTAAAACTCGTCAAACGCAGAAACTGAAATTCTCAACACAATTCTCCTTCCTTTCATGTGAAATCATAGTCCATGCTGACTCTTAAGCTCAGTTAAATGTTTTTGCATTGTCAACGATTACCTACTTTTATACCCCATTGTCCAACGTAATGTTACCCCCAAACCCACCCAAACGAAGTGGTTACCTAAACAAGTGCACCATTTCAAGTTCAGCTATAATTATCGAACTGAGGGAGTTACGTGATTATAGAAAAGTTCTTGAGATATGGAAAGTTACACAGAATACATTACCTAGCATGCTCAACTAAATCAGGACCACGCCTTCCAACATCATAATGCTGATCTGAATCCAATTCCCACAGTGCTGGTTTTCCCTGCTGTGGCTGGAAATGACCCAGGAACCTGAAGTTAAGGCAAATATCACATCAAATGCATAATCCATCCCCTGCAATGAACCCCTACCAACGAAACATGCTATTTTAAAACTCCCTGACCTTGGATGTTCTTTTCAGAGAAAAGTAAAGATGGCAGAGAAGAACAGAGCTTATTTAACTTACACATTAATAGCATCTTGTTTCTCAGCATCCATGTAGGCATTGCTGTAATAACGTTGTAGAGTTCTAAAAAATTCCTGGGAGTGAGTTGCTGCTTTCCACTGACCTCTTCTCTCAGAAAATATCTATTTAACATCATCATTGCAGCATAGTGAATTAAACATCCAGTATATTTTAGAAACAAGAATGTTTTGCTTTTTAAGGAATAAGCTGACAATTTCAATGGTAAACACATCAATTTCTCATTTAACTCCTGAGATGCCTTTCTTTCTTCCCATGGTAAGGATACCAAAAGTGATTACCTTAGTTCCTTAACATTGCAATCAAAGAGGTGATGACATGCAAACTTAAATTTCTTAAACAAAACACTGATGTGACACAGCCAACTTAGTCCAATAGTATAGTTTGTGCACCCTGGAACATTGAACAGAACTACAACACAAGTTTGGCATTTTTTTTCCAAGGCTCACCAAAAACACATGCATCCAAAACTAAGAAACATCAACAAGCTCGTAGATCTTTCTTTCTGATTTCAAAAATCCTACAAATTAAATCATCTAAGCAAGCAACAGACCCATCATACAGCAATTTTCAAATTGAATAAAGTAAAACAATCACACACCTACAAGCTCCATAATCTCATGTGAGAAAATCCTTGGTTTTTTCCTCCAAATTAAAAAAAAAAATCCAAGGTAACAGCTAGCTGTGCCAAAAAATGTATTCCATCCACACATTCATGTCCAATCATATTTTAATCATATAAGAGTACGCCTCCCCAGAACCATAAGGATTACCTTGTTGTGAGCAGCGGACCCACCATACTGCAGTGCAAGTGTGTCGCCCATTGTCTCGTAAATCCTCATTAAATCCTCCGCTAAAGGATTATCCAGATCAATATTTGGATATTCCATATATCCAAGTGCATGCAGCTGATGTCCAAGAGCCATCAATCCATAGGCATATTGTGCAACATTTGTGCGATCTAAACAGTCTATGCAATTGGTCCTTAAAACCCCGTTTTGGAACATTGGAACCTTGATACTCTGATTTCGATTTGCATCACAATCAGCTTTGGTAATTTCTGAATCCAACTTGCCGACATTGCCATTTTCATTGGACAGGTTTTCAAGAGAACAGTCACCATCGTGTTCCCTGCACCAAATTTGCATTGCTACCATCGTAAGGAAGTTACAGGAATTAGACAGAAAGCAAGGAAAAAATCATGGCAGTGTACCCTAAAATGAGTAGTTACTAAAAGGGTATCATTCACCATGGGATTGCACTTTCTGTGTCTTTCCCACCTCTTTTTGAATGATTACAAAGCACAAATGCAAAAACACATATTCCACAAGCTGCACATTAATGATTTATGAATTTTGAATCCACATATTTCCTCAAATCAATTGAAATTCAACGAAGCAAAAAAAAAATACACATCAATTAAATGAATTTACAAAAAAATTAAAAGTAGCCTGAAAAGCAATTGTGTAAATACATTGTAAAGTTTAGCAGGACAACAAATTCTCAGAGCAAGTATTTCCCAGAGTGGATATGACAAAAAAAATACCATGTAAGAAGAGTTGGAAGCCTTTTGCATTAACTTACTCAAAGCAGGACCCATTTAACAATCCCTTGGAGCTTGAACTTGGCATGACTTGACAATAAAAGATCCCAGTTAAATCCAATGCATAGGCAGTGACTCTTCCAAGAAGTTCTAGGACATTTGTAGCTCTGCTGAAAATAACCAAACACTATTGACTTTAATCATCATAAATTAATGTGTGAAAGAACAGTATGGGGTGGGCAAGTGAAGTACTTTCTAGAATGTTTATTCAAATCCCAGTGTAGGAACTTCAGACGATTCTCCTCGGATAAACTTTTATTGATAACTCTGATGGCATTTGCAAACTCAGCCAGAAGTATTGTTTCACGAGGCTTCTTTTCATGCGACTGCCAATCACCAACATAATTGCCAAAAACATACAACAACAACCAAGCCTCAATCCCAGACAATCACTAAACATAATAA
>Ga0325405_1003340_pt1 | contig 16509 bp, 4 predicted proteins | sample PopdelMetagenome_21_FD_205663 | JGI IMG/M metagenome (GOLD analysis project Ga0325405, IMG submission 205663) | Populus deltoides microbial communities from Bellville, Georgia, United States - Xylem-Control-R2 | ecosystem: Host-associated > Plants > Phyllosphere > Stem > Wood/Secondary xylem...
AAATTTTGCAAATACACTATGATATCATAAAAGAGTAATTTCCTTAATAAGAAATCAATCTCAATATAATATTAATTAACATGATACAAATCAAAGTGTTAATTATTGCATATATTGTTTTCTATGATATCAAAGTTGCTATACCTTGAACCATGCATACTATGTAAGACAGAGTATGATTGATTACTGTATTAATTATAAAATAAATAATATTTTATTTGATTTATGTATTTATTAATTATATCAAAGTATTATAATTAATACCTAAACATAATAAGATAATCCACTCTCTCAAGAAATCATTGTCCACGAGATTCACTTTTGACGAACAAAAGTAACAATAATTAGGGTTCTAATTGCAACCGTACGTAATGAATTAAGAAAATAATTAATCAAGCCCACATATATAATTAATGGGTCGTTGGCTTTCTCGACTTATTAATCCACTTCATGAAAACATTTTCTCTTTTTCACCCTTTTTAGGCACCTTATCAATTAATTGAATCATGCTTTTTGCCTAATTTAATCATAAAGGATTATAATATAATTATATATCACTTGAAATTTCTTGTTTCGGCCAAGAATTCTCCCATCAACAACATTCCTGAGCTAACATTGAGCAAAAAAGAGAAACGTGGAACCGATTTTTCATCATGAAGATCGCAATTTGCCCAACCAAATCGGGGGCCAATAAATTTCTAGGAGAACTTCAATGCATTGAGTCTAGGAAACGCTTATATAAATTAATTATAAAAATAATTCTTCTTACAGGATCAGGCTGATGGCCCGACTCCAATCTCTCGTACGTAGTTGTATTTCTTAGAACGCTAGCTGAGTTAATACAGACCTGTCGGTTTACTATGTGAACCCGACCAAACACGGGTTAGGGGGGGTGGGGGCTTTTAATGCAATGATTGACCAAACCCGTCGGTTTATTAGATTGATGAGGAAGTATATTCTTAATATTATTTTAAAAAAATCCAATTTAATTTTAATTAATATATAAACTGTATTGAAGATGTCTTTTATTGTTTAATAAAAAAATTGAATTTTGATTTTACTAGAGGGATTTGTTTTTTTTTTCATATTTCATTTTGCAGTAACCGAGAAAAAGAATATTATTTTACCCTCTTTTTTTTTATTTTACTCTGGGGACCACGACTCCAGATTAAAATTCTTTACAGGAACCTATGTGATTTAACTTTGACTTTTCACCTGCAAATTCCTCGTGCTGACTTCAATCAATTCCGATTGGACAGTGGAGAAGTAAAAATAATAATAATTATAATAATAATAACAGCAGCAATAATAATTTAAACAAGTGTTAATGTAGAGTGGTTATTTTTTAAATAATTTTTTATATAAAAATATATATAAATAATATATTTTTTATTTTTTAAAAATCATTTTTGATATCAGCATATCAAAACAATATAAAATATACAAACTATATAAAATTTTAATCAAAATAAAAATTTAAATTTTTTAAAAACACGATTTATACTGTTTTTTCAAAAAGCATATGAAAATTTTCTCGATTTCTCCCTTATAGTACTTGAGAATATTGATAAAATAAACTTCATGACACGAATTATTAGGATAGTGCTGTGTAATTTCAGCAACTTTGATGTTATTTTTATTTTATTTTTTGTGTGTTTAATCTATATTTTCCCTCTCTAATTAATTACCCCCTCGGGTGTTGATTCTGTTGTTTATTTTAATTATTCTCTATCTTATCTTTCATTGGACTTGAATAATAATTTAAATATAAAAATATTTCTTGAACTCAAAACCCTCTTACGTACGTACAATCTGCTTTAGCATTTTGCAAAATCAGTATCATCAAATAAAAACTTTAATTAATAATCTTTAAGATATTTTCCTTACAATCATAACTATGAAGAAAATACTGTAAATAAAATAAAAAATTGTTAAAGTAATAGAGAATCATGCTAGCTAGTGATATAAATAGCGTTGTCGTAATTATGATAATATATACTTTAAATAAAATTTAATAAATAAAACTGCTAGAATAATTAAATTAAATGATCTATATACTACAAACTAGAATGCATAATTAAGATATATTAGTAAACAGTAAATCATATATAGTCCATAAAAAGATATAATTATAATTTAACCATGAACCCTACCATTTACAGTCTCTGAACTCAGATTGGGATTCCATGGATTTTTCCCAGTGGACAACAATAGGGTAAAAAAACCCATCTAAAACTGTGAAAGGTGAAGCAAAATAAACATTAAAGACCACAGATTCAACACTTGAAAGCCCACAACTGCTCATAGCATGAACAAATCTTGGTACGTTGAACAATGACATTCTGCCCTTTCAGACTTCGGAGATGCACGCAGTATCCTGATTCGACCTTGCTTCTGGTACGTGCTCCTATTTTTGTCCAAGGGCATTTCCACGATAAATTGCTTCTGCTCATAGCATGAAGAAATTTGCAGCTGGAAGTCTGATTTAAGTTAGGTTTTAAGTTAAATAAAACATAATTATAGCTTGAAGTTTGAGCTAAGTTGGGTTTTAAATTGAATAAAAAAAGTATTGAACTGGTCAAGTACTGATATAATTAACCTGGTTAAATTATATCCAAACCTAAGATCAAATCCAATAATTTTTTAAAAAGATGGAACACATACTTAATTTTTAATTAAAAAAAATGACTTGCAGGTTTACTTAATAACCTAAGTTTATTTTTAATATGTTCCTTAATTGCCAAGTCTAAAATAAGATTTGTTTTTATATTTGGGATTGCATTTTAAAATTAAAAATATATTAATTTAATTTTTTTAATTAGTTTAATGTGATAATATTAAAAATAAAAAAACGATATATTTTTAAAAATATATTGTATTACCATACCAAATATGCACCAACAAGGATGAGTTGTTGACTTTTTGTTAAACTTTTTTTTTCCCTGAAGTAGACAAGAATAGTTGTTAGTAACTTGCAACTAACTCAGTAATAAAAGCTTCCCTTTTCCGTGAATTGGGCCTAGGCTATGAAAAATCCAAAATAAAGATTGCTTTAAATTTATGATAATGAAGGAAATATCACAGCGATATTTCATTATTTTATATCTTTGGAGAAATTAATTCTGAGTAATAACCTAGACAAAAAAATAATTAAAATAATTAATTGGTTGATCACCATAATAGCAATTAAAACCATATTATAATAAACTTAAATGAAAGCCCTGCAATTAAAATTTCCCTGTAATCCTATAGTTTTATATAATTGTTTTTGCCAAATTTCATGAGGTGTGTGTATCCAATTGTTTAGATGCACCATGTCAATATAGAGGTACGGTCTTAAATTATATATATTTTTAAAATAATATTAATTAATATATAATATAATATAATATAATTTAAAGCGGCTTTTATTGCCAGAAGAAAATATCAAACCAATAATAAATAAAATTATTTGCACCAAGTGGATGTAGAGGTGCGGTTTTAAAATAATTTTTTTTTGAAGATTAATCTTAATTAACGTTTAAATTAATTCAATTTAAAGTGGTTTGAAATTACTTTTATTATCGAAAAGCAATACCAAATCAATAATAATAAGTAAAGTTATTTCACCCTTTATTGGGTGAAAAATGTATAGTTTTAAGAAGCCAAGTCCCTCGTTTAGTTGAACGGCCAAATTAAGAAGAAGATTGTAGTGTTTCAAGAGAGGGATGGATGACGTCCAAGGCCCGGCAACCACCCTCTCCTCCACCTTTTACGGAGAAAGAAATAGAAAGGACAACTTGTGTAACAAAACTTAAGGTCAAACGAACTATTAACTTTTTTTTCTCTCTTCTTTCCTCTATATAACTCCATCTCAGCCCAGCTATACCCTTCCCCCTTCCCCCTCTCTCTTCCTCCTCTTAAGCTTTTCCTTACCTAACCACTGGTCTGTTCTCTTTCTCTCACGTAGTAATTGCTAGGAAACACCTTACTTGCTGATCAAATTCGTGTCTGTTTGCTAATTTGCTTCGGCTCTTAGCTGTTGGTGCTTGTAACTCGAGTAAGAAAAGCTGTGACGGTTGTTGATGGAGAGTGAGTACTTTTTCAATGCAGGAGTCCCTCCACAAGCATTGCTCTTTGAACCAACCTCAACCTCTTCATCGATGCCAATTTGGCAATCCCTCTCATCTCCCATGGAAATGCAAGATAATTGCTTAGCCCGCCGCTTGTTCAATTCCAACTGGGAAAAGTCAACGGATCACAGTCCTCACTTTGAGTCTTCCCTGAGCTCAATGGTGTCCTCTCCAGGAGTATCAAACTGTAACGTGTCCAGTGAGAGCTTTATGGTCGGAGAACGGATAGGAAAGCTAGGAAACATTGACAACAGCAACAACCCTGGTGAGATCTCACCGCATTCTCGGCCAATGTTGGCAGCTTCATATATTACAGCTGCCAATAACAGTGCCAACACCTCATGCTATACTACTCCTTTGAATTCACCACCCAAGCTGAATATGCCTGTCATGGATCAATTTTCGAAAGAGCATTTGAATATCCCCAGTTTGGGAAAACCAATGGGTTTGAATTCCAGTGTGGCAGAATTCACTGCTGATCCGGGATTTGCCGAGAGAGCTGCAAAGTTCTCTTGCTTTGGCAGCAGGAGTTTCAATGGCAGAATCAGCCAGTTGGGGCTAAACAATGCTGAAATGGCTAATGGATGTAATCCATTGATGGGAAATGGCAAGTTGGCGCGTGTTGCGAGTAGTCCTTTACTCAAGGCAGTGGGATCTCAAAAGGGTAACAAGAGTACTCCATTGCAGGATCGATCCGAATTGACAAATTCTCAGGAGTCCTCTGTATCTGAACAAATTCCAAGTGGGGAGGCAGGTTTAAAGGCCTCCAATGAGTTAAATTCCAGGAAAAGAAAAGCACTTTCCAAGGGAAAAGCAAAACAATCAGCATCAAACCCACCAGCCAATGCTACGAAGGTACATAATTATACAGATTACTAACAAGTCAAATTTCTTTTCTTATCTCTTCTCTTCTTATTTATCAATTGGGAATACAATTTTGATCAAACGGGAAAATTCTCTCGTTCAGGATGCAGAAACTGATGATAATTCAAACACGAAAAGAATCAAGCCAAATGAAGGAGAAGAGAATGAAAATAGTCCTGTTAAAGCAGAGGAAGAGCCAAAGGGCAGCGGAGATGATATCCAAAACAAGGCCAATTCAAAGCCTCCTGAGCCTCCTAAGGACTACATTCATGTTAGAGCAAGGAGGGGTCAAGCAACTGATAGCCATAGCCTTGCTGAAAGAGTGAGAATTACAACAACTGTATACCATACAATTTTATTCAATCAATTGGAGTAATTTCCAGATTAGCATTAACACTGGTTAATTAACATGTTAGGTTCGAAGAGAGAAAATCAGTGAACGAATGAAGCTTCTCCAAGATCTTGTGCCTGGTTGCAATAAGGTGTGTCGAAACTTTCAGATTTCGAATACATTAGCTTCAAGAACATGAATTTTTAATTGCTAAAATAAGGTTTATGTGTCCATGTTAGGTCACAGGAAAAGCCCTTATGCTTGATGAAATCATAAATTACGTGCAGTCATTGCAACGGCAAGTTGAGGTAAATTAATATATATATTTGTGGAAATCAACAATCCTCATCTTGTTTGAAAAGTGAAGCTCCATGCCTAATGATTGTCCCTTTACTATTTCTGTGGGCAGTTCCTCTCTATGAAGTTGGCTTCTGTGAATACCAGGCTGGATTTTAACATGGACACTCTCATTTCAAAAGATGTGAGTCTTTTAGTCAATGCCCTGAACCTTTTTGTACATGAATTTCAATTCTTCTAAGTCTGAATTTGCTGCTGCATTTTTGTGTTTAGATGTTCCAATCAAGCCAACCATTGCCCCATCCAATATTTCCATTAGATTCCTCGGCACCGGCAGCAATATTTAGCCACCAACAGCAGCAAAATCCACCACTGCATAGCAATATTTCTAACGGGGCAGTGACCCACTGCTCTGTGGACCCATTAGATACCACTGGACTGTGCCAAAACCTCAATGCTCAGTTACCCCCGCTTGATGGATTTACCCAAAATGCTCATCAGGTATATATTGAGTTCTTAACCATGAAGTCCATGACGTGAATGCAGAGATTTTATTATTTTTTTCTTTTTGTGGTAATTTCCCTAGCACATTTCTGAACCTGCTTCTCTAATTATGTCCAGTATCCAACATTCTGTGAAGATGACCTGCAGACCATTGTTCAGATGGGTTATGGCCAGAATCCAAACCTGGAAACATTTCTGCCACAAAATTTCCATGGTAAGAAAAAGAGAGGCAGGAATCATCAAAGCTTTGAACTAGTCTCCAAAACTATGAAAATAAAGTTCTTGTTCATGACAAGCATTCATTTAATGCAGGTTCAAATCAAGTATCCCACATGAAAATCGAGCTCTAATCACCATTCTTCAGTCCAAAATTAAGAAGGAGAGAAAGGGCGCTGTACATACAAGAAATCTTATATGGACCAACCCAGGAATCACTAAGCAATTTTATCATTAGGTTGATGAGGAAGAATTTTTTTTTTCCCCATGATTTTACATATTCCTGATTTTTTCCCCCCCTCAAGATCCTTTTTTTCAAGTTTCTTGGAAGTATCCACTGTAAAATCCTAGCCTAGCTCTTATGTATCTTGGTGCCAAGTCTTGCAGCACCAGATTTGATGTAAGATACGATTCTAATTAGTAAATGAAGAATTTCACTACCTGTCTTTTTCTATCTGTCTGTACATTGATGTACAGATAAAGACCATGGAAATAGAAGCATCATCATAATTAAGCGATGCTAGATTGTGTAATCTTTAGGATTTGATTCTTTCTTATGTTGTAACCAGCTGTCTATGCTGAGGACTTTCTGTAAAAGTCTGATTTGAGTGATTATGACATTGGTTTATCTTGAGCTGGGGTCAACAATTGCATGATTTCTGGCACACACTACTGGCCTCCTGTAATTTTCATCGATTAACCACAAACAGAAGTTTCTGTTCCCCCTTTTTTAATGTCAAAGTACTCATCAATCAGCCAGAGATTGGAAGTTAGAAGTTAGCAGATTTTTTTACGTCGCGGTTTAAAAAAGCAGATGAAGCAAAAAAAACTTTAAACAACTGTTCATCGCTGCACAGTATTAACCTTTTAATACTGCTACTACCCTTTTAATTGAAGAACACTTACAATCGCACCGCATATCCTACAACTAACCATTGAAGAAAAGAAAAGAAAAGAAAAATAATTATTTTATGAACATCAAAAGAATCCCATGTTGGCAGTGGTGAGATTCTGACTAGACTCAATGAATCGAAGGGCTTTATCATCCCCTCTACTTTTAAAAGTATTAGTGAATAGGAAAAAGGGAGGAAAGGGTTTGGTTTGGTGGAATTCATGTATGGAAAGATACCCTTTGGAAATAGACTAATCTTTTCCTGTGAGGTTGTTAGTAAAACTCCATTTTCTAGGGTTTAACAAAAGATTTCTGCCTTGCAGCCAAGCTGTTTTTATTTATTTATTTATTCAAGGGTCTATAATTGCTCTGCAAAATTTGTAGTCTTCTTATTTATTCAGTCACCAGAAAGATGCCATGAATGCGCTGTGCCCCTAGGGATTATAAAATTTGTACAGAACATGCTTATTCTATAGTATTATAATATTACTGATGATTAGAAAATGTTTACGTGACAAGTCTTGTCCCCATAAAGTTTCAAAGGCTCTAATCATAATCAAATGTGCATAGGGATTACTGTTTGATATCTTTCCAACTGTTAATCTCCTTGTCTGTTTCGCCCATTCACATTGTTTATTTTTCTATGTATTTTAAAAATTATTAAATTTATTTTTTAATTTTTTTTATAGTTTTAATGCTTCAGATAATAGAAAAAAATTGTTTTTATATATTTTTGAGTAAAAAATCCTTTAAAAAGTATTAAAATACCAAACACACTCCAGGGAGGGCTGGTTTTCCTCCACTATTAAAAAATTATGATGAAAGAAGTGGTGGTAACTTGTTGGAAATACATAACTTGACAACTATTTGCCAATACTAAAATTCGTTGAGAAATTCCATTTGACCTTTGACAATCTGGCAAAATTCTCCAAGGGGAAAAAGGTTGAACCTTATGCAATTATGCAAAAAAATATATATAATAATAATTGTTGTTGATGTTGTTGTTGTTGAGCGTGTTTGGCAGTGTGGTTGCAGGTGCTTTTCAAATAACTTTTCGTGTCAAAATGTATATCAATGATTTTTTTTTTAAAAAAAATTATTTTTAACATCAGCACATCAAAACGATCCAAAACATACAAACTATATTAAATTTTAAGAAAAAAATTCAAATTTTTTAAAAACATAGCAGTAACTGCGTTCCCAAACATACCCCTTGTTGGTGTTAGTGTTGGTGGTGGTGGTTGCTGCTGCTATCTCCCTCTAAATGGTTATTTTTATTGGTATTTAATGCAACATAAAATAAGTGTATTTAAAATGATTTTTTATTATTTTAAAATAAACAATATATATAAAGAGATAAGTCTCGTCTTTTTATTTTTATCTCTTTTATTTTTAAGTAATAATTAAACGCTACCTAAACCCGACCTCTCTATTTGATAGCAAATGTGTTGTGCATAGTCAACCACCCCCACACGGTTTATAAATTATCGTTCCAAGAATATATTTTTAATTTGATAATGAGACTTCCAAAATAGCTTAATTAATTTCTTTTTTTAACAATTTTAAAGGTATATTTTTCGCATCAATTTAATATATTTTAATAAATCTTCTCAATACTGGTTTTAAAATCTGGATCTAAAAAATTTAAGAAAAAAAATGTTTTTTTAATCACTAGTCCTACACCTCACAGTACGTAAAAATATTAGATGAGCATTTTCCTCTTTGTGTTTTATATTTCCGGAATTTCTCTTGTAAGAAATATTAAAACAATAATAATATAAATTTATTTGTTTTTATATTTCAAAAGTGTTTTGAAAAAAGATTAAAATTTTTTTATTTTTTCTTTACCTCACATTAATTTTTTCTTTAGTATTTTAATATTATTTTAACGTGCTAGTACCAAAAATAATTTTTAAAAAACAAATAAAAATATTATTTTAATAAAAATATTTTAAAAAACAACCGCTATCAAACTATCACAAACCTGAAAATCCCACCTCCAACTTCAGTTAGCGGTTAGCCCACTAGTGTAATGGAATTTTGTAGGTCAATTGTCTTAATCAAAATCCTGAAATCCATGTCCCTGATGGAAGGAAAAGCTTCGAGCTTCCGCGAATTAGTGTGCGATTTATCTCACCAAGACGAGGCCCTACCCTACCAATGGGCAAATAATTATATATATTGTTGTTTTGTAGGGTATTTAGTGATCATTAGGGTAGGTGACCTATTTACTTATAAGAGGATGTTGCTGTTCTATCACCCCCTTTCCAATTGGACCCCTGTAATCTCTTTCAAGTTTCACCTCCATGAACCTTTAATTTTTAGGTCTCTTTAACCTGATCTAAGGGTGTTTTCTTTGCAGGGGAGAAAAGAAAACACAGGCTGTGAAGAAAACCCATCATTTGCTTCACCAACCATGGCGTTATTTCATGCTCTCCAACTGTAAGAATATTTTGTTTTTCTGCATTTCAAAGGATCTCACCATCAAATCCCGTTTCTTTTCAATGCAAGATGTGTAATTTGCAAGGAAATTATAATTTTTTGTGTCACAATCCCACCTGTTTTCTTCCTTTTTTCCCCCTTCTAGTGACTTGAGATGGACAAATTTACTCAGTTTTCAATTTGCAATGTACTTATCGAGTGTGAGCTTTTTTCAACTCGTGAAGCTTTATGCCTCTCCACCTAACAATTATTTAATTAGTAGTAGCTTCTTACACCATTCATTTGATTCATTTTTCTCGAGTGCATTGCTCTTCTCAATGATGGAGGACTAGAGCTCCACGCTTTAAAATTCACGTAGATGGGGCAAAACTGCAGAGCAAAATTATTTAATTAGGTCTTCCTGTCAATTTTGTGATTCATTAGTGAAATTTCTAGCTCAGGTTAAATTTTAAATTAAATTAAATCAAATCAGAGTTAATTCGATATATTTTTATTAATTTGATAGGTCAATTTAAGATCTAATTGATTCAATTAATTAAAATCTGATTTGACTTTAAAAAAAAATTAAAATAATAATATTATTCTAGATAGATTTAAATCAATTTTAAGTTAGGCATGATTTAATAACTTTACCGGGGAAAAAGAGGTGTACAAAAAAAAGTTCTTTTAAACTGCCCACATTTCTTGAAGAAGGAAAATGTCAGTGTCAAAAAGAATTTCGGGGAAATTTGGTTTGGTTGGTGAAATTTGTTTATTTGTTATTCTTTTTAATGCCACAAGAGTTAATTCTGCTTATTCCAAAAAAATCCCTTGAAAAAGAGGGTGATTATCCCTTAATATATTTACTTAAAAATTCATAATTAAAAAGGTTATAATATATCTATACTAAGTAGAACATCAAGGATAAAGAATATGCGCTTAACTTACTTTCTAACTCAACATCTTTGGGCACACGTGGATTTAGCGAGGTGTCACATCCAATCTTTTTAAGTTCAGCTACACTTCAAACTTACACTACAAGATTTAACAGTTTTAATTTACCGACGGAATCACTGATGAAAATGCTCCGTCGGTGAATCGTTCATCGGTAATTTTTTATCAATCGGTAAATCCGTCGGAAATAAAAAAAAAAAATTACCCGCTTCATTTCGTCGGTATATCCCTTGGTAATAATTTTTTTATTACCAACGGATTTACCGACGGAATTACCGATGGAAATTCCATCGGCAATTCTGTCGGTAATTATTTAAAAACATTTAAAAAATAAATTCATTTTATAAAATTATAAAATAATAAAATTAACATAAATCAACACTGTATAATATATACTAAAAATGCTTGAAAAAAAAAGAAAATCAACTCAAAAAAATTTGCAACAAATAAATAAAAAAAATAAATTCAACTAAAAAAATACATATGAAAAAAATGAAGTTGCAATTGCTAAAAATTTAAAAATCCTATAAATAAATCAACTAAAAATTGATCTCATGTGAAAAAACAAATCTCACAACAACATTTATACAATTATTAAGAACAAAACAATTAAAAATGAAATAAAAAACAAATATAGTGAAAACAAATCATGAAAAAAAGAAGAAAAATCTTACCTTAATGTAGTTGCAAGTGAAGCTAAGAAGAGAGAAAAAATTTCATAAAGCATATTAATTAAAAAAAAACTAAGAGGATAATAGAAGAAAGAAGAAGAAGAAGACATACTCGAGCATGGAGGAAAAGAGAAGGAGATGAGGAGATAAAAGAAGAGAAAGAAATAGATATTGATGTTTTTTACATATAGTGAAGAAGAAGAAGTAGAAGTGGAATAAGAAGAAGAAGAAGAAGTAGAAGAAGAAGAAGAAATAAGTTTGTCTCTTGTGAAATAAAGGGACTCAGGCTTTTTATTGGGGCGTGTTAGCGACGGATTTACCAACGGATAATTGAATATTAATATTTTTTAATTATTCCGTCGGTAATTCCATCGGTAATATTTAATTTAAATTTTCAATTTCGTAAAAAGTTTTCAGAAACCGCCAACAATTACCGACGATTTTTCAGTCCGTTGGGGATTCCGTCTGTAATATTTGAATAAAAATTTTAAATCAATTGAATTTTTTTAGAAAACCGCCAAATAACATCGACGACTTTTAATTTCGTCGGTGATTTTATCCGTAAAGAACAACAATTAACAGTGCAATTGGAAAGTGAACAGTTCTGGAGCTCTCTAAAAAATACCAACAGATTTTGTCCGTCGGTGATTCCCTTTGTAATTGACATGATGAACAGTGTAAACAAGTTTACCGACGGAAGACGGAATAAATTCCGTCGGTAATTCCGTTGGTAAATCCTGAGACATCATCATTTTTTTTGCTTTGTTTTAATTTTTTTCCCATCGTAATTCCCTCGGTATATACCGAGGGAATATTTCCGTCAGTAAAATCCCTCGGAAATTTACTGACGGAAATATTCCCTTGGTATTTCCGTTTGTATTTATCGGTTTTCTAGTAGTGTTAAATACATATGGGTCCATCAAGGTTCCAGACCTAATATTTTTTTGTTTAGCTATGCGCTAAACCCAAGTGCATATGAGTTTAAGAAGGTGTCAAACCCGAACATCCTTGGGTTCAACTACTTACTGAGCCCAAGTATATGTGGGTCTGGGAATGTATCAGGTCCAAATATTCTTAAGTTCAGTTACGTATTGAAACCAAATGCATATGAGTCTGACAGAGCATCAAACTCATGACCTTTACGTTTGGAATCATTCCAAACTAAATATATATATAGAGTTGATAATTTTATTAGGCTTTATGTTAGGTCACGTGGATTTGTTTGTTTATTCTCATGTTTTTTAATATAAAATATTAAAAATCAAGAATGATCATCTCCCTACATCCTTGTGTACATAAAAGTCTCTAAATAGTTTGTCATATTTTCATTAACATTAATTTTATGTAAGGTATATATATCCCCTCATTAATGTTGTATAAGGAATATATATCCCTCATTATTGCTATTAGAAAGAAGTGAAGCTCGAACCTCCCATTCAAGTAACATGATAAAATTCAGAGATTATATACTCTCTCTGAATTACCCAAGAAAAGGGTCCACACTTTTCATATTCTCTAAAGTATTTATACTCTTATTTTACAGGGTATTTACCATGCACAAACTAAAAACAAATATTCTTGTTATTGAAAATTTAAAACTCATTTTTTTATTTATTGCAATATCATATTAAAAATTACCGACTTTATCATCATATGGTCTCTAAATTCCATTAAAAAAGACTGTTTTATAAGTGTTGAGTCTTTATTATCAATCATCAATCAACTGCTTGACCTCTTACAGAAAAAAACATTAATGCAAGCGTGTGATATCTTATATCCAAACACTAAAAAAAAAAAAACCTTTCATTCATCAGCATACGGAATTTTAGAAAATTATGAATAGTTAACAATGCCAAAGGTTTTTTATGCAGCGGATAAATGGCCATTAATTTCAATGAATTGAGTGGTTCAAATACTTCAAGTGTTTATTATGAGCTAATTATGTTCAGTCCTTGTGATGTATTAATATAAATTAATCAATCCTTGTAGTATAAAAAGATTATTAAACAACCCCGAAGGTTTTTTATGCAGCGGATAATTAAATGGCCATTAAATTCAAGGAATTGAGTGGTTCGTTCAAATACTTTAAGTGTTTATTATGAGCTAATTATGTTCAGTCCTTGTGATGTATTAATATAAATTAATTAATCCTTGTAGTATAAAAAAAATAATTAAACAACCTTTATTAGCGTTCATCGTACTTAATTTAATGATTTTGTTTTTAAAAGATAATTAAACATCCTCCGTACTTCAAGTTTTATAAAGTTTATCGTCAACTGATTGTACTTTTGTAGGAAAATTGAAGCTTATAAATTAAATTATATTTATTATTACTTTTGTTAATGAATGATGATTGAAGTACCTTACTATAAAATTATAAAATGAACGAAATATAAGAGGGATAATCGATAAAAAAAAAGAAATTAAAAATTGATAGACTCGTATATCTTAAAAGAGGCTAAATTAAACTTTTGCCAGAATAAGATATTTATATAGTTTTAAAACTTAATCTATAGTTAATTTTTAAATATTTTTTTTTAAAAATTGATAATCTAATTTTATCCGGATTAAATTTAAATTAAATCAATAAACTATTTATATATTTTAATTTTTTAAACCCACCAAATCAAGTCAAAAATGTTTTAAAACAATGGGCATAACAACAAATATTTGTTTAATTAACATGTTTCAAAACTTAGGCTCCGTACTCCCACATTTTACACAATGTGATCTAGGGTAACCCTACGCCCTAACATGGGTTGCCTTCCACTCCCACTTTACATTCCACTAAGAAGAAAATAGCTAAGTTGACCTTAGAGCCAAGAAATCATCAAATAGTTGAGATCTTCTAGTAGCTTATCAAAAATCAAATAAAGTATGCGATTTCATGTGCAAGCGACTCAAATTTTTGATATCCTGTAGCTACTAGGAATGTTCAAACATCCTCGTGATGCATGAATATTTCCGTGGTCTACGAGACGGTGCTAGCACCTCAAATGGTTGCTCTCCTCTATGAGACGGTGCTGTGTAGAAAAATGCATATTTTGTACTTCATTCTTTAGTTATTTTACTATTAGTGAAAATAAAACCATGTAAGTGTCTTACCTTTAATCTTATCCTTTTAAATTGTTGTTATTATTATTATTATTTTCTTTTTTTTGTAATATGGACCATGAACTCTTCGTTAGGTTATTGAATTTGTGAGTCTAATTATCCCAAATCATAGACAACATTTATTTATAGTTTTCTCACCATGCAAGAAAAATAAAGAGAAGAAAATGGGTTCGAAATCGAAATAAAATTATGGGTTTTCTAATTCAATTATGGATTCACCTTCTCTTCTTCGATGAGCTTAATTTCTACCGGGTTGAATGCTTTTTTGGGCGTTTTCTCTCCTATCCCCCCCCTCTCTCTCTCTCTTCTTTCTTTTTTTTTCTTCCACAATCTTTTTCCGAGCTTTTATTTTTGTCTTGTGTAATGAAATAACCATGCTGAACACCGACACAAGAAACTAAATCAAGGGTCAAATTATCAAAAAAAAAAAAAAAACTCGAAGAAGGAAAAAAAATCACATCCCAATATATATATATATTGGTGATATATAGGTTTTTTCTAACCTATACCGTACCTAGGGTTAGGCTCCGGTCATCATTAAAAAGGAAAAAAGAAAAACCTATGACAATAACAGTATGTTGCCCTAACGATTGATAGGTCATAGATATCAAACACACCGAGATCGATTGTTGTTTTTTTTCTTTTTTTCTTTTCTGGTTCAAGTCGTTGTGAATTTTGTTTTCTTTTTTCTATTGGGTGACAGGGTGTTGTGGAATTATTGTGAGCTTAGATTTCGGTGAGAACGTCTGTGATACTACCATGTCTGGTCTTACATCTGAGAAATTTCTTCTGCGTGTCCTGAGGACAATTTCTTAAGCTAGCTGTTGGAAACGCTGTCATGGTTGTATGGCATTAGAGAGTAAAGTTATTCAACTCGTGTTGCGCAGGAGGTTGATCAAATTATTCATTAACTCGATATAATTTGAGTTGGGTTTTATTTTAATTTATGTTAAAGATTAATTTAATTGAATTTAAATAAATTAATAAATCAACGAATAACTTGAAATTCAGGTGAGAACCGACCATGTCGACTCTAAAAGTTTTTATTATTATTTTAAATGATATTGTTTTAAAAAACATCCGGGCGGACCTGGAACTCACCCACTAATCCAATGGTTGGCTTGAAAAATTCAGGCCATAAATTTTAAACCAAACCAGACCCCAACCGAGTTTGAAAACCCATAAATTTTAAACCAAACCAGACCCCAACCGAGTTTGAAAACCGTATCATTAAAGATTGGCCGGTAAAGAAGGGGAAAGGGAAAGTCAAGCAAAAACACCACCGGTTAATTTCGACAGGTTTCTTCTTGGAAGCCCGTAGGAATGGGAAATAGAGATAATGGCCTCCAGAATGTAACTCAAAGGCCCTATTTGTTATCGTGAGAATAGAGATGCAAAGGACTGAAGTCGGAGCCTTGCCCATCTCTCCATCGCTGCCTAACACGAAGAGGCTCTGTCTAGCAATTTGCCATTTGTCTTTTTTCCTTTTTACTGCAGAGCACCACTGATAACTTTTAGTTCAGTTTCTGGCCCAAACAAAATATTTAGTTCTGGCCCACAAATAATATTTAGTGCTGTAATTGGGCCTTTCCTTAGAGCCCCATATAAAACTATAATCATGGGCCGGGCCACTTAACTGATATCAAAATATAGAGCCGAGAAGCGATAGAAATCATCTTTGCACGATGAAATGTATTATTACGTAATTAAGTGTGTAATAGAATTATCTTATTTATTTATTTATTTGCAAAACTAACTATTAGTAATGCAACGGGTTACATCGTAAAGTTTCTTTTCGTTCTTGTAGTTTTTTAAAAACCTATTCAATCCCTAATTTATAATTCACTCACAGATTGGTCCTTATTTGGAATTTTTATCCTTGTATGTTATAAAGATACAATTTAGTCTTTATAATAAAAATCTTTGCAATTAGATCCTTGCATGATTACTTTTAATCATGAATGGCTCATTACATAGTTTTTTTTTTTTTTAATGTAGTGCTTATAATGTAACGAGTCTTTAAGTTATAATTATGATTTTAAGAATTAAGCAACCAGATATATAATGGATAATTGCATTACATGATCCATTATATCTAATCATGCAAGTCGTACGTGCTTAATTAGGGAAGGG
>Ga0325405_1003341_pt1 | contig 16508 bp, 7 predicted proteins | sample PopdelMetagenome_21_FD_205663 | JGI IMG/M metagenome (GOLD analysis project Ga0325405, IMG submission 205663) | Populus deltoides microbial communities from Bellville, Georgia, United States - Xylem-Control-R2 | ecosystem: Host-associated > Plants > Phyllosphere > Stem > Wood/Secondary xylem...
ATATCTTCTTGTTTTGCAATAGAATTCGTGAAGATTATAAAAGTTTTTGTATGTGAAACAAGGGGCTAAGATTCATCCAGCATTCAATTGCAATCCATGCTTAACGACTAGACTTCAACACATGCATTCTTGTGGGGGATCTAAATCCAAATCTGGCCACATTTCAAGATCAGTGCCCTCGAGAAATTTTGTACCGACTCTAGAAACCACATCCATCAACATCCAAAGTCATTGCTATAATCGTTAATGGAAAAATGAAGAAATTTCAGACGAACCTCCCACGGTTATGCCATCAAGATAATCTCTTCTACTAGGGAAAAAAAAACACGCTAAGATTTCAAGCGTCTAGCCATTTTCCTCTCCAGAAAAGAAACGAGCATCAAGGCAAGGATGAAGATGTCCCCAATCCAGTTAAATCAATTGAGGACTCTAGGCGAATGTGATGAAAGCATTAGATGAGCCAAAGCAAGAGAATAATTAGCTCTATTCCCCATATGAACAAGTAGCTATTTGACTAACAATGGTTATCAAGGATTTGTATTTTGTAAAATACAATCTTTTTTAATGCCAGAGGTGACTCCTTCCTGTGCTTACTTGCGCCATTGGCATATATATTAAACTAGATATTAGGGATGGTAGACCATAATCCCACACAGATGCAATAAATTATTACCTCTGCAAAGACTTGTAAAGCACCACAGTCACATACTTGGCTAAGAATCTATGTGTTGAACCAAGTGCCACCACAGCAGGCCCACTCCTCCCCTTCTGCATGTAGAGATGATTAAGCACTACATGTTGAGGTTTTGATGAAGGAGGTGGTATCTCCATGTAGGATGATGGCATATTGAGCAGTGTCATCTGTAAGTGCGGAGGAACCATTGGTGGCTCTTTTGCGAAATCATCGCTACCGAGTTGCAAATTGCTGTAGCTCAACTCTGGGGACTGAGGGGGTTCAAAACCAGATATACTTTCAAGGTCTTCTGGAACAAAGTCCTGCAAAACATTATTTGGCAACCACAATTCTGAATATTTCATATTCTAATTCCAAGACACAAGACTAAAGGAGGCACGCACAAGACATTAAAAAAACTAGTAGGATGAGCAGCATTAAATATCTTTTAATCCTATAAGTCAGAGATAGATCACAAAATCAGAATTGTGAAACAGAAGGTCCTACGCTATTTGAATATCATGCTTTTGCCATTATGCAATAGCCAATATGCTGTGGTTTATCCTTATAAAATATCACATACAAAGCATACACTATTTTAAAGAACTGATCATTAAACCTGCAAGGCAACAAGTGTTGCACCAAACAATTATGAGAATAAACTGCTTTATTTCTTCAGAGAAAGAAAACTGAAACTGCAAGTATAACCTGTACGAATGCAATTTTGGCAAGCTCCAAATGTTGTTTAAGTTTTAGGGTAAGAGAATTGTGCTAAATATTATCCTTATTTTTCTGTCATTTATGATACTTCCAAAAATAGACAGGAATAGAACTGACAGTGTGGAGCAAGTAACACAGGAAGATGACCCAAAATTACATTAAAGATAGTTTCTCCTTACGCATTCATGATGACACCAAGAGAACACTATGCTGGAAGTGCCATGGAAGGCAGGAGGACATAAAAAGGTGGAAATAATAAGTAGGGTATCTAATGTTTAAAACGCAACCCACAAGCTGTTTAGACACCTAATTATATTTCATTTATTTACTCTTTGTTTTGAACCTCATACTGATTTCACTAGCTAAAATGATTTAAATCAATCAACTTTGTTCATGAATTCCTCTTTATATTTTACACATTGATAAGCTCATGAATCTTGCCTAACATAATAGAATGGAAGCAGGTCTGCTCCAGGTGAACATATTCACCGGGGAGTTTCATACAAACCTTGTGTTGGAGAAATTGTCGCACGATCTAAAATATGTTAGTTTGAGATCAACAAATTAGTAGACCTAAAAGAATAGCATCTCTACCAAATGAAGACGGGGATAAATATCTAAAGTCAAATTCTTTCTCCTTCCTTTGTCAGTGCTAGATATGTGATTTTTGGACCTTTGAATGAAGTTGATATCGCTTGCTTAGTGAAAGTGAAAATTTTAACTTTTATGGACTACTTATGCACTAATTATCATTCAAGGAAAAGAGAAGAGAAGTAACAGTTTCCATATAGACACAATAGATTAATTGAGAAGGGGAAATTTTTACTGGTCTCCCCTTTAATTTGGTGGAATCAGAATAAAGTTCCGCTGAAATATGAAAGGGAAGGGATGAAAATATTACTTGCAAATCCAAAGTGTTGTGAGCATTGCCAACATCATCTTTGGCCCAGGGCAAGTCAGGGGAATACCTCCACTGTCCATCAACAATAAACCTGTATTGGTAAACTCCTGATGGCAGAACTTTCATTATAGTGTAGTCTTTTCCAGATCTTTGCAAAGGAATTCTGATCAACAATGTAATCAGGATATATTAGACAATCACAAAGTGGCTCCTGAAGTTGTTATGATACAGACGGGGAAAATCTAAGCACTGAATTTTAAGAACCTTGTTTTCCAGTCATCCCATGATCCCTCGACAGCTACTTCCTTGCCACCATAGCTCCATGTAATCATTGTTGGAATTCCATGCTCATTGCACATTTCTTCATACCCTAAAGAAGTTTGCATCCACGAGTGGCTTGGAATTTGAATCTCATCAGGTCTTTGCAATGGAGCCACAGGGACCTGACAACAAAAAACATGCAATTAAAAGATAGCAACTCTAATAGGGTTGTAGATGGAAGCACACACTAGAATAGAAATAAAGCAAATATTTTCTTGGGCATGAAGAAGAGCAAGTTACATGAAGATAGCACTAAATATTAAAATGAATATCACCAGGATCCAACAAAGTTTTAGTTCATGTAACACTTGATCTTGTCGGATTAAAAATAACAGCTCAGTCCCTATTTACATCAAATCGAAATGCACACTTTGTTCCAGATTGACAACACAAGCTATATGGCACCAAATTAGAAACCACTAATCGTGTCCACGCCCAAGTAGAATCTCATAGCAAGAACCCTATGGCTAATGCTATTCACATCTTTTCACACGTTAAAAGTAGCTAAAGCAATTTCCTTTCTGATTCCCACACAAAATACAGCCAAATCAAGACTTTCTAAAAACTAATAAAATTCTTCAGCATCTAATAGAATCTCACAACGAAGATGATGTGATATCAATCCAGAATCATCTAAAAACTAACAAAACCAATCAAATCCTCCAACAATTTAGTTGATTCATTCATAGAACCCTCGTGAAAATAAAAAACAAAAGCAACCAAAAACACAAAAAACACACCTGAGGAGTGAACAGAAGAGGTGAGTGAGTAGCTCTAGGGCTATGAGGAGGTGAGTGACCCATCATCTCAAGAGGAGGTGCAGGATAACTAACATGGGACTCATCTGATGCAACCATAACCTCACTGCTGTCACTCCTTTCTCCTTCACCACCACCAACACTTGATGGACTAATTGCTCCTTCTTCCTCTTCTCTTCCATTCACATTCCCCATTTATTGATAACTCTTACCAAGTTACAAATTAATGGTCTTTATTAATGTTGTTGCTGTTGTTTATTACTGATAGGATTGTATAAAGATTGAAACTTTATCAAAACCCACCAACCATATAGTTGAATCAAATTAATAACAAGCCAAAAGGATGCAATTTGGGGCTAGACCCAGATGCCAAAATTGAACAAAGCTTGTAACTTTATTATTTTTGTGTCAAGTAACTAAGGAGTGTGGGGGAAAAAAGAGAGAAAGAAGGAGAATTTTGGAATAGTAAAAAGGAGAGTGATCTCTCCAGTGAGGTGGGGAAATAGGTTGAAGTGAAAGGAGAGTGGTGGTTGTGGTGGAGGAGGAGGGAAGGAAGAGGGAAGGAAGAGGTGGAGGTGGTGGTGATGGTGGTGGTGGAGGTGTGCCAATGTGTGATGTAAATGTATCGAATCTAATGTTGATTTTCCTTGTTTAGTATTTGAGTGTGTATGGGATGGTGGGCACGTCATCATTTGACAAAGTCCTTTTCCTTTAAATTATTGCTACTTTATTTTTTTTCTTTAATAAGAAAAGAATTTTCTAGTTTTTTTTTAGATACTTTTTGGTGTTAATATGAAATAACTCTTTAATATATATATATATATATATATATTGTTAAATTTTGAGCACATCAACTAAATTATTTCTGATTTTAAATTATATGTTGTTCATAATTAAAATAAAGTGAAAATTTTAATTCATAATATGTTCTTCTGTTCATTATAAAAATAGAAAAAATAAAGATTAATGTGAGGTAATACAAAGTATAAAAATACATAAATCAAAATCACTAGGGCTACAAATTTATCTTACAAGTAAATTATCTTGTACATCTCAACTCTTATTGTCATTTTCTAATAATAGAATATAAGTCATGACATTGCTTATCAATACGAGTATGCTATTTTTCTCAAAAAAATCATATTATAAAGTTTATTTTGATAAATAACATTCAAATTGTACTTTACCACTATAAAAAAGGGGGGAAATGAAGAAAGGAGGAAATTGTACTTTGCACTAAGCTGGGTTTTATATATATATATATATCTGTGTGTGTGTGTGTGTGTGTGTGTGTGAAATTACACTGCACTGCTTGTTAATGTAGTATTTTCTTTTCAATCCCAAAATCAACGATAACAGTTAGTATAAATTATTAGATACATGACCAGCACGATATCCCAGGTTAATAGTTTTTGTATAAAAAATATTAAAAAAAATTAAAATTTAAAAGTATTAGGTTTTTTTAAAGTTATATCTAAGAGTTTTGGGTGTGGCTGTAACGCCTAACTCAAGAATAATATTTATAATATTAATAATAACATTAAACTTGCATGACCCAAGTTTAAATTTAACGTGTCATAAAATTATGTTAATTAAATAGATTAATTTAAAAAAACAAAGAAAAAAAACCAAAAGAAAGAAAAAAATTAATGAAGAAAAAGAAAAAAATCTGAATTAACCGGGTTACCCTTCAAACCAGGTTAACCCATCAAACCTTGGATTTGTGTCGTGAAAGTTTGATAACTAAATAGAAAAAAATTTTGACAGGTTAACACAAAATTAACTGGGCTAACCCGTCAAACCAGGTTAACCCGTCAAACCCGGGATTTGTGTCATGAAAGTTTGATAACTAAATTAAACGAAAAAAATTAATTAAAAAGAAAAAAAAAGGAATCAGCCTTTTCACTGTGGACTCAGTATGCAGTCTCCAATTAAAGACATAAAAACAGCAAAAAAGCAAAAAGAAAAAAAAAGCTAAAAGTATCAGTCGATAACTAAATAGAAAAAAATTTAATATTGATGAACTAAATTAAATAAAAAAATATTAAATAAAAGGAAACAATAAAAGAAAAAAAACTAATGAAGAAAAAGAAAAAAAATCTAAATTAACTGGGTTAACCCGTCAAATCTGAGATTCATGTCATGAAAATCTAATAACTAAATAGAAAAAGATTTAATATCAACAAACTAAATAAAAAAATTAATTAAAAAAATAAAAAAAAAAGCATCAGCTTTTTCACTGTAGTCCACAGTAAAAGACATAAAAAAACAAAAACTAAAGGTTTCAGCTTTTTCACTGTGAACTGCATATAATATTAAAAGATGAAATCAAAAGAACAAAACTAATGAGAAAAAAGAAAAAAAATCTGAATTAACCGGGTTAGCTCGCCAAATTAGGTTAACCTATCAAACCTGAAATTCGTATCATGAAAGTGTGATAACTAAATAGAGAAAAGATTTATTATTAATGAGATAAATTAAAAAAAGATTAATTAAAAAGGAAAAAGCAAAGAGAAAAAAAAAACTAATCAAGAAAAAGAAAAAAATCTGAATAAACTAAGTTAACCCATCAAACCTGGGATCCATGTCATGAAAGTCTGATAATTAAATAGAAAAAATTTAATATTAAGAAACTAAATTTAAAAAAATAATTAAAAAAAGAAAAAAAAACTAAAGGCATCAGGTTTTTCACTATAAACTGTACTGTGCAATCCACAGTAAAAGGCTTAAAAAGGAAAAGAGAAAAAAAACAAAGGCACGCGCCACGGGTTAAATTTTTTTTCTTGCATAAAAAATATCAAAAAATACTAAAATCTAAGAGTGTTAGGTCTTTCTGCAAAGATATGCCCAAAAGCCTTTAGTTTAGTTGCAACGCTTGACCCAAGAGTAATATTTATAATATTAATAATAATATTGAATGTGAGTCTGGCTGTAAGATCGTGTCATAAAAGTGTAATAATTAAATAGATTAGTTAAAAAACAAAGAAAAAAACCAACAGGAAGAGAAAAACTAATGAAGAAAAAGAAAAGAATCTGAATTAACTTGGTTACCCTTCAAACCAGGTTAACCCGTCAAATCTAGGATTCGCGTCATGAAAGTTTGATAACTAAATATAAAAACAGATTGACGGGTGACCCGTCAAGCCCGGGATACGTGTCATGAAAGTCTGATAATTAAAAAGAAAGAAACTTAACATTAAAAAACTAAACTAAATGAAAAAAAATTAATTAAAAAGAAAAAAACAAAAAACAAATTCCGGGTTAACTTGTCAAACTTTAAAAAAAGCAAAAAAAAAAATTCCGGGTTAACTCGTCAAACCAGGTTAACCCGTCAAACCCGGGATCCGTGTCATGAAAATCTGATAACTAAATAAAAAAAATTAACATTAATAAACTAAATTAAACAAAAAAAAGTTCATTAAAAAAACACAAAGAAAAAAGCAAAACGAGAAAAAATAAAAAATGAGAAAAAAAAAAAAGAAGAAGACTGCTCAGCATTTCACTGTGGACTTGCACAGTGAAACTCTGAGCAGTTTTAGTTTATTCTTAATAAAGTACTAAAAACTAGCAAATCTTAGGGTTTCCCAAAAAGTTAAGGGTTTATATTCTCTTTTTAATCATTAGAACTCTATTATTAAATTAGGGTACAAGATAAATAATTTATTTATTTTTATTCTATAATATACTTAGCTATGTTACCTGAGTTTTTGTTGTGGATCCATTAAAAATTTTATATATGGAGGTTTTTTCAATATATTTTTATACTTTAAAAAATTTAAATGCAAATCAAAAGGTTTATACATATATATAATCAAATAAATTATGAACTATATCTGCTAATAAATAAATAAATAATCATTAACGACATTTAAAAATAAAATATGAAAAACCGAGAGATAGATGTAGAACAAGATATTTAATCTTGCAAGATGGATCATTTATCCAATCATGTTTGCTAATTTTTTTTATTAAAACATTTTGTATTTAATCAAACGATAATAAAAATAGACAAACATATTAAATTGATTGAATAAATCATATATAAATAAAAAATATAGTTCATCTATACAAAAGATAAACAAAAAATCATTTGGGATTGAAGCTGATTATTTATTTTCAAAAATAATATTAGAAATATCTTTTGAAAATAAATATTATTTATTTTCAAAAATATAGTTCATTTATACTAAAGATAAACAAAAAATCATAGATGAATAAAAAACTTCTTTGAAAATTAAATGCATAACAAAAAAATATCATAATTTAAAAAAGGCTCTTTAAACAAAATAAAATAAAGAAGTTGTATAAATATAAATATAAATATAAATATAAATATAATTAAGTTTTTCTTAAAAAAAAGGCATCAATTGAAATAAAAAAGAATTATAAAAAAAAGGCCAGACGCAGCTGGATTCAGTAAGTCAAGCCAGCTCTCTTGGCCCATTTCATTAGAGCTGCGTGATTGGGTTTTTTGTAAAAAACAAATTGCACCTGGGTGGAAGACATATCGTCTGTCCTATTTTTTTGAAAAAAAAAGACAATGCATTGTCTATTTTCCTTAGATTTCAGCCACCGTGATGCCCGAAAAATCATGGTTTATGTTCTTTTGATCCAAAAACCTGTTTTCAACCCGTTTTTAACCCAAAATACTTATAAAAACACCTTAAAAACCATGATAAAGCTATCCATGACCTAAAAAACGAACTTAACTCGAAACCAAAAACCACCCCAGGCTAAGATCTGTTTTTTCATAAACTTTTAAGGTACAAAAACACTTAATATAAACTCCTCTCATCAAATGGAACAATTTGACACAATTATCGTTTATTTTGGCGGCCTAAATCGATGTCAATGACATGTTTCTCTTTCTACTACTGGAATTTGGTTATCTCTCTCTCCTCTCTTAACCAAGGATAAAAAAATGATAAAAATAAAATTTTGTACTAAAATAGAATTAGAAAAATATCAATGGATCAAAATTGTATAATTTACATGATTTTTAAGTTGGGGAATCAAATTGTATTTTTTTCAAAACTTATAGCATGGCCATATTTGCCATATATTTTTTTTATCCCTCCTCTTCTAATTCTATCATTTCATAAGAATTCAAAATGAATTACTTTTTAATTAAGACTAAATTGTCTAAAAAAAATTAAGGATCAAATTAAATAATATACGAGGAGATAAACAGTAAAAAGTAAACAGTTAAAATCCACACCATTTAGATTATAGGTAATGGATTAATTTTAATATTTTTTAATTTAATTTTAATGTTTTGATAGGACTGAAAGATGAATTTAATCTGACGAGAAAATCAAAAGGCACCAAAAATTAATTTACTAATGCAATGAGATCGTAAATTCACGCTTATTTAGGTGAATTTTGAAAACGAGGACACCATGTTTTCAAAGGCGCGCTTAAGGTATATTTTGAAGCGATGTTGTTAATGTGTTTTTGTTTTTTAAAAATAAAATTAATTATTTTTTTATGATTTTAAAAATAAAAAATAAATATTATTTTAATATATTTTAAGTAAAAAAAAAAACCTTTTAACATAACATTAAACACACTTTTACCTGTTTGAAAATACAATAATTTTTATTTTTAGATATTTTTAAATATATGTTTGTTTTTAAAAATTATTAAATTAATGTTTGTTTGTTTTTTTATATAATTTTGATATACTAAAAATAAAAAAAATAAATAATTATTTTAATTATTATTTTTAAATACCATTTACTATTTTACTAAAACAAATCTAAATTCTAGTCAAAGCTAAGTTTTATTTGAATTGTTTCTTAACCATAACTCAATCTTTAACAGGATTAGTGTCTACTTAGTTTCTAAAAATTTTAAATTTTTTTTATTAAAAATATATATTTTTATTTTTAAATTATTTTGATGTGCTAATATAAAAATAATTTTTTAAAAATAAAAAAATAATTTTTTTAAAAAATATTTCTAAATAAAAAAATACTTTAAACAACAAGGGAATTGCTATCGCAATTTTACACTAGAAGAGAGTGTTTGAAAATACAGACTAACTCGCGTTCTAAAAAAATTAAAATATTTTTTTATTAAAAATTAATTTTTTAATATGTTTTGAATTATTTTAATACACTAATTTTAAAAATAATTTTTTAAAAATAAAAAATACTATTTTAATATAATTTAAAATAAAAAATAATTTAAAAAACAATAACACCCATATCTCCAATCTTACAACTTAGTAACATAGTAACAGTCATTTAATATTTTCTGCGTTCATATGAGCACCACCCGTGAAGCGATACTTATTGACAAGGCTCTTGCTTCCATTCAACAGGGGGGGCTTCATTGCGGCGATAAATCAAACACCTGAACAACTATTATTTTAACTCAAAAGCCAGTATCCGCGGGCACAAAATCTCGTGAGTAAGCAGTTCCTGCTTTGTCTCTTCTTTTTAAAATTACTGGTAGTTACCATGTTCTTCTTACTCGTTAAAGTGTCTGTCTTTTTTAATTTCATGAGCCATGTCTTTTACTTGAATCTGGGTACTTGACAGATTATTTTGTCAGAATTTGTTGCTTTGACGTTAAGTGTTTTTTTAAACTTAGATTTGACAAAAGAAAAAACCCAGAAAGTGTGTGAATCAATACATGTAGGAATTATGTTTGCATGAGATTTGTTCTTGTGTAACTTTCCACTGTGGTTTCATGGTCAATTTTGCATGTGATATCATGCATTTATCTATGAATAATGTCTTTTTCTGAAAGTTGTAAGCTTTGAATGATTTTGACAGATTTTGCTCTCTTGGGCCTTTGTTCTGTTCAGTTTTTGGCTACAATGGGAAGGTTTCCCTTTTGTAAGACTTGTGTGTTTTAGAGCTACATGATTTTGCTCTTGCTAGTAGTGCAAATTACTGAATTATGACGAACAATCATTGAAAGCTCAAAAAACTTTATGGGGTTTCTTTTAAATTGTGGATGCATGTATTTATTTGTAAATCCTGGCCTTAGTGTCTTCTTTTCACACTAGACATGTTACTGGTTTGCATATAGTTGATTAAAATTTTGCTCCTTCTAGCCAGGATGCTACGTACAGTTCTGGTTTGTTGAAAGAATGTTCCCTATTGATTATACAAGTGTGTTTTTGAAATTTGGTTGTTGTTCAGTTGTCATTCGCATGCATATATGCTGTCTTGGCAGTTGGCATTGATTTTATGTGATTTGATTTGCACATTCTGATTCGGAAGACTTATGTTGATTTTCAGCTTGTGTCGAAATGCAAAGCATAAGAAATTCCATCTTGAGCCACATCAGGCTGAGGGGTTCTGCTGAACAATTTTTATTTGCTCAGAGGGGAAATGTGTTCAAGCAGTTTCATCGGCAGATGTGTACATCAGCAGGCACCAGCCCTGATAAAATCATGGATCGAGTCATTGGACTGGTTAAGAAGTTTGATAAAATTGATGCCACTAAGGTAACTAATTGACGGCTCCCTTGAAATTTTCTTTGTTTTTTTATGTTTCTTGTCCATTTTATGATTGTTTGAAGTGGAAGTCTTACCTTTACTCTCCATTTGATTAAATTTACATAGTGATATTAACCTGATGGTTAGGTGATACTTTATGTCAAAAAAAGAGATTTTCTTCTTAATTTCAACCAGCAATCACTCTGTCCGTTGCTAAGGACATAGGTCAAAAAAGTAATGTAGATTTCATTTGACCTCTGAACAGGTTACTGAGACAGCTGATTTCCAAAAAGATTTGTGCCTGGACAGTTTAGACAGGGTCGAGCTTGTCATGGCTTTTGAGGAAGAATTTTCCATTGAAATCCCTGAGGAGAAAGCGGATAAACTTGCATGTTGCGCTGATGTTGCAAAGTATATAGTTTCGGGAGGTGAGCTGAAAAATGTAAATCCTGAGTAGTAATCAATTTTAGGGTTTCCTAAAGGTGAAATGGTGCTCCTAGACAATGTGTCTTGTCAGTTCTTCCTATGTTTGTTTTTGTGTATCAATAACTACATATAAAGGTTGCCAAACCTGTACAAACTGGAGCCTTGTTTCTCTTATTGTTACCGTACTTTTCCATGGCATCAAGGGTAAATTTCTAATGGACAATTTTGTTTATATGATTATAATCACTCCAAGCTTTTTTACATTACAAGATATCATTATTTATCTACATGCTATTTACATGCAGTTGCCACTCATGTGTATTTTACACCTGGTAGAAAGAAAGGTATTGAACCATGATACTCAATGCTGTGACTGTAGCGCCATGCATCTAAGTGAGGTCTTGTTCTTGTATCCCAATCTTCTTATAAACTGGCCACCTACCATGCAATCTGCTTATCGCTGCTTCCTCTCTCGTTGCATGCTTGTAAAGGCTTAGATGTTACTTGAAGGAATTTTATCTCCCCGGCACTGTAATTACGGATGCCATTCCCGACTGATGATAATTTCAGTACCTTCTGTTTCCTGGCATGAGCTGGTCTGCATACCGAGTTCTGTGGTAATCTTAGAACCTTAACTGAACATATTCTTTCCAAGTGGGGAATTCCATGGAGGTGGGAAGGTAGATCAATTAGGAAATCTCCATATTCATCTGTGATAGCTTGTGCAGAACTTTTCTTGCTCCGCTTCGTACTGGTGTGGCATTCGACGTTCACCAAAGCACCTGTAAGAATTTCAACATATATAATTTTTAACAATGCATGCTATTGCTTTCAAGTTTTGTGTACATCAAACACTAAACCTCTTCCCAGTCAGGTTAAAATCAAGACATGTTGAATTATTTAGGTGAAGCATTTCATTTAAGTGGAATTTATTAGGTGTCATTTGTCCAAGGATAAAAGAAGATTTTGGAGAAGAGAAACTATGTGCCTCTATATTTTATATTTTGAAAATACAAAAAATTATTTTAAAATTATTTAAAAAAACAGATTTATTTTATGTCTCTTTCTTTTCAACTATATATCTATCATTTCTATCTTATGACACTATTAAACACAACCTTTATTGATTAAATGTCAAAATGAATTCTGAAATGCATTTTCCAACACAAATTTATGGTGAGATGTTGCTGTTTTCGTGGGCTTCCCCATCTCTCTTTAATACTATCTTCCTCATCAATATTGAATTAAAATGATCATCAAATCCCATCCCAATCAATCGGGGTTTGGCTGAGGTGACAGCAAACCGATCTTGGGTCATCGTATTCAAGGTTGGTGGATCTTAGCTTTGTTTCCAGGCATTCATTTGCTGGGCCAAGAAGAAGACACAGCAATATATATATATATATATATATAACTGTTTGCTTAGATTTGTACGTATAAAGGACAAATTAAATTCCAAAGTGAATGCTTCGAAGACTAACAATCTCTTACACGAAAAGTAAAGATTTGGAAGTGCGCGCCTAAAGAGGAAACTACCTGCCCTTTGAGCATTCAAATTTTTGAGAGATCGATGAAATAGGCTAGAAAATTAACATGTTAAATTAGTAGTTTCACCCTTGGTTTTTGGGCTTATAGGAAGTGAAAATAAACGTTAAAAAAAGAAGCTGTGATTTGATAGCAATTTCTTTGTATTTTGCTTCATTTTGCAGCTGCCTTAGCATGGCCAATGCGACTCTTCACCTATATAAACCATGACATAATCCCTAATTCTAGTACGTAGTAGTTCTCTTTTCTTTGATAACAAGTTTGGCTGAAAACTATGTTATTTCTACCATGAAAGGCTGAAAGCTAGTGACCAATCTCAAACAATTAAAGATCATTGCTCAAAAACTAAATGCAAGATTAACAAGGAACCCCAAAACAGTACCAAAACCTTGTGCAAATCTAGCTAATATTTAAGGCTATAATATATAATTAAGCCTAGATAATATACGTACTACTTGTACTCAAGTAATTACAAGGAAAGAAAAGTCCAAGAATTGTAGAGATAACAAGAGGTAAAGAGCTGGAGAAATCTCATCATATGTCTAGACAGAACTTGATGATCACATCAATATGTTGATGACCAGTTTTTTTTTGGAATGATTTTTGTTCAAATTTGTTGAAAGAAATACTTATAATAAGTGGGCGTGCATGCAATCAAGAAATTAAAGTAGGCCAAAAAGGAAATCAAGAAACATGGAAAGACCTGGTATTGGCCATGCATGAAGTTGATTTTCACCATGCAAACAAGCCTCACAGAGAACCGTGCCTGTGACTAGCACAGTCGATAGCTTTTCCTCTCCATAACCAGCCCATTGCACCAACTCTTCTCTACTTGAAAATTCTTGTAATGGGTTCTCTGCTTTAGCTGTTGATGCTTGAAGGGTGATGGTGAAGATGATGAAGATGGTGGAAATTATGAAATTCATCATCGTCACAAGATTGTTGCAGCCGCTAAAGTAGCTCATCTTCTTTGTGTTTGTAGCAAAATTTTCTTACTTGTTTTATCAAAGGTAAGATGGCACGAAGAGACACTAAACTCTAAAGGGAGAGAGGGTGGTTTTATAAGGTGCTCTTGGGTTCATTTGCCCTTGGATTGCTTTCTTACTACAATTTTGCCCTTCATTGGTTGACTTGGACGGTCAACAAATTTCTCTACTCAATTCCTAAGAATCGAATTATCATATGCCACCTAGTATAAAAATAATTTTTTTTTCTATTTTAGAATTTAGATTTAATTAATAATAAGATATAAATTTTAGAATTTGATAAAGATAAATCCATCAAAATAATATATAAAAAAAACGAATTTACATTTATCATTATCATAATTCAATAAAAAAATATACTTGATCATCATAATTTGTTTTATATTCATTGAAATCCAACCATCATATATTAAAATTAAATTTTATATAAGTGGGCTCTAAATATATAATATAGTTTTTTTGTTCACATTTTCAACACAATAATTTCACTCTAAATAGATTCATCCTTTTATCATTTATTTCGTTTTGGTAAACTATATATGTTGCTTAACCAATTGAAGAAGTTGAAAGTTGACTCTTGACACCCAAAGAAAGAAAATGAGAACAAAAAAGCCTGAGGTTGAAATGAAATAGAAGGGCATGTTGGTCTTGACCTCCATGGTTTCACCAAGTGTACAATGGCAGAAGTTAGAAGGTGGAAGGGACGTTAATGGAGGTTGGTTGCCTACTCTTGTCATAACGTATTCTTTTTTACAAGTTAAAGTTTAAATATTAATTAATCCCAGAAAAAAAAAACCCGTTTACCAAATCTTTAAGCATATATATAGAGCCATAGACACGTTTCGTAAGTGTTGTAACCTTGGCAGGAAAACACAAGCAATTCTCTCCTTCTGTCTCCCTTTTCAAAGCCTGCCCCAACTATTCCTATCTACACTATCCATCTCCCTATCCTCCTCGAAAATTATTGATCCAGAGAAAAAACATTACATCCCCTTAAAATCATGAAACACACATATATTAAAAAAACAAAATGCAAAACACTTGGAAATAAATTCAAATCACTCAGAAATCAAGCTATATTTTATTCAAGATACATAATCACCAGTTCATTAATTATTCCATTTCTTACAATTTCTAGTACTCGGTGCACCTGCAGGTTTCTCTACATGGGCTGGATGGAGTTATTTACAATATTCATTACAAATAAGATCATCCCCCTTAGATGTATAAATATTAAACCATTTGACTGTATTATCCCATGCAAAGCTGCAATAAAAACAACGTCATACCAAAAACTTGATTGAAAGATTCGAACTGAAAATACTGTGAATTAAGTTAGGAGTTTTATGACACCAAGATCAGCACCCTTGGATTTGCAATGAACGATCAACTCAGTACTGTTAATGTCGTTGATGATAGTAATTTCTTTAAGACCTCCAGAAAAAACACGATTTGGCTGGAGTAATATCATCATCCTTCGATTTGCGATGAACGGTAGAGTTACTGTCCATGTTGTTGAGGATACCAACTTCTTTAACGATTTCCAGAAACACCAAGAGCATCACTCAAGATTGTGAACAATAAAAAAGATAATAATATTACTAGCATGAATCGTGTAATACTGAAAGAAATCATGTTTCCCCAAGTAATTTCTTTTGTGTTCTAATTGTTTTGGATTGCATATGCTGAACTTACTTATAGGCCTATGCCTTAGTGTCTGAGATGATAAGATAATGCTACCCATGATTTGAGCTGAAAAGGAGAAGGAAAAGAAAAGAAAAAAACAGGAGGAGCTGTCATTTTTGCATATTTAGCAACAGATTAACACAAACAAGGATAATTAATGCTAGGATTCCTTTTCCCAGGTTGTGTTAATTTTGGAAAAATTTACGAGTATTTAAAGAAATATATATCTATTGTTAAATCATGATTAAAATCAACTTCAAAGCAAGAGGTTTTATGTGATACAAAATAATTTTTAATTGCAAATCGAAGGATGGTGCCAAAACACTAATACCTTCATGGGATTATCGGTTTGACTTTTGTGGTCATATTTCTGGCAAGACATTGTGTTTTACTGCAACTTTGCGTGGGGGAATACAGTCAAATGGTTCGACGTTTATACATCTAAGAGGGATTCTCGTATTAATTTGTGATGAGTGCAAATTAATGGTGTATATAACTCCATCTGGCCCATGTACACAACCTACAGAGGCATCGAGCGCTATATATTGTCGATATTGGATAGGCAATCATCTTGTAGCTATATATTTGGAATAAAATAGAACTTGATTGCTCAAGAATTTGAATTTATTTCCAGTTGTTTTGTATTTTATTTTTTAATATATGTATTTTTACATATCAAATGACATGTTTGTGCAAACCACCTTTGAAGCGATATGTGGTATCCACGAAACTCATCCAGACATATATATAACCTGGATTGATAATGTTGGAATTGGTTTTAATAAAACGTGCATGGTTAATGAGTATGTCAAATTTAAAGTGGATTTTACTCATTTTTAAAGTTAAAATTTTATTGGAAATTAAGTAATTTAATATAGAACATTAATATAATTAAAATAATTTATATATAAATAAAAAATTAATCTAAAAAACTTTTGATTATAATGTTTGTTGCAAAACCCAAAACATAATTATGTCTTACATAGAAAAAATACAAGGTTGTCTTGTAATTTAATAAGTTGAAAGGTTACAAATCAGC
>Ga0325405_1003343_pt1 | contig 16498 bp, 21 predicted proteins | sample PopdelMetagenome_21_FD_205663 | JGI IMG/M metagenome (GOLD analysis project Ga0325405, IMG submission 205663) | Populus deltoides microbial communities from Bellville, Georgia, United States - Xylem-Control-R2 | ecosystem: Host-associated > Plants > Phyllosphere > Stem > Wood/Secondary xylem...
AGGCACCTTTTTGAGGCAATGTTTCAAATGCTGAAACAGTGTTCTCGAACTTAATCCGATGCAGAGGGGCACCACTTTGCTTGATAGCACACGCTATCTTGTCTTCAAGGGGGCACCGGGCTTTCAGCATCGAGAAAACATGATTGTTCAACCTTCTTGCTTTCTTCATGGCTTCTAATAGGGTTTCCCATCCCTTAGCAAAAGAAGAATGTCAACAGGCTAAAAGCAAGGACTAATCAATCAAAACACGAAAAATGTTATCAGGCTAAAAGCATGTGAATCAACCCACTGTTTCCGTTGTACTTGGTTGTAAGCGCAGTCAAAGCATGAAATTGATTTTACAAGTTACAGTTCTTTCTTTGGAGTGAAGAAAACATAAAGAGTAATTGTATATACTGGTTACAGATTATGAAGTATCATATTTTCTGTACTTTGTAATAGATTTATTGATATAGAGCTTAGTTTTGATTCAGGGTATTAGTCCACTCAATGCGATCAAGAATTATGACTCGTTGAATGTGAATATCACTATGACTAAGATTGTCCAGGTGAGAACATCATGCTAGTGATCAGGCAAATCATGTACGCCAGAACAATTGGATGGCTAACAAATTCAAACTGCAAAAGGGCATGGGTCGACTGATGGTCAGATTAGCTGGGCAAAACCCTAAAACATGAATTGCAACCTAGATTCTGAGCCGTGTAAATGCTAGCAAGCAAAGTTGGTATGTGGACTCAAGGCTCAACAGGACTGCAAGTCCCAAATTACATTTAATGAAAAGCAGAGAGAAGAAATTGACGCCATTTAGAAAATGTCCAGTTCTTTGAGAAAAGCACCATAATGACCTAGAGCACAGCAAAATAAATGGTAAAACATGATGAACTGGAATCATTTGTTTTAATCCTACATAATGAGTAAAATCTTACATGATAACGAGTATGGTCAGAAAGAAAAGATAGAACTAAATGAACAATTTTTATACGCAGAATCAGTTATAGCACAACTGGCAGATGGTAATCCATCAATTGAGGAATTTGTGTTCAAGTCCAGCAGAAGAAAATATTTTAAATATAGAGCAATGATTTTCTATAGACAGGCATATTACTCATGAACGCAGAAAATTTCAAGTATGGACGTAAATTTCAATACCTGGGCAGCATGAGGATTCTTATGTGCTTGGCTAAGCAATCCAGCCTCCACTTCTGCAATATTGAGGACTTGATATGAAAAATCAAAGAGTTCAAAATGCATCTGCTGTCCAAGCAAGTAGATTATGGTACAACCACCCCATGCAACTGAGTCACCCAAGACTTCAAAATTATTTGATGATACTTGAACAGAATCCTCCAGGTGTCCCTACAATTCAAGTATTAAAACAAATGAGCAGAAAGAAAAGATATCACTTCTGTGGCTAAACAAGAGGTAAACCTAAAGGTTCATCATTCTTCCAAAGGAGTAGTCAATTATGTTAATGCAAGAATTTATACATATTGATCACAATTTACTATTAAATGATTTCTTAATTGAACCATTGGTCCACATGCCCAACTAACAGTTTTTTATCACAACTGTAGTAACCTCCAGATATCAAGGCTGCAAATATACGGCTATTACTGGCAAGGAGAATATTCCACTCAAAATGGTTCTCTTAATCCCACGGGATTGAATGAGTACTATGATGTGTGCAGTTCTTAGCCTTTACCTGGATTGTAACACCCGCCCCCAGACCACAGCACCACCCCATACCACAACATCATTGTGACTGCTCATCAGGAGGTATCACATGTCTGGGAATTAGTACCTCATCAGCATGGTTGTCAAATCAAGATTTAAATGAAAAATCAGAAAGATTATTTTCTGATTAAATCAGGCTATGAAACATGAGTTAACAATACAATAATGAAAAACAGCATGAATAAACATTTTAAAAGACATTATTAATTTCAGAATGGTAAAAAGCTTGTCATTATGATTGTCATTTTGCAGAATATGAGAATGACAATAGCTGTCTAAGATTTTAGTAATAAAATAAAATAGTTCATGTGTGAAAGTTTTGGCCCAAAAATACATATTAATGAGAAGAACAACCCGCAGCACTATGGAGATGGCTGTTGAGAAAAGTATGTATCAACTAACTGATAGATTTACTCTTAGTCTAGAATATGAACTAATACCTCAACTGATAAAACTGAAGATGATTATTGTTCAGATATATTAACCGAGTGTTAAGTTATTATAAAAATAAACTGTAGAAGGTCATTCCTTACAATTTGAAGGCCGCTATATATGCGGTAAAAGTCCTTCGAGGTTGTTATGTCAATGAACCCTGTCTTGGGAGCAGCACTCCATTTACTGCAATATTTATCCAATCCAGCACTGGTAAAAGCAAGGGCATATTCCAGCACACTTCCAGTATTCATGCTAGCTTTGTAAAGAAGATCTGCAACAAAATGAAGACACCAGACCATAAAATTAAAAATTAAGGAAACCAAGGGAACAAAACTTGAATATAATAACAGGCATCAAAATAGGGTGACTAACTACTGTTATTACAAAAGAACTGGCATATGTTTTTGCTTCTATAAAGGTGGTCAACCAAACAGCAAAAAGCCATCTGAAGAGAAATGAATTATTCACCTGCAGCTTCTGCCTGTTTTGACATGGTATAAAAAGATGTTGGATTTGGACAACCAGGGTTAGACACTATTGCAGCAGTGGCTGATTTGAAAAGATTGACAACAGGACTATCCCCACCATCCTGTGAATGCAATATTTGGCCATCTGCGCCAGGAAACAAGCCCAACCAAGGGGCAGTTTGCATGAAATGCATGGTATCAACTTCCCTCTGCCAATCATGTAAAACAACTATAAGAGGCAGTATGAAACATTGGTTCCCAATCATAACAGAAGTCAACTAGATGAGCCATGTTAATGTTTTGCAGACTAAACAATATATTGTGGCATACAGAATCAGGTTAATTAGCCTGCCAGGCAAGCCTTTTGCCTTACCAAATTAATGTAAATGAAAAACCTAGTTCAGATTTTTTTTTTCATTATTTTCTAATGCTCATCTTTATTTTCATTAACAGTCATTTACTCAACCAAATGTTACATTCCATATGTGATTTTACAGATAAAATAGAGATAGATTACAGGCCCTGTGATGCATTATTATAAGAAAATGTTTCATGTGACTAAATGCATGAACAATAATTGTTTTACTCCATTAATAAGATTGATCTAAGATCTAAACATACAACAACGTTGATTACTACATTGGTTCAACAAATAAGAATTGGATCCGCTTGCACATCATTTACAACAACAAAACAGGACATAAATATTAACACCCACTAGGACATCATTCCCAACAATAGAACAAGAGAAACAAATATGACCAATAATGAAGATAGATGGTGAAAAGAGATTTGGGCATCTTGCATTGAGTGATTGGTTCAATGACTTTTAAGTAGAGTAGATCAAGCACACATTCAGAGCTCTGATCTAAGATGCACATGATGTTACCAGATTAGGCCATATTTTGTATATGGCAATAGTTTATATTTACAGGATCTTTGTGGTTGGTGGAGCAATGTTAGGGATTTATGTGGTTGGAGGAGCAATTTTATGAATTTTAAATGATTTGATAAAGGAAATCATGCATGTTAATCATTAGGCTGTAAACAGGGAGAATTCTAACTATTTAAAAAGAGGCGGACTTCCATTGAGAGGAATCAAAACCAAAACCAATTTCAGCCTTCTTAACATGGTATCAGAGCTCTTAGCTTAAATTTATAGAGTTGTGAGAAATTCTCATCTTGGTTTGTGGGCTGATTCAATTCATTTTTTTTTAGCTTGGGATATTCTTTGGCTTGGGCTGATTTGTATCAGCATCTTATTTTGTGGCATTAGTGTCTTCATTGGGCTTGTCTATTTTTTTGGAGCTGTTGTGTTTTCTTAGTCATGCTAGAAGAGAAAATTTCCATTGTTCGCATGAATGACAAGAATTACACTTCTTGGGAATTTCAGTATCAGATGTTTGTCAAAGGAAAAGAATTATGGAATCATTTGGATGGGTCCTCTACAGTTCCAACTGATCCCAAAGAACTTGGTTCTTGGGAAAGCAAGGCTGTTTCATGGTTGTTGAGTTCTAGTGAACCTCTTATGGTCAACAATCTTTGTTCCTTTAATACTGCTAAGGAAATGTGAGATTCACTTCGGTGGATGTATCATTAAGATAACTCTGCTCGAAAGTTCCAAATTAGAGTTGGACATTGGAAATTATCGCCTAGGGAATTAGTCAACTAAGCAATATTATCCGGGTTTCCTAATCTAGTGGAGTGCTTATTCTGGGTTGGTGCAGTCTAAGTTTCCAAAGGACGTGTTGAGGGCAGAATAAGCGGTCCATTCCGAGAGCCAACAAGACCAAATCTTAATGAAGCTTTGCCCAAAATTTAAGAGTGTACGTGCTGGGCTGATTGACCGCAAACCTATTCCAACCTTGGATGAGTGCCTGGGAGAGCTTCTGCGTGAGGAACAACGTCTTGCCTCACAACATGGCATTGCCCAAGACACTGTCATTACTAAGATAGTCAACATGGCCTATGCAGCTCAAGGCAAAGGTAGATCCAAATCCCTGCCACAATGCTACAATTGCAAGGAGTTTGGGCACATAGCAAAGAATTGCAACAAGAAGTTCTGCAATTACTGCAAAAAAAAAGGTCACATTATTAAGGACTATCGCATACGACATCAAAATCGATCTGCCCATGCCTTGCATATTGTTGTCCAGTCCAACCTTATGACTACGCCTTTAAATCAACCAACTATCACGGGGTCTTCTTCTACTCTTACACCGGAGCATGTCCAACAAATGATAGTTTCTGCTCTCTGCTCTTGGACTTCAAGGTAAGACAAAGCTACTCCCTTCTTCTTCGTTAATTGACTCTGTAGCTTTCAATCACATGACTGGCAATTTCAAAGCACTATAGGATGTTCGTAAGTATGATGGTGAGCAAAATATTAAAATAGTTGATGGTCGTACTATTCCTATTACTGCCATTGACAATCTAGGGTCTGCCTTCACCGATGTTTTTGGGTATCCTGACTTGCCAATTTAATCTTTGTTGGCCAATTGGTAGAAAATGATTATTCCTTTCATTTTGACCATTGTGGTTGTTGTGTGCAAGATCAAGCATCGGGCAGGTAGTAGTGACGAGACCTAAAGTGGGGCGAATTTTTCCTCTTCAGTCTTTTTCTATGCCTTGTTTAGTATATTTGGGTTGTTTTGGTATTGCCAATACAAGTCATCTTTGGCATAAGATATTAGGACATCCTAATTCTGTTATTTTAAAGCATCTCGTTAAAAGTGGCTATTTGAATAATACACATGAGTTTTCTTCCTCTTTGTCTTTTGATTGTTCTCCTTGTAAACTTGATAAAAGCAAATCCTTATCATTTCCTATGCAAGGAAGTTGGGCTTCTGCCTGTTTTGAAATTATTCATACTGATGTTTAGGTGTGAATCCTGTTCTTTCTCATGCACAATATATATATTTTGTAATATTTATTGATGACTATAGTAGATTCACATGGGTCTATTTCCTTCATTCTAAAGCTGACGTGTTCTTTATTTTTCAAACCTTTGTTGTTCTTGTAGAGACAATTTTTTGCCAGTATTAAGATCTTATGCTCTGATTCTGAGGGGGAATGCATGTCTTGTGACTTTCAATCCTTCCTACAACATAAAGGTATTATCTCTCAACGTATGTGTCCTTATACTCCTTAATAAAATAGAGTCGCTGAGCATAAGAATCAACATCTTTTAGATGTTGTCCATACATTATTGCTTGAATCTTTAGTACCTCCTCGATTTTGGGTGTAAGCTTTACCTATAGTCGTCTATTTGATTAATCATCTACCTTCTCAAACCTTGAATCTTGATCTGCCATATCTTTTTTTGTTTGGAGTCCCTCCTAACTATAATTCTCTTCATGTTTTTGGTTGTATTTGCTTTGTTCACTTACCTACCATCGAACATCACAAGCTTGCTACCTGGGCTGTTTAGCGTGCTTTTCTTGTCTATAGCAATTCCCACAAAGGATTTGTATGTTATGATGCGGATAATAACAAGATTCACATTTCACAAAATGTGGTTTTCTGTGAAAATCAATATTTCCTTCCGTCTCGTGCAAATTTTGTTTCTTCTTCTGCGTTGCTTCCTTCTTTTAATGATGTGTCTACAATTGTGGATCGTTTTAAACCAAGAATTGTTTATCAACGACGTCACCCACTGCCTCTTCCTACTCCTGAACCAACATCTGATCATGTTTTACAAGAGCCTCGATGGTCAACTCGGGTTTTACAACCTCCGAATAGGTATGGGTTCTCACATTCTACTGTTCAGGCCACTATTGATATTATTTATATGCCTAAGTCTTATTCTCAGGCCTTTACTCGAGTGTTGACGATAAACTATGCAAGACGAACTTCAAGCTCTTCACGATGATCATACTTGGGACATCGTTCCTTGTCCCTCTGGGGTAAAACCTATTGGATGCAAATGGGTATACACCATCAAGCTAGGTACCGATGGATCTCTTGACCGATATAAAGCTCGTTTGGTGGCACTCAAAAATCAACAAAAATATAGCCTGGATTATAGGAAAACATTTGCTCTTGTGGCTAAGAGGACTACTATCCATACTATTATGGCCATTTTCGTCTTGAAAGGATGATTGCTTCGTCTGATGGATGTGAAGAATGCTTTTCTACATGGTGATCTAAAGGAAAAGAATTATATGACTCCTCTTAGCATGTTTTCTTCCTCTTCTACTGAGGTTTGTCACTTGAAATGGTCTCTGTATGGTTTGAAGCAAGCACTGCAGGCATGGTTTAAGAAATTTCTTACTACTCTTTTGGATTCCACCTTCACATAGAGTCAATATGACTACTCTCATTTCACAAGAGTAATATTGGAATCGTTCTACTTGTGTATGTCGATGATATTGTGATTACTAGATCTGATTCCCAGTTGATTGAACAACTTCAGCAACGACTCCAATCTTCATTTCATATGAAAGATCTTGGTCCTCTTCAGTATTTTCTTAGTCTTGAGGTCCAGCATTGCCCAACTGGCATACTTTTGCATCAACATAAATATACCCAGAAGCTTCTTTCCTTAGCTGGTCTTTCAGACACTAAATCAGTTCTTACACCTATGGAGGTCAACTTGAAACTACATCATAAGTGGGGATCTCTTGCCTGATCCCTCCATGTATCGATAGCTGGTCAGAAGTTTGAAGTATTTGACTATTACCCAACTTAATATATGATAGCAGCACTCTTAGTTCTTAGATGAGTAAAAATCAAGCATGTGTTTCAAACTCATCTACCGAGTCTGAATATAGAGCCATGTCATCTGCCTATTCTGAAATCACATGACTTTGAGGGCTATTGGGTGAACTTGGTGTTCCGCAGCTTACTCCTCCTTTTTATGCAGATAACACTGGTGCTATTCAAATTGTTGCCAGTCTAGTTTTTTATAAGCGCACCAAGCATTTTTAAGTGGATTGTCATTCCATTCATGAAGCACTTGCACGCCAAGAGATTACTCTTCCTTGCATTTCCACCAAACATCAAACTGCTGACATCTTTACCAAGGCTATCTCCTGTCACCGCCATAAATTCATGATTGACAAATTGATGCTTCTTGATCGACCAACATCAATTTGAAGGGGGATATTACCAAATTAGGCCATATTCTGTATATAGCAATAGTTTATATTTACGAGATCTTTGTGGTTGGTAGAGTAATGTTACGGATTTTGAATGATTTGATAGAGAAAATCACGCATGTAATTATAATCATTAGGCTGTAAATAGGGAGAATTCTAGCTATTTAAAGAGAGGCAGACCTCTATCAAGAGGAATTGAAACCAAAACCAATTTCAGCCTTCTTAACACATGACAATGATCCACCACTAACTAAACAAGTAAACATGGCAGAGTCTCACAGCTAATTGGTAGAACGCAAAATTCTTCAATATTTGCTTGCTGTTTTTGTCTACCCAGCATTTATCCCATTAGGATTTGAACATTTAAAGTAGCGAAGACAAAGTCGACCAGCTCCGCTATAGACTTGGCCAATAAAGACAAGACAAATACTACAAAGTCCAATGGTCCCACATGATGTTATGTGATTTTGTCTATATGTCTTGTCTTTATTAGCCTCGTCTATGATGAGTTGGTAGGGTACGTCTACACAACTATTTCTCTATAATGAGAGATAGTACGATACTCCTGCTATATCTATTGATCTAAAAGTGCCCCAAGGCTCTTCAAAGTACTCGTATAATTGGGCATTCTTGTTCTAAGGGATTGGATGGCAAACTTGTATAAATATGAATCTACCAGACACAAAGCTACAGTTTAGAGCATGCATAAGTACGTCTAGACATGTTCTCAAACTAATATCATGAAATGAAGAAACTAGGATACTGACCAATACAATGTCAAGAAGCCCCATCCAATATAACACACTGCCAATCTCTTTAATCCCTCGAAGAACCTTTGCTTTGAGCTCTGATTTAGTTCCCCAGTTAAGATTTTCTTTGACAACCCTCATACAGCCTGTATCGGAAGTTAAAGATGCAAAATAGGGAAATGAGCACAAATGTACACACACACACACACAAAAGCATGCACGAATAGCAAGAGATGCATGCATAAAATTCCGAATAAAAAAGCATTCATAATATCACTAGATTCCAAATTTTCTTTTGACCAAAAAAAAATTGATGTGAGCAGGCACTTGGTAAGTGAATACTATATGCAATGGAAATATTGAATCCACTGATGAATAAAAAGACAATCAAACACAGTTGAGACAAGCCCTCACAGCTACAGCACTTAGAAATCACTCAAAACAGATTTTTTTCACCTCACATTCAATGAAGCTCTCACCACATGTATCACACCTGGGCACTCACTTAACTTTTCTCTCACTGACACTAATTGAGTGCATAAGATCCTAGAGGTTGGTGGTTATTAGAATTGAATGCGGTAAACTTTGCACCAGATTCTTCCTGAAGCTCTCCAAACAGACATTAATTCCTAAAGTACACTGTACACCCATAAGCTTTAATTCACTGATCCATAATAAAACATATGTGACATATTGTTACTGTGATGCATGTACACATGTATATGTTAATATATCATATAAAAGTTCTTTCAGCCTTTTTTTAACACATCCAGCAGTGCATGTAAAAAAGAAGAAGAGGAAGACGCTATCAGAATCATGACACCACCATGTACCTGTGACTCCTCCATCAAAAGGGAGCAGTCCAATAGATTTTGGCAACGCTGCTTGCAATCCAGTAATCATGGGTTCAAGTGTAGTTACCTGAAACACATCATGAAATATTAAACTCAATCTTAATGTTCATCCACACAGCTTCAAATAAAATCATTCAAATCGTATCAAGATCCATCTTTTCATGACATTGAGTGTTAATAAATGAACATAGATTAAATTCTCAAAAGCATCACATGCCTTATTTGTTATATGATCTAACAGGGCTCTGATAAGCCAAGGCAACGATCTGGATCCTAGAAGTCTAACAACAGAAAACATGTGGGGAATTCCAAAGAACCCACTGTGCAAACGAGCAAAGCTTTGATGCGCAGAATTCAACTCCTGCCAAGATAATATTAAATGAGAATGGAAGTCAAAGGGTATTATGAGAAACAAAATAGCATCATATTTGTAAAACCCAATCAAAGGATGGTGTCTAAGCTCTAGTTTGTTACCTGAGTACCACAATAGAAGTTGTCCTTTGCATGGGGAACTGATGGCTTTTGCACAGGAACAAGAGGAACTCTTGATGATCGGACAAAACGCTGAGTAGTGTTGCATAGGACAAAGTTTGGCAGGAAATCACTTTGCATCTCTGACCAAATCTACCATACACCAATGAATTGATTGAGTGAGACTAGCTCCTTGGAAAAGCAAAAGATAAAAATAAACAGCACACTTAGGAATTTTCTTTAATAATATCATACCTTTTCTTACACTTTTCTTGAAGTTAATGATAAGAAAAATATGCATCACTCTTAGTATGTACGTACAAAACCATGGAATCCTCAAGGTCACTTAATATGACTCACACGAGAAGTCTCCTTTAGACAATGCATACACAATGACAAAACATAAAAGTTCTAACCCAAAATGCTAATGAATTGGCCTAGATGTGATTTTTCCTTTAATTAATATCATCCTCTCGCTACATTTTCTTTTCAAAGATAGGAAAGGATGCATCATGCTTTGTTTTAGGTACAAGAATAGGGATTGGCAAGCTCAATTATACCAATAATACAACATGCATGAGAAGTCTCCTTTAGACAATGCATACACAATGACGAGATATAAAGGTCCTCAGGCAAAAATGATAACAAACTGGCTTGAGACATGCTCTTCCGGCTTTAGTATAGCTGTCCCCAATGTGAGATATATTTTCATTGCCAAAACAAGGATAAGAAAGCCCAAATGATTTTCAACAAGTACATCAGATAAGCTAATTTTTAAAATAATTCTTCCCAGAATCACAGAGACGAGAGTATGCATATTATACAATAAGATTAATGATGCACAATGCCACCTCATCCATATAAACAAAGTATCAATTCTTCCCTCTATGTCTAATGGATGTATAGGCTTAAGAATTGAGACTCCGAGCAGTTTATCTGCATTCCAAGAGTTTGAAATTTATAAGACAGATACATATTAGAGATTAGAGTGAAACACTGCCCAGAATACCATGATTGTACATCTTGATTTAACAATTATAGCATGCATAACTATTACAGAGAGATGTACCCATAAAATTAAAGCCAGAAATAGTTTGCCAAACCTGAGTTGCAAGTCGACTAGAAAATGATACAAGAGATAAGTTTTCTTGCATTTCATTCAACATGAGACTGAACGAGTCTATTGAAATATCTTTTGAAAGCAGTCCATGAGCATGCTTTAATATTTCCAGAAGTTTTTCTAATTCCTGCAACGAAATCAAGGTCATTGTTTTTCCATCAGAAAAATTATTGATTTAGTTTTTATCATTAGAGAATTCAACCAAAAAGCTCAATCTGGTAAGTCAAAATGCCATGCATTACATACATCCATATCTCGTTATACTTATGAATATGTGAGAACCAAGCAGTTAGCACCACATAGCAACATGATAGTTGTATTACTAATATAAGAAACACAAGAACAATCTACTTACCACCACTGCACATAGATCTTGAGACTCAAAACGATCAAAAAGAAACTCAATATTGTCTCTGAAAACCTTGTTCATCCTTTCAGAAACCAAGCTTCTTAAATCAATGGTCCTCCCAAGTAACTGTACACAATTAAATCCAAATGAAGGGAGAGAGTATCGGAGGAGCATGGTCTAAATTACTATTCCTCTTCAGATTGACAGAAAGAAAGAAAAAGATGATTAAAACATGTAAAACAACAGCAGAGATATATGGTCCAATCATAAGCTGAGAAATAACTGTGTGAAATAATCCCACAGTTGAGGTACCCAGTCCCAGTTAAAGAGTAAATTGAAAAAAATAAAATATTATGTTTTCAAAATTTCAGACTGTCATTAACAATTGCCAAAGAGGGAGAAGGTAATGAATACTTCGCAAGACAAATGTGGCCCAAACATATCAGCGACCACAGGTGCAGTAAATCAGTGACAAAATAGGAAAATTATACTTTTACCTTTACTCTCGTCATCTTAAATAGTGCAGTGAATCTCATAGGCTGTACAGAATACTTTTCTCCATTGTCCAAAGCAAAGAGGAATGAAGGATCAAGCATTTCACTACAGGATTTAGCAAACCAACAAGACAGATGATTTAATACTTTGTATTTCCAGTAGCATGTGTTATTAAAGAGAGAAGGAAAGCCGTGTACCTTGCTGCCCAACTCTTGTAACAAGTGAAAATAATTTCACAGAGTTTTGAAACAAATAAATCAAAACAATGGTCCACCTATAAAAACTTGCAACCACTGAGTTAGAGCAAAAATTCAACAGGCCACAGCCAGCTTATCAAATGACAAATAGAAAATGCATACATTTCCAACAAGGGATGCAAAAAAATTAGTCCTAGAAAATGCTAAAATATAATATACCTCGGCCTCAATTTCATCATAGAGGAATCGCTGCCTTAATGCAGCCAGAGCTTGCTGAGCTGAATCATTGTAGATGTCAAATGGCATCAGAACACTTTCAAGAAGACCTGCATTCTGGGACTCAAGCACATGATCCACCAGCATCCAAGGAAGAGAGCATTCAATAGGAAACTGCATATGGATAGCAAAAAAATTTCTACAAATCAGGAAAGTAATATAATGAATAAGAAAGTGGATGACAGGAAAATAAAACAAAGAATTACCACTTCACTATTATGAAATTTTAATGACCTATCAGTTGAACATGCTGCTTTCTTTCATTTGGAAACCTTCTTCTGTTCTGATACACCCTTATCATACTGTCTTCCTAATAAATGTCTAAATCTATGTATAGCCACCAGAAGTCATTTCAGCTAATTCCATAAAAGAGAAAATCAGGACCAGTTCATGACCAGATGTAAACGACCAAAGCAATAAAATTTCATCTAATCAGGATTGGAACGAAACTTGATAACTTTCCCAACCAATATGATTTAAACAAGGAAATAGAACAAAAGGAGTTAAACAACAGAGAACAATGGCTGAAGTTTCTAATTAAGAGTTCATATATACATGTAAGCCCCTCATACCAAGTTAATCACTTCCTCGGATCAATTTAGTTTAAAAATAAGCAAGAAAACAATTTCTGAGTTAACATCAATTTAGTAAGGTAGACCAGTTCTCTCCATGTTTAGAAGAGTTTCATTAGCTATAGCAGGTCCACAAGAAATCCTGTTTTCTTACCTGAATAACTCGAGATGACTCCAAATAAAATTCTCTAAACCATAAGAAACCAAGATCTGTCAAAGTTGCCACAGTCGCTGCAGACATTTTCAGAATTGTTAAACTTCAGTATATACCACTTGAAATTTGGTGCAGCAAAAGGTCATTTTCCACCTAGCTTGGACCAATGAAAAACACTAACAGGAGCAAAATTAGTTATATTATCCTCAAAGAAGCAGAAGCACCGTGAACATGGATGTGCTGCTAATATGCCAAATTAGCATTTTCTGTACTGTGCAAAGCAAAGAATATCCATTGACGTGCCATCTCTCTTCTTCATTTTTATGGGGTCCGCAAGGCTAATTAGACAAGGGTTCTGTAAGGGAACAATTATGTGCCAATGCTCCTATTAGCATGATCTACTGACAATGAATCAAGATATCAAATGGATGATATTTAAGAATTGAGTTGGCATCTTGATCTTGAGGACCATGTAAAGGAAATCCTTTATCTTTTAGGATAATTTCAGGATACATCATACCATGTGAAGAATCTTCTTATTCCTATGCTTACTATAAGCTCATTTGTCCAGAAAATTCTGTAGTCATTTAGAGTTTTTCAAGAAAAGGATTTGCATACTAGAATTCATCAGAAGATCACAACTAAACATAGTGTAAAAATATCAGGGATGAAAGTCTTTATAGACCCCATACATGGGACTGCTAATTATAAAAACAACTGAAAACTTGGACCAGCATGACTAATTGCCTTCACTCCTAAAAATAGGTTAATCTCTTCTTTTGGAAAAGACAAACAATTAAATAAGAATACCTGAATAGTCCAATATATGTAGGAAGAAGCTAAGCTTGTAAAAGAAGCTCTCCAATTGCTTTAAATCGTTCACAGGAATCTCAGACCCACTGTTGCCAAAGAGCCCACCAGGCTTCCGATGATTACCGCCAGACACCACTTCATATATCAAGAACTGCAAGCAATGGACCTGAACCAAGAAAACTGATGATCTTAATTTAGTATGAACATATGTTTGCATGTAGCGATGATATTTTAATCCAAACTCATTCATTTAAAACATAAATACATGATTGGAAAGGAAGGAAACCATGAGGCATGCATAGTGTGGTAGCATAAGATGCATATATTATAATAAATTTTATGTTAAAAATGAAAAATGACTTGTTTGATGATACATGCAATATTGTCATAGAGATATGGAAAGAATTTGAACTAAGAACTTCATCAGTCTAGTAGTCTTAAAGGCAGGAAAAAATTTTGTCAACAGGAAGATGATGCCCAATAAATAGACAGAATTGGGTGACATGACCAAAAAAAAACTTAAAAGGAGATTTCACTCCCTTTAACACTAAAATCTTCTGAATATATCCTCTTCTACCACCTCATCCCAACCTTTGAAATTTACAGTCTTACTTCTCATTTTATCTTAATCCAACTCTCTATCTGGTCCTCATTTCACAACATCCACAGCTCCTATTGAATAGTGCCACTTAGATGATGTGATCCTAGTTTGGATCAAAGGATAGTAGGAAGTAGAAATGCTGGAATTGTTAGGAAGTGAGAATAAATACAAAAACTTCAGAGAGAAACTCTTCTCTAAAAATTGAGATTACAAAATGATGTTCAAGACTGACCAAGAATACAATCTAAGGCCTAATTTGTAATGTTCTTACAGCTATAAACAACCAACAAACTAAAGAGATTGAAGTCAAGAGTTACGGCTCAGAATCCGGTTATAAATTCAGCCACTTTCAGCACACAAATCCTGCCAGAAATCAGCAAAGAAAATCATCAATTTAGTATACATTTCCAGCTGCACATCAAGCTCCCCCGTGCAATTAAGACCTGTTCTATATAGCTTCAGTCACGAGATTTTATCAGTTTGTGGTGGTGTTGTAATGCTGTGACTACAGCAAATTTAATCACTTGTGTCACATTTTTGTTCAAGATTTTGAGCTTAAAATGGCACAAAGAGATAGAGGATAGAGGGGTGGAGCAAGGGGAGATCAAATGGATGTTTGCAGGAGTTGAAGCCATCCCTCCAATTAGGAGGAATGATGGACACCAGCAGAATGATGGTAGAGTTGACAAGATTGCTAATTTACAAAGGCAAGTTGAGCTTCTTACAAGACTTGTACAACGAATGGTCCCTCCTAGTGAGGTTGATCACAAACTTGAGGATTCCATTCTCAGTTTAAGAATCCTTTTGATGCAATATAGCTTGGCAGACCTAATGTTAATAGGTAGCACTTAAACAAAGCATCATGGTTGAAATGCTAGAATTCCAAGGTTTGAACTCGGATAATTTTGTAGATTGGTTAAACACCATGAAAAGAGTTTTTGACTACTATGATGTAGTAGATGAAAGGAAAGTTAGATTTGTAGCTATCCACTTCAAGGGAAGTACTTCATCTTGGTGGGAACATTTGCAAGTCTCTCACCAAAGGAGTGGTAAGGGTGAGATTAATAATTAGGGGAAGATGGAGAAAAATTTGTGCGAGCAATTTCTCTCTGCCAACTACACTTGAATCCTTTACAAAAGCTTGCACAACCTCAAGCAAGTGGAAAGCATGGAAGAGTATACCAATTTGTTTTATCAACTCATCTCTAGAGTTAATGTGAATGAAAATGAACAGCAAAAGGTTGTTCATTATTTGAGTGGATTAAAACTCTCAATTCAAGATGTTCTTGTCTGGCAAAGATTGTTGAATGTTTCAAAGGCATACAATAAAGTTTTGCTCATAGAACAAAAACAAAGTAAGGGTTATTCAAGATCTGTACAACAGCAAACATGTTCTTAAAGATTTGGACAGCAAGGTTTTGGTCAGTCCAAGGTGGGGAATGCCTCCAACTTTGGAAAATGACTAAATCCGAGAGGTGAGCAACAGACCCGAGTGACTTATAAAGCAGCTAAACAGCCCTAACACACTCAATCCAAGGATGAAAAGCAATTCCAAGAAGGTAATAACAATTGCTTCAAATGTGGAGAACCGGGCCACAAGTCATCCGATTATAGAAAGAGGGCTCTAGCAATCAAACAAGCAAAAGAAACTGAAGTCGAAGATACTACTCCTATCAACAACCAGCTATCACTGAAGATACTACTCCTATCAACAACTAGCTCATTGGTGTTCAGTGTTTTAAGGTTAAAGCAGGAGAAGATGAGAATGACATATGATGACATACTTTGGTAAGCTTAATTTTGGATCAATTTATGGAGCTCAAACTCAAGGAATTAGTGCAACAAAGAGAGGACAGGGTTTTCCCACTTCCCTAGAGAGGAATGCAGAAGTCTAAAACTCCCTTCAAGTTTTTTGTTTTTGGCCTACTGGCAATTTTCAAAAGAGAGGAGAGGTCCTAGTGATTTGGTATTTTTTATGAAGCAATTGTTGAGCCTATTAATCATTTACTTCCAAAATCCAATGAGCTAGAAATTGGAGTTAGTGTGCTTGTTGAACAACATTGGCCACAACAAGTTTAGTTGATGATAAGTTAGATGTTCGGAGTGTGATT
>Ga0325405_1003345_pt1 | contig 16495 bp, 6 predicted proteins | sample PopdelMetagenome_21_FD_205663 | JGI IMG/M metagenome (GOLD analysis project Ga0325405, IMG submission 205663) | Populus deltoides microbial communities from Bellville, Georgia, United States - Xylem-Control-R2 | ecosystem: Host-associated > Plants > Phyllosphere > Stem > Wood/Secondary xylem...
TGCTTTATTCATATGCATTTCTAGATTCCTAATTGATTGTTCAAAATAACTTTGATATTTGCCTGGATTCTCCTCTCAAAATAGAAAAAGCCAACTTACAAAACAAAAGAGAATGCAACATGAATTTATTGTTATTTATTGGTAAAAAAAAAAAACCCATTGTTTTCTCTCCCTTCTATCTTCTACTTTATTTTTTTTCTTTCCAAACCAGAAGTATTTTCTAGAGGTAAATTACTAATTTTTTATATGGAGGTTTTATTGTTGAAAATTAATTTTTTTTTACATAATTATTGTATATAATTGAGATCAAATTAAAAATAGAGTGCAATTATATTTAGAGTTGAGAATTTGTTAGGAAATATTCACCAACATAATTACTTTAACATGGAAATTAACATATTTAAAATCAATTGTGGATGAATAAAAAATTATTCTAAAAAAAACATGTAATTGAAAAAGTTTTCAAATCCAAAAATTTTAATTTTACATTTAAATATTACAAGATTTTCAAATAATTTATATAGTGTTGGCTTGAAAAGTAAAAATAGACTAGCACCAGAGCTTATAAAGTGAAAAGGGTATAGGTAATATTGGCTTTGGATTAAAATTGAGGTATGCTAGACTCGAGCTAGGGTTTGGGTTAGTTACAAAATATTTTTTTGCTCATAAAATTATTTTTTCATCAGGTTTAATACTTTGTTTAATTTGTGTTTTGGTTAATATTTTAAGTGTTTTTAATGTTTGATTTAATGTCTTAAACATTTTTAGCTTTAGACATTTATTAATTTCCTTATTAATAAATGTCTTTTTTATTAATTTTTATTTCTTGAGGCAAAAGTTTCATTTCCTTATTAATTTTTTGAACAAAAAATGTCTTTTTTATTAGTCGTATATTTTTTAAAAATAAAAAAACATCATAATCTAAAAACAAAGTTTCAAACAAAATTAAAAATATAAATCAAGTTTTCATAATTTTTATTTGATTGTATTACAAAATAAAAAAAAATAAAAATTAATTCAATAAAACTATATAAAAAAATTAACACTACACATATGCTCATATATAATTACTAACAAAATTATTTTAAATATAACCACAAAAATTGTAATCTTATTTGAAAAGCATGGTATAATCAAGTTATTTTTTAGATAACATTGCAGTTATTAATTTAAGAATATTTTTTTAAATTAAAAAAAATATTTCTAGTCTAGAAAATCAGGCTCACATTTGTGGCCTCTTAAATGTAAAGCCAAGATGCAAGCATCTCGAATTTATCTATTTTTAAAACCTTAATAACTTCATTTCCAACCCCAAGACACAATCACTTTAAAAATAAAAAATCAAACCGAATCTAAAAAGACTTTATAAACCTTAATTTATTTTTCTAATATGGTTACATTAAACAACCAGGGGGTCAAAATGGGTTACAACAAGATGATTCTTACATATTTTTCATGTGATACGTCTTTCTAATGATATATTTTCTAAGATATAAATTGAAAGGAATATGATGAAAATGATTCTTTATCTTTTGGCTATAAATTTCGTATTATATGTGATGTTATAAACAAGACTAAATGTATCTTATACTTTAAGTGTAACTAGTAAATACCAATCTAATCCAAATGAAGGTCACTGAAGGATAATTAAAAACATTCTTAAGCACTTAACAAGGTCTAAGAATATCTTTTTGATCTATGAAAGAGATGAATTAGTAGTTCATGGTTATTTAGATGTTAGTCTTCAATTAGATATTGACGATTAGATGTTAGTCTTCAATTATATAATGGTGTTGTGAGTTGGAAGAGTCCCAAATAAGAGAGCATAATAGATTCTATATTTGAATTTGAGTTGTAAAACCTAACAAAAAAATAGTATTAGGCTGACCTATGCTAGGAAAGAATTAAAGGAAACAAACAGGCCTGATCTAGGTGGAAACTGTGGGGGGGACCAACCTACTCTAGGTAGGAATTGTGGGAGAGGTAACCAACCCTAAGATAACCCAAACGAGAGATAAGAACAAGCATGACCAGCTCTCAAACACCCCCATCTCATTTAAGAGGGGTATAAATGCACGAGAGGAAAAAAAGATGACTTTTCCTTTCTCCCAAAACCGATTGCAGCCCTAGCTGCAACAACCCCTCTCTCCCAAAGAAAAACCTACCTAAACCCAGTTACATGTTATCTTCCTTGATTGTTTGAGTAAAGGGAGAGTTAGAGAAAAGAGAGGTGACCAAAAATATGAAAGAAGAGGGAGCATAAAGGGTCGGCTGGTGCAACAGGAGAAGACTAGAAGAAAATCGAGAGGAAAAGAATCATCAAAACCTTCCCTAGAGTTTTTAAAAATGTGAGGTAAGAGAAGTATCATTTCCTTGGCTGGTTGTTACCTCGTGATTTTGGACAAAAGAGAGGGAGAAAACTCAAAATGAAAGATTAGGGTTCTTACACATTAACTCAAAGAATTAACTACTAAATGAAAAGATCTAAGTAGAATAAGGAATGGAAGAACACAAGTGTAGACCCTTTACAAAAGAAATATGAATGTATATGAATGATTTTGAGTGTATAAGTCTAAGGGAGGGTCAACCAAATTGAAAGGATGGGTGGAATGTGAAATGAAATGATGAAATGCATGGATTATGATCTTGTTAAACTCCTAGAAACATGTTTGAGCTAAAACAGAATTCATGTTTATGTTAATGTCTTCATTTTTCATATATGATTGATGAACTTGTGAGGAGGTGAAATGAAGTAATGGAATGTGCAAAATTATGATCTTGTTAGGCCTTTAGAGACATGTTTGAGATGAAATAGAAACCATACTATGTTAATGCTTTGATTTTGTTATATTATTGATGAATTTGCATGGTTATGAACCAAGTGAATAAAGGTGTGATTATAACATGTTGTTGTGAATATACCTGTGATAGAAATGATGAATTGCATCTGTAAATTAGGGGGGAAATGGACAACAATATCCATCCAAAGGAAAAAAAGGGAAACCATGAAGGAAACTTTGTATGGTGAACACCCTTAGAGAAATAAGATATATGATAGAAATGAAACTCTTGTGTAATATGAATTGACTATTAATTGTGTTGATGAATTGATATGATGGAATTGAAAAAATAGAATGTATGATTGTAGCAACATTATGTTTTGGCCTTGAAATGATGGTTAGGAGAACCTTTGCAAAATATACATGTTAAGACTTGGTTGTGTGTTGCTTAATAACCTTGTGATAAATTAGATGTGATTTGGTAGCAGTCTATGTCTAACTAGGTTAGGGTGTGTTATAAGGGGGAAAGCCTTAGTGTAGACCCTATTCTTAGCCTAAGGAAAAAGTAAAGCAAGAAATGACTCGATCATCGTTGACGATTTCTGAGTTGGCAGCGACTCAGTTTCATTGATAATTCTGAGTCAGCAATGAATTCGTTTTCACTGATAATTTTTCAGTCGGCAACAACTCAGTTTTTGTTGACAATTTCTGAGTCAACAATGAATTATGTTCGCTGATGATTCCATGCGTCAACTGTAAATTCATTTTCGTTGACGATTTTTGTGTCACCAGCGACCCAGTTTTTTGTGAAGATTTTTGTATCACAAATGACTTAATTTTCACTGATGATTTTTGTGTCATCAACAACTTATTTTTCATTGATGATTTTTGTGTCACCAGCGACCTAGTTTTTCGCTGACGATTTTTGTATCACCAGCGACCTAGTTTTCACTGACAATTTCTGTGTTACCAGTGACCTAGTTTTTCATTGATGATTTCTGTGTGACCAATGACCCAGTTTTCACTTATGATTTTCTATGACAGTAGTGACTTAGTTTCATTGATGAATTCCATGTCAGAAATGATTTAATACTTGTGATGATTTCATCTGACCTAAACCACTACGAGACTTAAGAATTAAACACCAGAATTCTCGGGGATAACCTACATAAAAATTTAAGAGAAATGTCTGAATATGATGACTTTCATTATATGATTATATGACATGAGGAACATTTGCATGTGAATAGGTGTGTTCTTGGAACCAGGCCTTCGACCGAACGAGGACACTTCACGAAAGGAACAGGTAAGTGGTCGGGTTTGGATATTATGATTAGCTCTGACTAATAGCATCTGAGATGGATGATCGGGTTTGGATATTATGATTAGCTCCGGCTAATAACATCCGAGATGGATGATCGAGTTGGGTATTACGACTTAGCTTCAGCTAGTGACATCCGAATTGGATGACCGGGTTGAGTAATGCAATTGCCCGTGGTTAGTGGTGTCTGTAAAGGATGATCGGGTAAAGTGAAGTAATTTAATCACAACCAATGTATTAACTACGATCCCTACAACTCTTATGGAGAGGTTGTGACATGTGAGTAAGGATAATACAATTAACGAAATAATAAGGGTTATATTATGCATGTAAGAAGAAAAGGGAAGGAATATACTCACTTAGGTTATTAATAAAAAGTAATGATAATATTATTTTAAATATTTATTATCATGTTTAGATTATTTATAATTCTTGTATCCATTTTGCATTGTAACAAGGACGTCACACAATCAAGGTGCATAGGAATTCCGTTCCACGGATCCATATGTTTTGATATGAACTATGTATCTACATGTTTTAGATGCTATGTATTTTGTATAAACAATTGTACTAGTTGTGAAATCACCATTCATTACTTTTGTAGAGACTTGTATTAATAACTATATAGAACACGAACATGGATTTATGAATATGTAAATATAATGTTATAGATATATGTATGGGGTATTCTCTTTTATTTGGATGTTGAATTATGAAATCATATGAGTATTGCACTATACCAATGGATGTATCCTATTTGTTAAATCCCTGAATACTGTTGTGAGAAACATTGATAACATAATGACATACAAAAAAAAATTTACCATAAACTTTTCCCTTTTTGAATAAATATCGGATTATGAAATGATAAGAAATCTTGAGCCATTACATGAGTACATCTTTGCATTTAAGGGGATAAAAGAGATTATTTGGATAATAATAAAAGGTTCATTGTTGAACTAAGTGTAGTTCTTAATATTGTTGAACTAGTAGCTCTGTATGTGATAACAATAGAATCATTTCACGGGTATAGAAACCTAGGTCTCATCAATGATCCAAACATGTACTTAGGCAATTCCATTTGATTAGGAGAATCATAAAAATAAAAGATTGAAAGATAGAGTGAGTACCACTAATGAGAATCTTATAGATCCTCTTACTAAGTCATTGTCCTAGCAGAAGCATTATCATCATATAGAGTGATATGGTATTAGATAAATACGTGATTGTCTTTAATGCAAGTGAGAGATTGTTAGTGAATATGCCTTGTAGTCAATTGATTGGTTACATGTGGAACTAACTTTATTCAAGTGAAAACATATTTATTATTAATAAATGCATTCTTTATCTTTAATATTTATTTATGTTTGATTAGTGAATCTAATGTATGATTAATAAATCTATAGTAAAGATAAATTTCATGGAAAAAATATTTTACAAAGAAGATTACAAAGTTGTTATAATTATAATATTTCTATAACATCAAGTCATTATTCCTAAATATTCATGTCTAATGTTGTATTAAGACTAAATATTAATTAGAGTCACATTATTGGTTAACTCAAGGCATAGTGATCCCTTTCTTCTATAAGAGTTTTAAGAGATTTCTCATTATTGGTTCAGGTGAATTACTGTTAGAGGTTAAATACTTTGACAACTTATGGTTTGCGACAACCTAGCCTTGAAGAAGTTAATCAAACCCAAAAAAAAAAAGACTTAATCTTCAAATGTCGCATAGACTTTAAATGACATTAGATTGTTTAAGGGGATTCTTGGAAATCCAATTTTTTTTTTTCAGAAAATCATTATTATTGTTGTGTTTATATGCTTTGGGAAACTCAATGTTAAATGATTTAGTGTTTTGTAGTTATCTATTTCAAAGAGGTGCTTGGGAAAACATATTTGCGATAGTTGTAGTTGAGTTATTTGGTGATGTAGAGTAGGCATGATAAGTAGATAAATGGCATTAGTCATGTCATTTTGAGTGAATTACGGCCAAAAAGTCTCCCAAAATCATTTTTATATATTTTTGGTTGATAATTATAATCAACCATGTGATCACTTTTGATTTTTTTTCCTTATTGAAATCTCCTTATTTCTTGAAACAAGATTTAGTTGTTTTGTTCACTTAGCCAATTTTAATGGTCTTCTCTACTTGTTCAGCCACGAATATAATCTTAACAAAACTATAAAATGGACTATTGAAAGTGTTGATGAAAAGAGAAACCAATTCTTTTTTCAAGAGATATGGTTGAATACAAGCTACAGCTTCCTGTTAGTGCTGAGCAAATTATTTCACTAATTCCTATCTTTTCTTCTTCATCACCTATAAGTTTGACCTAATAAGCACTACTTCCAAGTTAATCTTATATTGACATATGAATGCCTCAACCATATCTTTCAATTTCTTGATTTTACCTCCATTGAAGATCATGTACAATGAAAAAACAATGTGACTTAAACTTGCATGAAAGAAATAAATAAGGAACTTGTCATCCTTGATTACTTCTATCATTTTATTATAATAAATTTTCAGATGGGTTTCCAGGAATTCAAATTCTATATACTTGATGAAATCTGACACCTTAAATTTTTAAGGAATAACTATGTTTGAAGCCAAGCACATCTTTGATGCTCTCAAAGAATTGTACAATCTATGCCTTTGATCTCTTTTAGATGTTCTTTAATCTTCAAGAACTTCTCGGCCTCTAACTCTTCTTTAGGCTTGTCATTATTAACTTCTTTTATAGTAGATTCTAGAGTGGGGGTGATTCTTTCTTGTGGCAATATAAAAAAAGGATAAGGCTGAATAGTTCTAACAAAAGTTATTAACCCGGGTTGGCTAACATATTGGTCTTAAAAGGGCCTATTATTGCTTAGGTAAACAAAACTTAAAAGGTAAACCTAATGCTTATAAGGTACAAAGAGTTTAGATTGAGGTAAGTTATGAACTCGGGTTGGCTAACATATTGCTCTTAAAAGGTTCCTTTATTGCTCGAGTAAACAAACCTTAAAAGGTAAACCCGATGCTTGTAAAGTACAAATAGTTTAGACTGAGGTAATGCCACATCGGCTACTAGTCATAACCAAGTAAACTTTCAACGAGCATATGAGCTTTCATGCGTGTTAGCCCGGGTAAATTCATATTGGGACATAACTAATCCCTCATGCTAACCTAAAACTATACATATGTAAATGAAAGTGACATGAATGAGTGCATGGTCATAAGTCCATATCAAACCCAATATGCATAATAATAAAATGAAAAAAAAATGAACAAGAGCACAAAAATAAACAAACAAATCACACAATATAGGCAATCATATAAAAATAAAATGGACAACAAACACATTATTTATAAATAAGCTAACAAAACCTAGCCCTTGCTAATTTACTAGTGACTTATCATTCAGTCATAGAAAATATATCAGTGAACTAAGGGTAAAATAGAAAAATAAAAGTCACCACATAGTTTTATGATAACCAAAAACCCTAAATGGTCTTCATAATTTTAGGTAAAAGACTAGTTATGTAATAAGAAAGATGATAATCACCCTAAAAATCCTATCCAAGTTAAGTTGTATTATTGCTTGATTTTTTTTATTATAAAGATACCTATTATGTCATTGCTATAGTTTGCCTAAATTAGTACTAATGCTAATACATTTATTTAGGACTTAGTCTTAACAATAAGCCAATCTTCACTTCCAAAATGCAAACATTAGACTTGAGAGGATTATGAATGATAAATTAGGCTTTAAGCCTATTTTCTTGATTATGTCCAAAATGTTCCAAGGCCTCCACTTATCGTTATAGTGCCTTTTTTAAAAGAAAAAATCAAATTTTTATTAATTGGAAAATGGGGTAATATACAAAATGGTTCGTTAGAAAGCCATGCCTTGAAAACTCAATCATATCAAGTAATTATCTCAAGACAATCATAACATATCAAAGGTATATAATTACTGGACTTCAGGTGATGTCATGTTTTTTCTTGTTTTTGCCATGAGTTAATTAGCTTTTTTTTTGCTATGAGATGCAGATGCTTCATATCCTTTATTTAGAAATTCTCTTATATGTTAGTCTATAGCCTTTTATTGAGTATAACTTACCATCATAATTATCTTGTCATGCATCTTTTTAAATCTTATCCATATCAGGCTTGCTCAATGCTATTATAGGAAGGCAACTTAGAAGAAGGTTTTAGTCATTATAAGTAGGTAGGTTGGCTAACATATTGGTCTTAAAAGAGTCCCTCGTCGCTCAGGTAAATAAATCTTAAAAGTTCAACATACTGCCTACAAGGTAAAAATTGTATAGACCAAGGTAATGCCACATTGGCTACTAATCATGACCAAGTATACTTTCAACAAGAATATGAGATTTCATCCGTGTTAGCCTGGGTAAAGCCATATTGGGACATAACTAATCCCTCATGCTAACTATGCATATATAAATGAAAGTGACATGAGTGAGTGTATGAGCATAAGTTCATATCTAACCCAATATGCATAATATAAAAATGAAAAAAAGATAAAATAAATAAGAGCACAAAAACAAACAAACAAACAAATCACACAGTCACCTTACACATCTTTTATAAAGTAACAAAACAGATTGATTTGATGGTAGATTAGGGTTGTTATAAGGTGAAAGCTAGAGGAAATAGGAGTGGCAATAAAGATGATAGTGGTGACTACTTGGTCAACGTGGAAGAGAGATAGGATATGTGGTTATGGTGGGGAAGAGAAAATGACAATTGGGCTTGCCTACTAAAAGCGGTGATTTGCTAATTAATGAAGCTGTGTTGATATGGTGGTCGGTGGTAAAGGTGTGTTGGTGGTCGACAATTGAAAGGTATGAGAAAGAATCACCATATACACCATGAAATCATTTATAAAAACCTCAATTATTCTTTTAACATAGTAAAAAACAATATTCATTATGTATCTTTGAAACGTTTTGGGTGCATTACATAGACCAAAGGGCATTTTCCTATATGTATATATATCAAATGGACATGTTAAGGCAGCCTTTTCTCGATCTTCAAGATTAATAACAATATAATTATATCCATCAAGAAAGCAATAAAAGACTCAAGCATTTGGTCCATGAATGGTAATGAGAAGTGATCTTTGCATGTAGCAAGATTGAGCTTTCCATAATCAACACACATTCTCTAACCACTTGAGATATAAGTAGAAATGAGTTCATCATCTTTGTTCTTTACCATTTTGATTCTGGTCTTTTTGGGCACCATATGGATTGGCGTCACTCACTTACTATCCGTTATGGGGTAAATGAATCTTGCATCCAATAGTTTCAAAATTTCAGCTTTCACTACCTTTATCATAAGTGGATTAAGCCTCCTTTGCATTTTCCTTATTGGTTTTGCATTATCCTCTAATATTATATGATGCATACACATTAAAGGACTAATGCCCTTGATATTGACTAAAATCCAACTGATGGTTGTTTTATGATCGCGTAACAATTTCACAAACCTTTTCTCTTGCATACTTGTCAAAACTTTTGCTATGATAACAGGGAGTGTATTGTTATCGCCAATGAATACATACTTTAAATTATTGGGAAAATGTTTCAATTATAACTTGGGTGCCTATAAAATAGATGGAAAAAACTTTTTATATGAAAGTAGTAAGTCAATAAAAACATTACCATAGGGAGCGGTTTGCAAAGCCAAAGTTGATTCTTGCACATTTAGGGTAACATATATATTCTCTATGTTATTTATCTCGGTAAAATCAATGCCATGTCTTAATACCATGCTTAATCCATCATTGCAATCGAAATCAAGAACTTGTTGCACACACTCATCAATTTGGTCATGATATGTGATAGAGTAAACATTGTTGTAAGGATATTTCATTGCATTATAAAAGTTAAATCCAATTACTTCATCTCCTACTTCTACAAACAAAGTATCCTTACCATAATCAATTTTAGTGTTGGCAGTTTTCGAGAATAGTCTTCCAAACAAGATATGCATGTTGGTGTTTAAGGATTCATGTTCTATTAAGAATATAAAAGTCGTATGAAATAACTAAACTATCAATCTTGACTAGGACATTTTTTATCACACCACTAGATAAATAAAACTACGATTCACAAGTTATATTACACCACTAGTTTTAATCAAAGGCTCAAGACTAAGAGAATTATAAACATGTTTAGGCATAACATTAATGGATGCACCCAAATTGTATAAGGCCTTTTAAAAGCTTGCATTACCAATAAAATTATGGGATAGTAAACACACTTAAATCTTTTTGCTTTAAAGGGAAATTGTTTTGAACAACAGTAGTTACAATTTCACTTGTACTTACCATTTCGTAGCCTTTTAGCTTGTAAGCTCGTTGGTAGTAGACAGATCCTTCAAGAATTTGGCATATTTGAGAATTTGCTTGATAGCATCAATCAAATAAATGTTGAGTTTCACTTTCTTGAAAACCTCTAAAATCTCTTTTTCTTTGTCCTCTTTCTTAGACCTAGAAGAATTCAAAGGAAAAAAAGGATTTTTTAAAAAAAACTAAAATTCATTAAGTTATAACTTGCCTTTGGAGTATTGATGGTTATTTTGGTTTGTAAAGGAGTAGGTTGTTTCTTCTTTATGCTCATTTTGATTTTTATCTCATCTTTTTCCTCCATCTCAATTTGTTTCGATCTTTGCTCTTCAAGTTCTTTTTCACTTTGTAGTGTGATCGCACTAACATTATCTTTTGGATTCAGTGCTTGTGAAGGTAATTTTCTGCTGACTTGTGCTTCCAATTTCCCTACACTTGAAGCTACTTGCCCCATTTGCTTCTCTAAGTTATGAATACTTGACCTTATTTTATGTTGTAAAGACATGAAATTTTATTGTAAAGTCATTATGTTAGAAGTTAAGGTTTTCATCATCTCACAAAGATCATCACTTGATGATCCTATATAATTGAAATTTGTAAGTGCAGGGGGTTATCTCGCTTGATAATTTTATTGGGGCTAAAATCCATGAGGTGGAACTATCAGCTTTAATTGTCTTGTTAAGGTAGGTTCCCATAGTGTAAGTTTATGTGATCTCTCCATCTGGGATTATACGTGTTACTAAAGGGATCATATTTATGCTAGGGCTGGCTATTGAATGTTCCATCAACTGTATTAACTTGTTTAATGTAGTCTTCTTACATTGTTGGACACATATCCAAAGTATGGTCTTGTAACGAGCATATGCTGCAAACTTTCACTTGTTTTACATTTCCACAAGCCAAAGAACACACAAAAGAAGTAAAATCATTTACTTTATTCTCAAGGTTAACAATACTTACCTCGTTTGCTTAAGAAGTCTCCACGTGTGCCAAATTATTTTGAATTGGATGTCATATTTTAGATCAATTGGCATGTAGCCTCGAGTGTTTTATCTACTAATGCTACTCCATTTACCTCATCAATGATACTTCACTCAGTAGGCATTAGCCCTTCCTAGAAGTATTGAATAAGTAGTTGATTGGGTATTTAATAATGAGGACATTGAATGCACAATTGCTCAAATCTTTGTCAATATTCAGAGAGTGTTTCCTCATGAGATTGCTAAATCCCACATATTTATTTTCTTATGTTGGAAACTAGAGAGGCTGGGAAATACTTCTCAAGGAAAATCTTCTTCATGACATTCCAAGTTCCAATGAAACAAGAAAGAATGGAGAAAAGCCATACTTTTGTTGCTCTTTTTAAAAGAAAGGGAAAACTTTCAACTTAACTTGTTCTTCACCAACTCCATGCTATTTCATGCCAGCATAAACCATGTGGAATTCCTTGACATGAGTATAAGGGTCTTCCCCTACAACTGCACCAAAATTTATTGCAATGTCGCGGTCACACAAATTAATTACCCTAACTTAAACAAATAAGATAGTATAAAGCAAGCAAACAATTGATCCCACAAGAAAGTTTTAGTTTAGGTCTTTATTCTAAATGATTCAAAGTTGAGGGGTCGAGATTATCGAAACTATGCTAAGGTAAATGAAATAAAGTAATCAAACTAAATTAAATAAACCAAAACTTATTATGAGAAAAACTTTGGTCTTAAGTAAACATCCATTGAAGGAAATCAAAATTGATCATTGAAACGGTAGGTTAATTTATATTTTGAGTATTTATATTTCCTTAATATTAGTCAATTAATAGATTCATGATATAACTAACCCTAGCCATTAAACAACAACAACGTTCACACTAGTAATTTAATTCAATATTAGCTTTAAGAACTCGATGGGTTGTTAAATCTAGACAACATAATTATATGTAATCTATGTTCGATTTAATTGAATGTTTTTTCTAAGATTAACAATATAGATCCACCATAATTATAAAACTTAGTCACTTCACAAGTTAAATATCACAACTCTGGTTTTGATAGAAAACTTAACAATAGATTGGTTAGAATAATAACTTAGAGTTCGCTCTAACAATCAAACTAAACAATCATAGGAAATCAACATAGGAAAACATTCATACTCATCATATAAACTGAAAAGAAAAGATAAAATAGATCTCACAGTTTTTAAAATCCAAAGGCTTCTGTATCCTTTCAACCAAGAAAAATAACTTAGGTTGATATGAGCTTTGAGTCAGGAATCCAACAAAATTGAGTTTGCATCAAATGAACTTCTCTAACTCAGGATATTCAAGTCAGAATGGCCTAAAGTCAAAACTAGCAAAATGTGAGACTTATCTTTGAAGACTGTGATTTCCATGCTGTATATATATTTTTTTATTATTTTTCTTTCCATAAATGTATAAAAAGGTATGGATGTTAGATTTATAATAGCACTAGAATCATTTCATTTAGACCTCTACAACTCAAGTCCTGTATAAAAACATCGATCAAAGGTCAAATCTGCCAACATTCAGCATGATTGGAACATGGCCTAAATTTTATCTCCAAATTACTCTTTTTTTAATCTTACATCCAAAAGTACATTCAAAATATAAAACAAAGAATATCAATGTATTTTATATATAAAACATGTGTAAAATACTGGGTAAATATGGATAAAACTATCGAATAATATGGTTGCATCAATAATGTTGGTAGATATAACAAGCACGAGTCGACATTTAGTTGAATATTATGAGCCGCATCAAATAAAGATACTAGCTACACAACATGATAATGGTTTAATTAATATTCATTGTTTGGATTTTATTTTTATCATGATATTGTATGCATTTTTTTTTAACTATAATAGAATAATTAATTTTTAAAATTTTGTGACTAAATAATTAAAAAATACATTAATATAATTTGAAAGCAATCAACAACATGACTGTTGAAATACAGGTCACAGTTTAGCCATTAGAATACAACCTTTAAGAGGCTACTAAAATATAACAGTTATAATATTTGAATTTTAAAAATAATTACAAATAATCAATTTAAAAAATAATAATAATCAATTAAAATATAACTCGTTAAACACATGATCTTCTAGGTTATAAGATCGAGATAACCTCATAAAAAGCAAAAAAGAAATTAATTATGAATCATAATTTTCAATCAATCTAATGTTTAAGGATAAAATCGAGAAAGAAAAAAAACAATGAAAAAGGGACCCAAAAAAATGCAAGTCAACCTAGGTTAATTCGTTAAATCCACAACCCAGATCGTTAGATAAGGATAATCTCATAAAAAAACCAAGATAAAGTATAGAGCTCAATTTTCAACCAGTTTAATGTTAAATGTTAAAATTTAAAAAAATAAAAAATAAAATAAAAATAACTTAAATCAACCTGAGATTGGAATAAAACTCGAGACCCGGGTTGTGGGATTGAAATAACTTCATAGAAAACAAATCAAAATAATAATTCATAGCAAACTCAATATTAAAAGATAAAATTAAAAAGAAAACTAAAAATATTCAAAACACTATTTGAATGAACAATGCTTTCCAAGTAAAATCACCATCTTCTTTGATTTTTGTTAATTAATTTAGCTAAAAAGTAGAGAACATTTTCTTTGAATTCTCTTATTTACCTACGCCCTTGTTTAATTAAGCATAGCTCTGTCACGTCTTCGTGGGTGTTTTTGAATCTGGACATGCTAGCAGAAATGTTGCTTTTATTCTAAGAAAGTTCCTATATTTTTGCATAGAGGCATGCAATGAGTATGGAACCAAAAAGATTTAACAACATTAATGTTGTGTTAGTACTTATGAAAAAGGTTGTCGGCGTGATGAGGAGCTGAAAGACGTTCCTTTGAAACAAAGGGTTTGGGATGATGTTTTTTCAATGATTGAGGGTTGCAGGAAATTCCATGTTTCTCTTGTCATTTGCTAGTTCCTATTAATTTGTATGCCCGCGCTGCATTGCGGGATTTTCTGAACATGAAATCAAAAGAAAGTACAAAACATATATTTCTCAAGCTTAAAATCAAATTTTTATTACTGAATTTCTTGTTTATCCTAGTAAAAACATGATATTTAATTGGAATCATTATTTTTTAAAAACAAATCATAATTGTTAAAGAAAACTAAAAAAATTATATATCAAAATAGTACATTCATATTTTGTATAAAATTGAAAATTCAAAAAGTCATAAAAACGATAAAATTATGTTCAAAATCCATAAAAGAAATTTAATAACAAAAGATATGATTTTAATAAAATTTTCATGAGCAATTTAAGATTATTATTATTGTCATTTCTAATACATAATAATTTTTAAAATAAATTTTTAAAAATACAACTAAAAATTTATAATATCATTTAAAAATTATTTCAAAATTGAAAAGTAAATGAACTAATAAGTTAATTTTTTTAGATTGTCATAACACTTTCATCTAACTCTCCTAATTGAATAGAACAATTAGACATCAAACTTGCTCATTTTTGTAGATGTAATCATGATAACTAATCATCTTTTTTATCGTAATTTTTTGACAAGTCTCTTACTTATTCAAGAATCAAAAAATAAATATAATAAACATGTGGATCAAAATAAACATTGCCAAAAATTTTGGATCAAACTTATTTTTCTCCGTGTTTTTACTGTAAGTCTTCTTTCTTTTGAATTAGTACTTATACCATAATTTCAATTCCAATTGCATTTAACTAAGCCATTAAAGGATATAATTGAAAGAAAATAAAAGTTTGAAAATGAAAAAAAAAAAAACAGTTGCTTCACTATACCATCTGATTTTCCAATTCTTTTAGATGTTTTAGGTAATTTAGAACAGTAAATCTTAAGTTACCAAACCATTTAGTTTATCTCATCTAGGTTAGGACGTTGTGAAGACCCAAATAATAAAACTATTATTAATTTGTTCTGTTTATACAACGATTTTTTTTAGGCTTTATCAAATGCATTTTATCATTAGGTTATCAATAATCTCTATACTTTTTTCTTGCATAAACCAGTAGCCAAACCACACCCCAACAGCGTTTACATGTTCTTTCATTAAAATAAAATAAAAAAAAAAAAAAAAAAAAGAGCATCTACATGCAAGGTATCGATTTTTTTTGGCTTTATCAAATGCATTTTATCATATTAGATTGATGCTTAATTTTATAAAAATAAATCCGGCTTTGTTGCTTACAAAAAATTAAAAATATGAGGAACAAAATTGATTGTGAGGCATGAATGCGTATATTTCTTACATTGTTCACGAGTTGTTTTTTATTAAAAAAAATTCTTGAATAGTTTTTCATTTTCATTTTTTATCCCAACAGTTTGAAAATTTTATGTTTTGATCCAAAAATCTATTTTGTTTCTATTTTAATCTTTAAGTTTGAGAGGAGAGAGAGTCATTAGAAAAATATAGAATAAAGAAAGCGGTGAGATGACAACATTCCATGAATAAAAAAAAAAAACAAATTTGGTGTCAATATCTTCCTCTTAATGTAAAGAGTGTTATTGAGGTGTCTTCTAGCTTCCAAATTGCTAGAATAAAGTATATCATTATTACGAAAGATTTTCTCAGTTTTATTTTGTGTTTTTAGAAATTAGTCTATTAAGATTCTAAAAGTGTTTATTAAATGTTTTTAGATGAAAATAACTTTTTTTATCAAGAAAACCCTAGCCTAATTTTTTGACCATGATCTAAGCAAGGTTAGATTCGAACTTTGACATATAATTTTCTATTGTCTAATTTTACTCATGGAGCATAACTCCTAATTAAACTATTGGATTGAGTTGCAACTTTATCATAAGATTCCAGAGGTAATTAGCTATATTGAGGTAAACTTTCAAGTCAATTAAAGCTCGGAAATACCTTGTGATATAGGTCAGAACAAGCTATATAAATTTTGTTATTTATTATTTTTACTTGTGGACTTTCTGTTTGGCAAAAATTATTTTTTTACAAGGATGTAGCAACTTGTTTTGGAAATTTTCCAG
>Ga0325405_1003351_pt1 | contig 16474 bp, 16 predicted proteins | sample PopdelMetagenome_21_FD_205663 | JGI IMG/M metagenome (GOLD analysis project Ga0325405, IMG submission 205663) | Populus deltoides microbial communities from Bellville, Georgia, United States - Xylem-Control-R2 | ecosystem: Host-associated > Plants > Phyllosphere > Stem > Wood/Secondary xylem...
AGGTGGTAGCATTATCCAGTGCAGAGGCTGAATTTCGAGGCATGACCAAAGGAATATGTGAAATGCTATGGCTACGAGAATTGCTCATTGAAGTTGGCTATCCTCCAATTGACGCAATAAGACTCTTATGTGACAACAAAGCGGTGATAGCACTAGCACACAACCCAGTACAACATGATCGAACAAAACATATGGAAGTAGATCGTCACTTCATCAAGGAAAAACTAGAGGCAAAAATAATTCAGATTCCATTTGTGAAGACCGAATACCAACTAGCAGATATTTTGACAAAGGCAGTGTCAAGCAGGACATTCCACAATTCACTTGACAAGTTGGGAGTTGATGATATCTACTCACCAACTTGAGGAGGAGTGTTAACAAAAGCTGTAAATTAGCAAATACCATATTTAGAATATTTAAGCTGTATTAATTCCTAAACAATAGCCTATAATATCTCACACACTAAATGATGAGATATGATTTTCTTGTATATATTCTACAAAGTTTCAATGAAAAATTAAGCTTTTTAGCCTCAATTTGACAGTAAGAATTTTATCTGTGCAAGACGTACATAAGAGAACCTCCTGAAAGAAAGAGGAATGGAACTTTAAACAACATTGAATAAACCAAAAGAAACATAGATTTGCATATATAGAACCATCAAAACAAGAATTGAAGCAAGATTAGGACAAAGTGGCTGACACGTACCATAATCACCAAGAAGAGGATCAAAATTGAAAACAACAACCTTACATCTTCAAACGTTTGTTATTTGTTTCAGAAATGGTGCCTGCTCATTCATCGCTTATTATCTTTTTTAAAAAAAATTTTAATTTTTAACGTTATCATTAATATCCTATGGCAATATTTCAATCCAAAACCCGTTTAAATTGATATTTGAACAGATATAACATTGGTAAATATCCGATGATTATATAAATAAGAATGATCATCGAATACCAAGAACTACGTATGCAATGTTCATACTAACGTAACGGTGCAATTATTTTTATTTTCATCATTGAAGTTTTTGAATTGTAATTTCATCCTTCGAAGTTACATCAACAAGGTTGCACGTGTTGAGATTTCTTCAAGTTTGTGTTCTCTCTCATGAATTATTGATCCATTTTATGAAATAAAACTTTATTCATAGTTAACAAAAACTAAAAAAAAACGATTAAATTTAATATAAAAAAATAGAACTTTTAGATCCCTCGATTTCTTTCAATTTACAATCTCTCACCTAGCATTTTCCTTTTTCAGAAAGCTTTTTATTAATTTTTTTTATATATTTAAACTTTAATTAACATCCTCTCTCTAATTTTATTTCACTTTTTTAATAGTAATTAATATTTTAATTACTTTTTTAATTTTATAGTGCTTCAAAGAGATTATTATAATTTTTGTCTATTTTTTATTTTATATAAATAAATTATATTTACATGATGCATTTATAAAAATAAAAATTATATGTTCTTGGTAATAAAAATTCACCTCTAAAAAAATAAAAACATATAACATAAAAATAACACTTGGGGTTAAATATATACATGTGCAATTATTGTTTTTTTTTTTTTTACTAGGAAGATTAGCCTTAGGTTTTAGCATTTAACTAAATAGTTAGCCGGCATTAAACAGTGGGTTGTATTAAAAAAATTTAATATAAAAAAATGTCTAGACATAGGTAACATATTCTCTAAAGGTTAAAAAAAAAAAATTGTGACCGAAATCATACTCTATTATATTCAATAAACTCATTTAATTTAATTATATTATAAAAAAAATAAATAATCATAATAAATCAACTAAATTAAAAAAAATCATGATGTGTGAAAACACACTTGCTTATATTTTGAAAACATTTCTATAATCTTTATTGATTAAAATTTAAGGAAATTTAATAAAATAATATCTAAAATACATTTTGAATTAATTTAATAATTAATAAAATATACCTATATATTATATCTTAACTTATTTAATTTCTACGAAATTGTATGAAAATGGTGGGGAAAAGATTTTTTTTAAAAAGCCAAGCGATCAAGCCTGGATGGCCTAATTCTTTTGAAACAACACGTCGTCTACTTTTTAGAATTCAGACAACACAAAGGGATGAAAAGTTGAGCAAGGTGCTTTTTGAAAATAAAAATCTAATTTTCAATCTATTTTCACTTAGAAAATCTACTAAACACTTTTAGAACCTCATAATTAATTTATTAACTCAAAAAACCTCAAATATGGTTCAAAAAACATAATCAAATTATTTTTAAAAAAAAAAACCTCTCTCATGTATTTTTCTTAGCTAATATGAAAGATCAAAAACACTTTGAAGACACTTCTCTCATCAATAGAAATACTTTGATATTAACTTTGACTATTTGTTTTATAAAAAAAAATAGACTCATATAATTCTTTTTTTTTTATTGTTTTCTTACGACTCGCTCCATCCTCTTTTAAACTAAAATGTAAAATAAAATAAGATTTTGAACTAAATAGATTAATTAATTTCCGATCTAAAATGATCAAAAAAGGATATTTGGAAAAATCCTATAGCAAAAATAAAGGAAAAGGTGTGAAACCAATTTGTTTTTTTTTAATTATGGCTCCTAATTTATTTATTTTTTCAATTTTGATTTCCTCATTGTTAATATTTTTTAAATAATAAACTTGAATTATTTTTTTATAAAATCAACCATCAACTCAATTTTAGGATATTTTCTTTAATACTAAGTTATTAATTAGCATTGACAATTCTTTAATACCGGGTGGTATGGATATGGGTTTTTGTATATGTTATGGTATGGGTATGGTACGTCAAACCCTTTGCTATCATAAAAAGGAGAGGCCTGATCATGTACCGGTTCTAATTCGAAACTGAATGTTTTTTTAGCTCAAACCTTAGGCCCGGAAATCCTTTGACCCCAAACTTTGGGGATGGGCCGACAAAGTATAGCAAGAAAGTAACAAAAGGTTGGCTACTAGGCTTTGTCACTCACCATCTAAAGAGGAGCAACAGTCCTGCTCCTGCTCCTGCTCCTGCTATTCTTTGGCAACTCTTTGAGTTTGAGGGTATCAAACTGATGGCTAGTAGTACTGTTGCTGAATCAGAAATGGAAGAAGAAATAAAGTTGGGATCTTATGGTGGAAAGGTGAGGGTGCTAAGACAAGATGAAGAATCAGCTGCTGCGGAAACCATGCTCTTGTGGGGTATCCAACAGCCCACTTTTTCAAAACCAAACTCTTTTGTCTCCCAATCTTCTCTCCAACTCAATCTTGATGCTTGTGGTCATTATCTCTCCATCCTCCAGTCTCCTTCTTCATTGAGCACACCTGGAGTCACTGGTTCGGTCATGTGGGACAGTGGTGTTGTGTTGGGGAAGTTCTTGGAGCATGCTGTCGACTCTGGCCTGCTTCTTCTTCATGGCAAGAAGGTTGTTGAATTGGGCTCTGGCTGTGGATTGGTAGGGTAAAGATTGCTTCTTTATCACTTTCTTTTTTATCCTTTTATTCATACTTTGTTATGGAAAATTGTTCTCTTAATTGGGCTGGCAAAAGGCGGAAACTTTTCACTATCCAGCCTGATAATTGAGTTAATTTAAAGAGGTCCCTTTGGAATTGGACCTCCTTGTGTTATAAATGAAGATGCTCAATAAGAAATGTCGGTGATTTTTGGCATGCAAAGACTCAAACTTTTTGATATTAGGCTGGTCGAATTTTCTAATTTCTGAATTCAACTTTTCTAGCTGAGAAAGAAGAGGAAAAATTTCACTTTTTTGAGTTGAATATGTCTTGTTTATGGTTTGCAGCTCTCTTGGGTGCTCAAGTAACACTCACTGATCTGCCTGATAGACTGAGGTTACTGAAAAAGAATATCGAGACAAATCTGAGGCATGGAAACGTGCGGGGCTCTGCAGTTGTTAGGGAACTCATATGGGGAGATGACCCAGATCAGGATTTGATTGATCCTTTTCCTGATTACGGTACGACTTATTTGTTATCTTTGCCTGCTGGAGCGTGAATTGAAATTGAAATGTACCTATTTTTTGCTAATCGGTTCCACGTGAGCAACTTTTTAATGTTTTATTGAATCCATATTGTGACAAATTTGTGGCAATTCAATTTAGAATAACGTGTATTTCTTGAAATTACAGAACTGTTCAAATCATAATTGGCAGTGATTTGCAAGAGAATTTGATTGGTTAAGGTGAATTGGATATGCAGACAGTTCATGTGAGTGTTTCACATGAATTATCTATGAAAAATCAAGCATACATTTCATTCATAAGAAAGGTGATATACAATAAATTTGGCACATGTCTATTGATGAATCTAATTAAAAAAAAAAAGATACACAGTAATGCTGAGAATAACAGCAAAAAAGATAGAGTTATTATTTTCTGGTACTGAGAAGCAAGACTTGAGAAATCAGGAACTCAAGCATTTCCATCATCATCATAAGATGTACATGAAGTTGATTTTTATTTGTATTGATATTTGTTCTTTCATGGTTTCTGTTTGTAAGATTATCATGATAATTGGCGCAGGTGACAACTAGTTTAGCTGATAAGTTATATGGAGTCATTTAACTTTTAAGAGACTAAGGATTGGATCCTTCAGATGTCTCATGACAGGAAGGTGAGGGTGTGCTAGCTCTGTTTCAATAGTACTGGAAAAGCACATTAACACAAATTTCATGTTGGCTGCAAAACCTTTCGCTGTTATCTGTTCACACAGTTTATCCAGTGTAATCTAAGTTGCTTATGAAAATAAATAGTGAGTTGCATATTGCAATTATTTTTCTAGCTGGTATTGGTCCCCATGCTAGCAACATATCATAAGGATTTTTCTAGGTGATAGAGTAACTGTATTAATTTTGTGGAATAGCAAACATTTTAGTAGACTTCTTTAGCATTCTTTCTTAGAATTGTCAATGTTTGCACTTGGATTAGCTGATAGTTGCAGTAGCCTGCTCATTTTCCTGAATTTCTTCCAATACATGGCGAATGATCAAAAATTTGGAAAATCATGCTTGAGTGGTCCTTGGAAAAGCAGCATTTTAACTTGATTATGTGTTCTGCTTATCAGTGCTTGGATCGGATGTGGTCTATAGTGAAGGTGCTGTGGTAGATTTGTTGGACACATTGGTGCAACTCTGTGGAGCCCAAACAACTATATTTTTGGCCGGAGAACTTCGGAATGGTGAGTGTCTCAGTCTCCCATGCCCATGCATGCTTGCACACCCCACACACACACACACACGCACTCACACACGCAGACACATGCAAGTTTTAAAATTCTTATTGCTTATTCCTGTGGCAGATGCTGTCCTCGAGTATTTCCTTGATGCTGCGATGAAGGAATTTGTTGTTGGGCGTGTGGAGCAGACACGGTGGCATCCAGAATATTGCAGCCCCAGAGTAGCTATGTATGTTCTGGTGAAGAAGTGAATTGAGTCGTGGATGTTCACTCGTTAAGGCCCCCATCAGCTTCTTCTTTTTCGTGATTGGGTTTGTTTCGAGTCCTCCTGGACCTGGTTTACAATCTTGTAAAATTCAACTAATTATTTTTCCCAAAAACAAGTCAGAACACATCTGATGGAGCTCATGTCTCTGAATTTGTGGGCTGGAGTTTCTTGACCGTAAAGAAAAGGATAGTTGAGATGCTCTGTGGTCAACAGGATAGCAGTAAGGGAGTTTGCAAGTTTCTTGAGTGGAAGTCACATGGCAACCATCTTGATGGATACCCTAAAAACTATAGCGCTTATTCTAAAACCTTTTTGGTTTAAAGTTTATTTTGAAGCTCGTGTATTATTGAGTGGTCGTGACATCTTGTTGAGCACCAGAATCAGCAGCATCACAACACAAAGGAATGAATTTGTCACACACTGCACTGTCAACGAGCTTTCCATTACTGGTTCCATGACCAGAAGCATCATTTTTTGCCGGAGCGTCCCTAGCACTCATAAGTTCCACACTCAATGTGTTTTGCTTTTTCGGTGCATCTATCATATGCATGCTTATCAAATAATTATCTGAACTCTCTCAGTGAAAATCATGTTAAGTTGTGGTCCTTGGGATTTCAAAAACTTGCAGTGCTAATTTCGATTTGAACAAATGAAAATGGACATCCATGATCAGCTAGCATACTTTCTCTGTTACTAATTTGTTCTCATTGCCGAGAGGATCATATATCCATTATTGCTGGGATCCTCATCCAATTCAACCAAGGATACAACTCACGTGCTGCAGTGTAAGCAAATTATTCTAGGAAATAAATAATGTTTATACTCTAGCTGCGAAATAGTGGAATTCAAAGGAATATTAAATATTCCTACAATATTATGTTGAAAAAGCTATCTAATCGTTGGGCTCTATACCAATTTTGAAATATCCCAAATAATTATTTCAATCAATTTTGTCCTCCAGAATAAACTGTAATGTTTCAGTAAGGTTTATACGTGTAACGTGTTTGATTGTAATTGTCAAGCATTGATGTCACTGGTCACCTAATTAATTGGAATCTGGCTAGCCACATTCTTTCATTTTATTTTTTTATAAATTTCCAGGGTAGACATGTTGCGTATAAAGATTCCTGTCATGCAAAGTGTTTGAAATTTGAACAAAGACTTCCTACTTAGCTGAACAACCTTGTCTCGTATCAAGTGTGTCCCATGTGTTGTTATTAGGTGTGGAAGGTCAAGACCTTCCCTAACCAAAGTGTTTCAAGGACTAAATCATAGGTCATAAATTACTAGGAAGCTTCTCCGGTCAGCTAGCTCCCTCTACTTGTATAAATTACGAATGACATTAATATATTGTCATAGCTTTCTTGCACGCTTTTGAGGTGCAACAACTGGTTTAAAGGAAAGAAGAAAGCACCATTGAGAACAAACTCCAAGTCTCCATTTAAGTTTTGATATGGAAAAAACAAGAACGCAGATGACGGGAGATAAGCCGAAAATTCATCCAGCAGTAGATGTTGAAGCACCACCACCAACAGCACCGTTGATATCTCGAGGCTTGGCAACATCCGAAAAGGGTGGTTCGAGTCAGAGTCAGCAGCAACCTCCACTGCCATTACGCACCATGCCAGCAGCTATGCAGTCTAGTAAACCACAAAAGACAAGAAGCTGTTGTTGCAAGTGCGTATGTTGGACCGTAGGTCTACTTGTCCTGCTATTAGTTATTGTCGGAGCCACTGCCGGCATTCTTTACCTGGTCTTCAAACCAAAAATTCCCAACTACTCCGTTGATAGTTTGAGCATAAGTGACCTGAGGCTCAACTTTGATATGTCCCTATATGCTAAATTTGATGTGAAGATCACAGCCAATAACCCCAACAAGAAAATTGGAATTTACTACGAGAAAGGTGGGCTCTTGAGTGTGTGGTACACAAACACAAAGCTCTGTGCAGGTTCAATACCAAAATTCTACCAAGGTCACCAGAACATAACAAAACTGGATGTGAGCTTAACGGGGCAAACACAGTACGGAAGCACTTTATTGAGGGCATTGCAAGAGCAACAACAAACAGGACGTATTCCATTAGATCTTAAAGTTGATGCACCAGTTTCTATCAAACTTGGTAGGTTGAAGCTGAGGAAGGTGACGATCTTGGGGGATTGTTTGTTGGTGGTAGATAGCTTATCTACCAACAATCTAATCAGCATCAAAGCTAGTAATTGCAGGTTTAAATTAAAGCTTTGAGTTCCATGCCACGTATTGCATTAGGCCTGTTTTTTTCTTTTCATTTCTCCCCATTTAGCTCTGACTCATATCCTAGATGCTATTGTTTTTTTTTTTTTTTCTATATTTACAATTTTTTAAAAAAATATCAGTGATTAGTATACAGTTATGTTGGGAAAGTAGAAAATTGTTGAATGGAAATGCAAGCCCACTGCATGCTTACTGACAGACATCAAATCACGATGCTAAGAACATCTTTTCAACCGATCAAACCAAATCAGATTTTAGCTATCATATGACAAGATATAGATGCTAGATGCTTTATAGTTGTGTTAATGTTTCGAGAGACTGGTTCCAACTATATCTCCGTTTCTTCTATTTAATCAAACAGTGAAATTATTAGTAAAATACGATTTATCAAACCGATAATAAAACCCGTGAAGGCCATGGACCAGTTAGAAGAAAAAGGGTAGGGGCGGTTATGTGTATTGTACAATTGTACATTCTACCATATATGTATATTGTACTTTCTTATAAATAAGAAACATCATCACCACCAAAGTAAAGTATTATGATTTTATTAAAAAATAATATAAATCATATTATAGGATTTCACTTAATAGTTTAAACTATTGGGTTGAATTAGTTTTTTGACATGATATCAGAATCTTGATGATCAAACGGTCACGAGTTCAAATCTCATTATCCTCATTTATTTGATAAAAATAAAGTACAAGGTAATGTAGGTCTATACAAGTTTCAAGCTCAAAGGACTTTCATTTGAGGAGATGCGTTAAAAATTAATATAAATCATATTATGAGACTTCATCTAACAGTTTAAGTTAGGTTGGATTGATTCTTTGACAGATTTTATAAACCTTTTCATGGTATCAAAGCATTCTTGGATTAAACTTCATCGACCCAATAACTTCCAATGCTCTAAGCTCTTCTCTTTCTCTTCAAACAATGTTCTGTATGATTACTATCAAGCTTTCCTCTTCCAAATATCCTCTCTGGCGCAACCAAGTTCTTCTGCTGCTCAATTCTTAAAACCTTCTTGACTACATTAATGGCTCTTTGTCTGAGCCTCCAGAAATCATCACCTTTTATTCTTCTATAGTTTCAAATCCCAAACATACTGTTTGGAAATTTGAAGATCAGCTCCTTCTTATTATTTTTTTCCCCTCTCTCATAGAGGAAGCCATGGCTGAGGTTATAGATCTCTTTACCTCTCATACTATTTGGACTGCGCTGGAGTTTGCTTTTAGCCATATATTGAAGATTCATGAATTCGTCTCAATGATGACCTATAACTTTTGAAACGAGGTATTCACAGTGTTAAGGCACTATGCGATCAGCTGGCTGTCATGGGTCGTCCTGTTGATGACGCTAACAAGGTCCACTGGTACTTTCATGGTCTTGGTCCCGAGTTTGCTTGTTTCTCCACCACTCAACTCTCTATTTCTTCTCTGTCATTTCTTTATGATACCTGTTTCTCCACCACTCGGCTCTCTATTTCCTCTCTGTCATTTCTTTATGATCTTGTTTCAAAGGCTGAAAGCTTAGAAATATTTCAAAAATCTCTTGAAGCACATGTTGCTTCATCAATTGCTTGCACTGCCACTAAAGGCAACTCCAATACATTTTGTAACGGAGGGAATCGAAAATTATATGGTAAAGGAATTTTTAATGTTGGTCATGGTAAAGGTTGTGGAAATTATACTCATTGTTGCTAAATCTATCGTAGTGAAGGACACAATGTCGAACAATATCATGATCGATATGTAAGGGTTGTTGATTCTTATGCTCACCTTGTTGAATCTTTTTCTCAGTTCTCTCTGATAGGTATCAATACTGACTAGTACACAAACACTAGATCCTCTGCTCATATGCCTCCAGATTCATCTTAGTTGGACAAGGTTGCAACCTATAATGGTAAGGATTGTGTAATAGTTGGTAATGGAGTTTTTTTACCAATCACCCACATGTGTACTCTTTCTCACTAAAAAATTTGTTATTTATCAGCAAATTAACCTTTGATTATCCACTTTCTAATACTTTCATTGATATGTTGTTTACCATACATAACCATGCAATAAAAAAGATGGCAGCAACCGATTATCGTGAAAATAATCTTTATGTGCTTGAGCGTAGTCATTTAACGTTTCTTTTTAATTTTAAAAATAATTCCCTTCATACTTCCTATGATATTGTTTGGTATGCATGTTTGGGTTATTACATATTTTGTTATTTCTTTATTAAATAAAAAAAGGCATTTCTTTGTTATTTCTTTACCTTTTTTTTTTTACTTTGTGTGTTGCTTATCAAATTGCATTTCACCTTTAGTGATCAGCACTCTAAGAATGTTTTAGACCTTATTCATTATGATTTTTGGGCCTTACTTATGTTATATCTTCTTCAAATGATTGTTTTTATATTATTTTTATTATTGGTCATTCTTGTTTCACATGGTTTTATCCCATGACATTAAAATCATATGCATTTAAAAATTTTCTACAATTTCAAACCTTTGTTGTAGTTAAATTCTCACGTAAGATCAAAACTTTTTAAAATGATTGGGAGGTTAAATTTATAAGTAATCAATTTCAATCTTATCTCGTTGCTTCTAGCATTCATCACCAAATTTATTGCCCCTACATTCTATCTTAGAACGGTCAAGCTAAACATTGACACGTTATTGAAACTAGTGTTTTTATGTTATTTCAATTTCATGTCCCTTTATCTTATTAGGTTGAGGCATTTAGTATTGTTCTCAACACTATCAATCAGTTGCCCACACTTGTTCTTGATGGGTTGTCTCCTTATGAGGTACAATATGGTAAGCCAACCACATACGAAAATTTTCATCCTTTTGGCTTTCGTGTTTTTCCTTATTTACAAGATTATGTTTTTTATAAATTTGCCTCTCGTAGTGTTGATTGTATATTTCTTGGTTATAGGATATCTCCCAAGGTATTTAGATGCCTTGATCCCTTTATACAACTTAAGTGCCTTGCTCGTGCTCAACTTTTTGATAGCAAGTCGGTATCCATACCCATGATTGTTTTTCAGTGGCTCGCTAGTGAAGGTGATTCCTTCTCTGATCCCACATTGTATCGCTCCATGGTGGCAGCATTACAATACTTAACTATCACTCATCCCGATCTTGTTCATGCTGTAAATTTTGTAAGTCAATACATGTAATATCCTATTGTAGATCACTTCAAGCACTCAAGCGTATTCTTCGTTATGTCAAGGGCACACTCCACTATGGGATATCTTCTCCACCTACAGGCATTCTTGCCTATTTTGTTGTTGGTTGAGCTGGTTTCCCTAACAATCGTTACTCCGTTTCTGGTTATGCAGTCTTTCATGGTGAAAACCTTGTCTGGTGGTGTGCTAAGAAACAATTCATTGTTTCTAGTTTTAGTTATCGAGCATTGGCTCACACAGCCTCTGAAGTTTTTTGGCTTTCTCACCTTCTTCAGGACCTCAGGGTTTTTATGAAACATCAACCTTCGCTTACCCGTGATAACAAAAGTGCAATCTTCCTAACTCTTAATCCTATTTCTCACAAACAGTCTAAGCATATTGTTCTTGATTATCATTTTATTTGTGAGTTAATTGCCGCTAGTGCTATTCAACCTGAATTTGTCCTAGATGGAAGCTGCTGATATATTTACTAAGAGTCTCTCTCAATCTCTCTATATTTTCTTTCGTTCCAAGCTTCGTGTTCAGGTCAATCCCACACTAAGCTTGCAAGGCAGTGTTAAGGATGCAAGAATATTGTATCCTGATCACATGATTCTCTGGATTGTAGGAAATATTTTAGGAGATATCCTACATTAGTTGTCAAATGTGTATTATGAATATTGTACTTTCTTATAAATAAGAAACATCACCACCAGAGTAAAGCGTTGTGGTTTTATAAACCTTTTTCAAGGAGTCCGTCGAACAAGCAGCAGCAGCGCGTCATGAGTATGCGTGTTGATCATGTCATAGAGTATGTGTTGATGTATACTACTGCATTTTCTTCATTTCAGTAATCCCAGCATGAAGTTTCGAAATTATGTTCCTAAAGACAAGGAGCTTCATGAGGGTAAGCTTGCTCCGCCAGTGCTACCAAAGTTTTAAGATCCTGTTGCATCAGTACCTCCTCCATTATAGAAGAAAGAGGTAATTGTGACCTTCAAGTACCAAGTTTTCCTAGTAGTAGCCTGTGTCTTGTGAGTTTGCTCTTTTTCACTCTTTTTTTATTTTTTATTTTTTTGCTTCTGCTTATAATTTGTGTTACTGACTTTCGGTGGATGTTTAGGATCCATTTCTCAACATTGCTCCAAAGCAGCCAAACTGGTACCTGCGAAGAGATGTGCAGAAGAAGCACGATAAGCTTGAAAGACGTACACTGAAGGCAATATGTAAACTTATGGGCAAGTGATCGTGCAGTGTTTGATTTTGCATGTGTGATGAAGTCTCTTATGACTATTAGCCATTTTAAATTAACAAAGCTATCATTTATTTTCCATTTAAAGTAACATCAGATCAATAATCAGTCTTATCACTGTCATTTTACAGAGGAACAAGAAAAAGAAAAGCAAGTGGTTGAGAATGGTGGCAATGTTATTGAAGATTAGCAGCATATTTACCACGAACAGAATTGTAGTTTGATTGACCTTTTAAAGTTGCAGCCTTGTGACATAACTGGTTTACTTCTTCATTACGAAATCGGAAATATTAGTAACTGAGGAAACCGAGTTTCATGTTATATGCAATATGACAACCTAGATGTATGTGATAAGGGCCTTTTATTGTTTAGCACCAAGCTGCTTGCAGTTCATGCAACTTCCGGGTTCATTTGTCACTCTCTATCAGAGTTTTATTTGGTGAAATGATATGATTTTTTATTTTTTTAAGATGGTATTTGATGAGGCACTTGAAGCAGCTCATTTGCTATCAATCTTAATGACGACATGCTAATCTTGAGATTATATAACATGAAAAATGCAGCATCAAATGTTTGCTGTACATCAAGAAAGGTTTTACTCGGGAAAAAAAAACAGAGAGAAAAATGATGACCTTATTTCTTTCCCACGCCATTCCAAGCCGTGCACACACACCAACTGTAATCAATTTTTCACACCAGCTTTCTATCAAACTAGACAATTTCAATATCAATGAAGAGAACGTCATTGTTGGTAAAGAAAAATCAACACTTTTCAAGCAGTATCTAATTTACACACAACAAGAACTTGTACAGAGGTCGACAACACAGATCACTTACAGGTCTTGACAAAGGGAGAAGAGATGCAGAAGGGAAAAAATCAGAAGAGGCTGGAACATCGGGTGCTACAAGGAAGGTTTGGCACACAATCTAAGAATGGTTCTCTTGTTGACTTGCCAATTCCACGTCTCAAAACAAATTTTTGGCCCCATGTGTGTATCTTTTCTGAAAATGCAGTATGAGCTATCTTCGCTCACCCTTCAGGTGGTTCGAACTGGCTTGTCCACCACCAACATTATCCTCATTCCAGGACGGGACCACAGGAGGGAGCTGAAATTCATCAGGTTTCAGCGCCAAAGAAAAATCAGGCAATGTTGGTGCTGTCTCCATGATTCTGCAATCAACATCACCAAATCCCCAAATTACAGGATCAGGTGACTCCGCTTGTTAACCAAGCAATTTGGAAATGATTCCAAGGAAAAATTCACCTGCTAAAAGAACCACTTACTTTTCATGGGAATATAGATCACGGTTTATCCGCACCTTGCTAGAAGTATCTTTTGGAATTTTCTCAGAGAGGTACTTCATGGTTCCCCAAAGCGGTGGGTTTCTGCACAAAGACAAATCAAAACTTGAAAACGAGACCTGAAGAAATGGTAAGGTATGGGTAAGAGTTGTCAGTCAGTGAGAAAAGGTAGAGCATTAACAATCACTCGCGTAGAATTCAATAAGAAAAGTCACATAATTAAGAAAATCCAAGTCCTAATGCAAAGGCCCATGGAAACAACAAGGTAGAGCATTAACAATTCCATAGACATGCCAAGACGCTGAAGCATTAACAGCTAAGAATCCTAGCAACGGTTTGTTTTTTTGAATGGTATCATAGACTTCCTTGTAGCATGCAATGAGATTAAGAAAAAATGAATTTGTTTCTGCTTCTTTTAGTGAAGATGAAGATCCCCTGACAACTTGCATTGTATTGAGATTATGAGGGGAAAAAAAACAACAAACAAACTAGACCATAAAATAAAATGAGAAAGTATCCACAGCATTGCTCATCACAGAAAGGCAAGTTATGAAGGTAATGAGCTGGAGGGACTTCAGTAGATGCATTACCTTGACAAAGGAGAAGCTGCATTGAATGCCTCACATGATCGTTTACCTTCTTTAAAATACTCATCTGCAGCTTGCAAAGCAGCTACAGCCATCCCATGAGACTTTTCTGTGTTCCCTTCATCAAGGATTAAACCATGATAATAGTATGCTGCAGCCTGGTTTGGTGAAACAATATTACTACAAGAAAGGTGATTTTGATTGATAGCTATGAAAAGGAAAATACAATAGAAAGGATTTTAAAATAAACACAAGAAAACATATTATCTAATTACAGCAGGGAATGAGCAACAAAGTACGAGCCAACAAGTAAATGGCTAGAAAAGTCAACGGTGAGAATATGTTAAACCAATTTCAGCCTGCTGATCCAAATTGCAATAAGTCTCACGCTGTGGGAAGGTCAAATGACATAAAGACAAATTATTTTTGTTATCTGGTGCACACAAATTATTTTTGTTATCTGGTTGCTCTTGTGTGCACAAGCCCGTGTGTTTGTGTTGGAAGATTCTGAGTGGACAAGATGGTTAGGTGTTATTGATCAGTTTTGATCAAAACCATTTGTTTAGCGCTCAAGAATCAGGAGAAAATATGTCAGGCTGTCATGAGATTAAAGGTCAAGGGCAATTTGAGAGTTGTTACAGCAAGCACAGTTTCTTGAGTGCAATTCAGCTTGTTTTACCAATCACTTGATCATTGATGTGGAAAAAGGTGAAAATGGGAAGCAAACAAGTAGGGTAAGAAGAAGAAAGGAAGCTAGTTAAGTTCATTGTGTATAAGGCAGCATTAATATCCCTATTCCAATGCCAATCAAATGCTGCGAATTAGATGGTTGGTTCAATTATTACTAGTTCATGTTTTCTGCGCAACATTGCATTGGGAGAATACACACTTTCATTTTCATAGTTTTAAGATCTGAAAGCAACAGGAAGGACAGCGTCTAATGTGAATGATGACAAAATACAGAGAGGAAACAAAGAAATGAAAGCAATTTTTGCATACCTTTGCCTCCACATATTTCCACTTTATGAAGAGCCGGTGCTTTCCCCCCCAACCATTTGCTAATGGAAGGTTCATTATATTATCTTGAGCCTGTCAAGAAAACAATAAAGAAAAAGGAAGATGAAGCTACAGGGGAACCATTTGTAATCAATACACAACTGTTGTTTGTACAAAAACTGAGTTTATAATTTATTTGTTTGTCAGGATGAACACAGTTAGTGCCCTCATACCTGCTGCCAGTACTTTACCATCTCACAAGCAAGCCTTCGCTTCACTGCAAGAGTAGCTTTGGCACTATCGATTGCCATTCCTAATTGGATATCAACACCCTGCATCAGATGGAAAGAATAGAAAGACCATAAGACAGTAAAAAGAATATTTAACCAAAACAGAGGGAAACAAGAAAAGGAGGTGATCTGAAAACTGTAAAAGAGAATTGTCTATATGAATTAGCAGCTCAAAGAGACAACTACAAACAAAAAGTGGGGAAGGTAGAAATCTTAATCATTCTGAACATGTCAACTGCTAAAAGGGGTTTTTCCAACAAATCATCATCACAATTTTACTGCCCAAAGAGGTTTCTTGCTCCTAATACGTCCTTTATGTGCTAAAAGCCTAAAAAGAAGAGGGGTTGGAGTCATATATATCAACAATGCAAGAAAATGATTGATATCAGTTAGTAGGTAGCCAACTTATGTATTGGTAATCAAGAAAGATGTAAAAAGAGAAGTTTCATCTAAAATCTTCTAGATAGTCTCCATGTGCAACCGCCATTCATACATGTCAAGGATATCATGGACAGAATTTCTGACTTCATCAAACAAAACCATGAAGGAAAATAAGTCACTACCTGTCCCAATGCTTGAAGGCAAAGTGCTCTAAGAACACCTTCTGCAAGGTCCACTGGTAAATCTTCCCTGGAAGCAATAGTTATTCAAGTCAGATTGGATATGAAATGAAGATAATTATAATGAAACATGAGCAATTCCATTCTTGATAAGTCTTTCAGCTATGCAAACCTTAGTGAAGTAGGAAATTGTGGAAGCACATGCCGAACAGCACAATCCAGATACCCTGCAGCCTTCAAGAAAATATCAACTGATGCTCGCCTATTCTCTGTGACAGACTCACAAAAATAAAGGAGCAAAATTAAACATTTGTAACAGGATGAGTGGAGATCTAATGTGAAGCATAGTGAAAGGTAACAACTGAGCATATGCACATGAATTCATCTACATCAAATATGATTAGATCAACTAGCAAGATAAATTTCTGAATCATTGACGCAGCTTTCTCAAACACATGGAAAACTCCTTCCAAACAAGGTAACATTCCCAATTCACTGTGGTTTTCAAATTACTATCAAAGTCGAAGCAATCTTCCCTGGTTTAGAAATTGTATTATTAAAAAATATTGCTTATAAAATACAAAAAATCTAAACAATATATATATATAT
>Ga0325405_1003352_pt1 | contig 16469 bp, 7 predicted proteins | sample PopdelMetagenome_21_FD_205663 | JGI IMG/M metagenome (GOLD analysis project Ga0325405, IMG submission 205663) | Populus deltoides microbial communities from Bellville, Georgia, United States - Xylem-Control-R2 | ecosystem: Host-associated > Plants > Phyllosphere > Stem > Wood/Secondary xylem...
GTGTGTGTCAGCAAGTGAAGGTAGAATATCAGAAGTTGGAAGGACTGTTACAACTATTTTTGATACATAAATATAAGTGAGAAGATATCATTATGGATTTTGTATTAGGTCTGCCTAGAGAAAAAATAGCAATAATGCTATTTGGGTTATTATGAACCGACTGACTAAGTCAACACTTTTTTTTCCTATAAAGATGACAAACTCAGTGGATAAATTGAAAAAGTTGTATGTAAATGAAATAGTGAGGTTACATAGGTGCCAATGTTGATTGTTTTGGATTGAGACCCCGAGTTTACTTCTCATTTATGGCCAGACATTCAGTATGCTTTGGAAATTAGGTTGAACTTAAACACTGTTTTTCATCCTCAAACAGATAGGCAATCCGAGAGAACAATTCAAACTCTAGAGGATTTGTTAAGGGTATGTATATTAGAGTTTGAGAGAAATTAGAAAGATCATATATCTCTTGTAGAATCTACCTACAATAATAACTACTAGGCTACTATAGGGATGGCTTTATATGGAGCTTTGTATGGTAGAAAATGCTGACCACTAGTGTGTTAGGAGGAGGTAGGTGATAGAAAATTAATTGGACTAGAGTTGGAACAAATTACTTCAGAAAAAAAATAAAGATCATAAAGGATAAAATAAAAATGCCCAGGATAGACAAAAAAGTTATAAAGATAACATGAAGAGGCCTCTTGAGTTCAATGTTGATGATAAAGTGTTTTTAAAGGTTGCCCTTTAGAAGCATATATTGAGGTTTGGCATGGAATGATAGTTAGAGTTGAGGTATATTAGGATTTTTGAGGTCACAAGGAGGATTGAACTTGGAATATGTAATATTGAGTTTTATGAGTTAGATTACTTAAAATGATGTTTTGTTTTTAGAATTATGTTTTTAGATATGAAAAACTAATGGGTAATATAAAAATTATGGAAACTTTGAAGAAAATCATGTTCCCCATTTGATATGAGAATTTAGCCTAGACTTAGAAATATAAAATTAATTGAATTGGTTCAAAATGTTATGGAATTTGGGTTAAATTGTGTTAAGATAGGTAGGAAATGGATGGGTAAAAAGCTAATTATTCAAAAAACTTGGAGAGAAACCCATAACCATATTTAAGGCTAAGTACTAATTAGGAGAACAAAATAAAATTTAAACTAGTTGACATAATTACCGTGATAATTATGTTAAATTGTTTCTATATAAGGTGTCGAAATGTAGAAAAAGATAAAAAAGAAAGAAAAAAAGGGGCCAAAGGTATAAGTCATAATAAGATAAAATGAGAATTTATGGGAGCTAAAGCAAATATTTGTTCATTTATGAGTGTTCAAATGAGTGTTTATGTATTAAAGATGAAGGGAAACATATTTAATTAGATTATTATATTATATAATTGTGGTTGAATTTCTAATGAACCTTGAATTTTTGAAAGTTGGTAAGACATTGACGAGATAAATAAGCATAAATATATAATTAATTGGAGAAAACATAAAACAAATGGTGGATTGATGAAATCTAGATAAAATCATAAATGTAGTATAGATATGAAAATATAATAGAAGCAAATATGGATATGACTAAATTAATGGTCGGTTAAAAAAGAAAACCTTAGAAAAGTTTGAATTAAATAAATTGACTTTTGCTATGAATAGAATATGTATAGTATGTTCAATGAAAAAAAATTGAACTAATATTTGATAAGTTGCACAAACCAGTCGACCGTTTAGGATTACCAAATGATTTAGTCAACCGATTGATAGGAGGAACAATGAAATTGACTACTATCAAATCCGGCTGATCAAATAGCAATCAAACCTGTTAACTGTTTTTTCAACCATTAAGGAAACTAATGAAATTTAGTAGTATTTAGTCGATCGATTGGTTGTGCCATTATGAACCGGTCAACTATTCTTACTGGTAGTGAACTATTATTATTTCAAAAAAAGAAAAAAATCATGGTTATTCTATGTAACCTTGATGACGAAAAGATCTCAACATGTTTAAAAGTAAGGGATATTACATAATGGTTCTAAAAACAAGCTGTTGTAAGGACCTACTTCCCATAATTTCTTTTCTCGGTGCAGGAATCATTCCCTATTGAGGTGCCTTCTAAGATCACATTGATTTTGGGTAGTGTCTGTATGGATTGGTTGGGCTCTTTCCTGTTTGGCTCAGGATGAGAATCTCTCTTTAAGAAAGGGAAAATATAGCATTTAACTATCAATCTTTTAATTTCTTCTTTTAACATATAACACTCTTCGGTGTCATGTCCTTTATCCTGATGGAACAAACAATATTCTTGGAAGTACGAGTACTGAATGGTGATCTCATGGGTGAAAGGTATTGAAAAAATTGTTGAACCTCAATGGTAGTGAAGACTTCTATTAAGAAAGCATTCAATGGAGTCATACACATTTCATGGTAGGTCATGCGTTCTATGACTGAACTCTTCTAACTCTTTATAGGGTTGTTGTTTCTCCTAGGAGAGCAATCCTGTTTGGGAGACATTTTTGCAAAAACAGGAAGGCCCGTGACGCAACACATTTGCCTCTTCCACCTATATATGGTTCTTCATGACATGCTTCACTTTTAACAAGCTTCTATTTGGAAGTGTACAACTCTTTCTTTAAAGCTCTCCCTTAGACTCCAATTATAAAGCCCTCAGAAACCACAAGTTTGATTAATTCCTAGATCTTGAGCATTTCCTCCTTAAACCTTTTCAGGTATGCTTATGTGGACTCGTTATCTGCATGAGTGACCCTAAAAAGTTATGTGCAACTTATTTTTAGTTGGGATGCTTGTGATAAAACACACCACTAGCTTCTAGGTTGCTCCGTATGTTTTGCACATGCTCCTCTGGATAAGCAAGATCATTATAGTTGTCCAAGGTCATCTTAGTGGATATATAATCCTTGGGTATGCGAGTATGCAACACTCATCTTGATAAGAGAGAATCTCGAATCTGATGAGGGGTATAGATATCCTCATGCATATACTCCCTCACAGGCTGTTTTTCACTCCTATATTTATAAGGTTTTGGGGAGCTTGAGGTTTCTAATGTGAAATGGTGGTACTGATGGGTAGCCTCCATCCTGTAATGGCCAAATAGGCATCAAGAGTGTTCACTAAATGCATGAGCATTATGATGATATGAATGCCATCTGGAAGGACTTGCTGGTCATTGAGGCTAAAAGCTCCTCAACACTTTATTCTACCCGAACTCTTTTGGTTATAATAATTGTTTACAGGTGCTGGGTGTAGCCTATGACCACAAAACTGTAAATGAAGGTGTTACGGGAGCCAATATTTGTTGAGTTAGCAAAATTTGATTTGGCCCTTGAGCCGCCAACACAACCTAGGTAAGGAGCTGCACCTAGTTGATGAGATGTTAAAGGTTTAGTTGGGCAGAAGTTTTTGCTATGGTAGGAAGGTCTGTCACAAGTCCTATTCTAAGAGTGTTTTGATTATACGTCATTAATGGTGATTAAGGATGTCAAAAACCAATTCAGGGATAACAATTGATGGCTTTTTATCAGTTTCCCATAAACGATGCCAATTGATGATATTCTAAAATCCAATATGCTCAGGAATGAGGTTATTTGGTGTTTGGATAATGGTTAATCACACGTTTAAGACAATATTCTCTTCTCTAGAGCTCAAGAAATTGATGGTTGGTGGTAAAAAAACCCATTACCTATAAAACAATCCTTTTTGGTGGGGTTTATGGGCCATCAGATGGTAAAGTCAGTGACTTTTAAGAGATTGCAATAAATGATAAGAATGGGCTTTAAATTCCAAGAACAAGGATGTTTGTTCTTGTTTTTGGATGATAAATCCTCTGAGAATTAAAATATGAATACTTAGATAAATAAGAGAAATTGTAAACCCTTAACCTAGATGGTTCAGAGGGTATTTATAGCCCCTAAACTTTGTCAAGTTGCTTGAATGAAAGGGTTGAAATGTCATTTCCTCCTGATAGTATTGATGAAGGATAATTATTTATTGTAAAACATTAATGTAAGATAAATATTCCTTACACAATATTAATGCTGATGGAAATGTGATAGGCTTTTTAATAGACTTATATATACTTAGGGGTGTAGGGATATTATTATTCTTGACATTTAATATTTCATATTATAAGCCATAAGAATAAACAAACACAACCTCATGACCTAAAATAGAGCTTATAACAATCGTCAGTCCTATAGCCACTTGGACCTGGAATGATGCCAAGTCTAAGAGCGATGGGTTTAGCATCTTGGCATTCTTATACCTGTTTGGGCTCAGCGCATAGCTGAATCTAGGGATGTTGGGTCTGACAACTCGCTAGACTCATATGTACTTAAGCTCAACGCATAGCTAAACCCAGGAGTGTTGAGTTTAGCAGCTCGTCATACCTATATGTACTTGGACTCAATGTATAGTTGAACCCAAAGGTGTTGAGTCTGAAAGCAAGTTGGACTCATGTCATCTAGGCTTGGTATTTTACAAAGCCTCTAGGTATATTGAATTATCACCATGTTTTTTTATCTTTATAAACATGAACTTAAGATAAAAATGAAATTTAAAAAATATGTTGATACACCATAATCCTACAAGGAAAACAATTTGCTATTATTTTAAGCTTGTTATTTTGACTTACTTCTATCACCAGGTCCCATGAAGATTTAAAGGAATCATATACACTGTGCCATTTATTTACTACTTTCAAGTTTTTCTAATCTTATCTCCTGTTCCTTTCTAATTCCTGGACTCTTAAGACTAAACTTTAAGTTTCCCTTCAAGATTTCAGCATACATAGACTTATAGGTTGGGGCTACCCGAACCAACTTGCAGCGTAAAGCCGACATCACCCCCACCAGCCTCAGAATTCTGATTCTTCCCTAAAATTCAACCTTTTATTCCACTCAGATGCTTATATTTAGTTTCCTTTGAGAAATTATGTCGTTTTTTTGATTAGTATACTCTACGATAAAGCAGATGCTTATAGGCTACTGTTACAGTTTAACTAACATGACTCGGAAACCTAACCAGACTCGGTCTATGGTCCTGACTGTCACCATGTATATCAAGCAGACAATCCTATCACCAAATATATGGTTTGTAAGTAGTGATTTAAGTTCACAAGACAATTGAGAGTGTATATATATATATAATGGATAGAAATAAAATGGTACTAAGATGGATAGGTACTTGAAGATAAGGGTTTGCCTGCTGATTTTCTGAAAACCTCTAAATGAAAGATTGTATCATTGTATCATTATGTAAACTCTTTTTAGCAAAATAAGCTAATCATTTTCTATCAATCTATCATAGTATCAAAGATCATGAAAATCGACGAGCTAATTATTTTCTATCAATCTATCACAATATTAAATAACATGAAAATCTTGTAGATGGATAAGTTTCTCTAATAGAATTGGCCAGTCAAAAGAACTACAATAACTTAAATCTTCTGCTAATGTTCCTAAGATGAATAAAGGACATGTGACAAGAGTTAATAGCCCCACTGGGGCATAAGGCTCCTAACATATAGGCCAATAAAAAGATTTTGCAATCAGATATCTATTCGAATATTGTAATGGATGTTCATAATTGACAATTCAAAGGTGAAATGAATACGTATGGGCCAGCAAAGATAGAAGCATCTGCTCACCCTCAGAGAAGTAAACTTTGTACTCAGTTATCCTTTTACACCAGGGATAACCTGATTAAGCAATAAAAACAATAATATCTACTCTATAAGAGGATAAAATAAACAAGTAGGAAAATGCTGTGAACCCATCTTCGTTACTCCAGCTAGCACACCATCTTGATGTAACAAAAAAGCAGAGAATTCATCTATTGATTATACCCTTATTATATATGGTGGCACTGAAGCCTGTATTATGTAATAAATACCCTGAACGTGTTTGGAGACTGAAAGGGCTAATATCTTACATAGTTGCATGGACTGATCACCAATTTTTCATGTTTTCTTGTGCCTTATTGGTAACTTTTCCACAAACATTTCGATTATCAATATTACTCACCTGCACCGACATTATTTTCTTTTAACCATATAATTAATGCATCTCTGTTAATCATGATTAAGATGTTTAATTTGTTTTCATAGATGTTGATGCTTTGGTGGATGAAATTCAACAAATAAGTTTTCACTAGAGTACACGGTGATAAGATGTACCAAGTAAGACCATCAACTTTTTGATGGGGAGTGATAAGATGTTCATTGAACATTAATGAAAGTAGACTAGAAAAATCTGATAGCATACTTTGTTTGCTAATCAAGTGTCTGAACATTTTTGCATAAATAAACATGAGCAGAACGTACAAAATAGTGTGTAAATATCTAATTATGCTTGCTATTTAAAACAACACTCCAAAGGGAAAACCTAACTTCATCGAGAGAGAGGGTCCCAAAAGCTATAAAAGGGTTTTTTTTAAAAAAATAAATTAGAATAATGAACTTAAAATTTAGGTAGAATAACACCGTTTGAAAATGATTTGGTGAAATAACATCTTTTGACCTTGTTGCGTTTTAGAAGTGCGACATTTAGTAAATGTCGCTATTAAGATGCACGACAAGGTAGTTGTCGCACTTTAAAAATACGGTATGTTTAAATGTTATGCTTCAGAAGTGCGACTTCAATTCAAATTTAAACTCTCCCTCAGACCAAAGAACGCATAGATTAGACACAATCTCTCTCTCTCTCTCTAAACCAACCGATGCCCTCACTATCTCTCTATAAAACCCACAAAATACATTTATTTTGCCCTTAAAACAACCATAAGCCAAACTCATCCTAGTCTCTAAGCATCGTTGGATGTTTTTGTGTTCATAATCCACCGTTGCGTTTGCTGTCACCGCCACCACTCTTTTTCTAGTCCTACAAGTAAGGTAAACATACTACATTGCTATGAATTTATGTTTGGTTTGGTTGAAATAAAATAATTATTTAGGTTGGATATAAGGTTTATGGTGAATTTAGAGTTTGTTGAATTAATGATAAATTGGTTAAGAATATTATCAATTAGAATTGATTTGATATAGTTGAACATGAAAATAAGTTAAAATATTTATGAATTAACAATTTCAATTAATTATGCGTTGCATTTAATTTTGGTTAAGTTGTTGAACTATAAATTTTGTGTGTATTGTTGTAATCAACTAATAATATAATTAACTACGTTTGATGATTTCATGTAAAAAATCATAAATGCGGTAGAGTTATGATGAATTACACGTTCAATTGAATTGATGATAAGTTGATGAATTTAGTATTTTATTTGAATTATATTAATTTGCTATGAATTTGAGTTTTATTTAATGCAATTGAGCATGAATATATCAATTAGATTTCGTATCATGAATTATGTTTAATTTTTGGTAAAGTTTGCTTTAACGTTAAATTTTAGGAATTTGATTGAATTTGTTAGAATTTTACCAATTAGGATTGGGGTAATGCAATTTAGTTAAAATTACATCCAAGTGACCAAAATCTGATATTTTTTACATAACATCTTATAACATATTTATGTTATGTTATTATGGTGACACTATTGTTCATAATGTAAACAATAGTATCACATACAATGACGAGAACAATTTTTTTTGTTAAATAGAAATTTGATTGAACTTGTTATGAATTTTGCAAATTAGGGTTGAGGTAATGCAATTTAGTTAAAATTACGTCCAAGTGACCAGAATCTGATTTTTTTCACATAATATCTTATAACATATTTATGTTATGTCATTTTGGAAGCATTGTTCATGATGTAAACAATAGTATCACATATAATACCAAGAACAATTTGTTGTTAAATGATAATTTAGGCGTGTCATATACAAAAATAAAAGAAACCATTTGTCATGGACTTGGGTGGAATTATAATGATATTTATAAACCCCTGGATAAAGTAAAAATAATATAGTAGAAATTCAGGTATAATAAAATGAAATAATAAAAATGAATATAAAAAAAGTTAAGAAAATAAAAGAAAAAAGGTTTATAACCAAATATGTAAATTGTTCCAAGACTAGAAATGGTCTAGCCGCTTTGAGAAATGACGAGACCGATTTAATAAAATAGTCAGATCGTTTCTCAAAATGGCTGGACCATTTTGGCTACTAGATCTCTTAAAGCCGACAATGTACAATCAAGAGAGAAAAATATCATTTTCATTTCTTTTTCTTTCCTTTCACCTTGAAGGGTTAGAGAATGATGTTTAGGAGTGAAAAGAGAGTGTTATGAGAGAGAAGAACCCATCCACACTAGAAATCAAGAAAGATCAAAGAGAGGGGAGATTGTATTAGAGAGAGAAAGTGAAGAAAAGAGAGGAAGAAGAAGAAGGCTTGTGAAAATATTAACTTGTTGGCATTTGAAACTCAAATTGTAACCATGTAAGGTTTCTAGAACCCATCTACATCAATTTGAATAAGAATTACTTGATTTCCATCACAATAAAAGCAAAATTGATTAGGGTTCTAATGTAAAATTTAGGGGAAAGTTAAATTCAAAGCGAGAACTTGGAATACAACAGGTATGTGTAAAATTGTTAAATTAAGGGATTTTAAACATTATGGGAATTTATTTCTTTGTCTTTGGTATTGTTGTGTGAAATAAGTGAATAAATAAATAATGGAGGGAAATAAAGATTATGGATAAAAACCTTGGTTAGCTGCTTTTGAATGAAGGCTAATAATATCAAAGGACTTTTGACATCGACATTAACGAATGACATATTAAAGTATCTAAGATAATTTGATTAGTTATTTTAGGTTTGGATAGATAATGATATCAATGGATCACATTGATGTCAATATTTATATGAAACTTGATTAGCTGCTCCTGAATGGAGGCTAATGATGTCAAGGGGTTCTTGACATTGACATTTTCAAATGATGAATTGAGGTATGTGTAAGGGTTTGATTAGTTATCCGAGCTAGGATAACTAATGATATTGATATTATTTTTAAAATGTGTTTAGTAGATCTCGGGCAAGGGAGACTAATGATACTAGTAGGTTTATTAGCATTGCCATAACCCCAAGGACTGAGAGAATGAAAATGAACGTGATTAAGTATTTCCGGTCATTAGAAAAAGATAATAATATAAAAGGGAATACCTTGATATCAACGGACTGTTAAGATTTAGATTAGATATCCAAGGAATGATAATAAATGATACTAGTGATCTAGCATTAGCATACCCTTAATAAATCCTTCTTGAGATGAAGGGAAATGTTACTTATTAGTGATTAACGATGTTGTTTTTAGTATTTGATTGATATTGTTCCAATGTAATAATTATTTTTATAGTTGGTTTATTTATCATAATGTTTTTATTGCACTTTTCACGGTCATCTCAGTTACGTCAGGAGTAGTCCTCACCCAATTCTATTTTTGTTATTATAGATTATGAATGATATGTATAATTTTGAGTACTGGCTATAATTAACTTAATTATGTAATAACAACGTTAAATCTCTATTTTTGATGTATGGATACAAATGAGTTCCACTACTATGATATTCTTATAACTTTCTATGCATATGCTTTTATTTTTATTTTCCTTCGGACACATAACTAGTAAGTATATTTATGCGGACATGGGTGAAACAATGAGTACCATTGATATGGTTTGAGATCCAAGATGATTGGATCAAGAGTGAAAAATGTCAAAATCGATAACTTGGACCTCTCGGTATAGGAGAGACAATGCTTTTATGCATCTGTTTGACAATGTATTACTCATAGACCTTACATGGAGATATATAACATTAATTTATTTGACGCTTTTTGATGATTTTGATGTCATCACCACATATACCTAGGGATCTGCTGTTTTGACATGCTTGTACATACATCTATGTCATGCATGCATGAAGAGGGCCAAACAGGTCAGGTGGACATTTAATATTTCTTCAGGTATGATTTGGAAAATAAGGTTATAACAATTTACATTTAAAATATTTATTCTTAATAATAAATAATCAACTCATTTTTATTTAATAATAGTTATAGTTTCGGGAGCATCTTCTTGTTGGCTGAACCCACATATCCAGATTGTCACTCATGACTACAAGACAATGGGGGTTACACTACAACTTCCACTAGGATGCAGGTATTTTGCAATATTGACGCAAATTTATATTATCTAATTGTAACTTTTAAAAATACAATTAAACTAATATATTTGTAATGTTAGGTGGTGTGCTGATAGAGTATTGAAAATAATCCAACACTTGTATTGACATTTTATCTAAGCGAGCTAGACAGATAACATGCTATCCAAGTATTTTTTTGAGTCATTTGTTAAATAAAATACTTGACTTCACTGAATTATATCTGTTTAGTATTTAAGAAACTTCTATTTTAAAGGTCATAAGAACACTTTACTCGGATGAAATTGGTGGTTGCTCCAGCTATTTGCGTTAATAGGATGAACATGTGGACATTAGTGGTTTAGCTGATATTTTTTGAGATGGTCTAGCTACGTTGCCTAGATCGGGTAATGCACCAATTCAGCTACAAACATCATATTTTAGTCGATATCAATATGAGTGATGCTTTGCACCCTATAACTTATTAGGGTAAAAATGATTATTACAACTGGTTAAGCTACAATGGAGCTTATGTATCACAATGAGATGCATAGAGAAATGAGATATTTACAGAGATGTATCATATGATTACAGATGTTGAGTATTTGATTTGGTACATGGATATCACATGTCAAGTCATTAGTTCGAATCCAGAGCAGGTTCTTCCACCTGGATACATGCAATATGAACAATATGCCAAACGAATTCAAAATATCATAAGTAATCTAATTTCTTTATAATTAATATATGTTAAACACTAGGTTTTATGTATTAATCTTTTAATTTAACATTAATGTTTTATTAATATCAGGTTGACTTCATGCTATGAGAGGGTCGAGAGGCTGCATTAATGCTTTGTAATATTGACAAAGAAAATGAAAGTTACTGTAACAGCCCGGCCCAACATGCTGTATATTGTCCATTTTAGGCCTTATTGCCCTCACGGTTTTGTTTCTGGTGACGCGAGCCCACTTCTAAGCCTGACGCCCCAAAACGCGTACAACATATTAGCAACCAGCACTACTAATAAGGCCAGCTACCAAACCCTCACCCGTCGATGTGGGATATTACAATCCCCCCCTTAAGGAGCCCGACGACCTCGTCGGCACAATCAGACAGCCAGTGAGGTTGGCTCTGATATCAAATGTAACAGTCCGGCCCGACATGCTGTATATTATCTGCTTTGGGCCTTACCGCCCTCACGGTTTTGTTCCTGGTGATGCGAGCCCACTTCTGAGCCTGACACCTTAAAACGCGTACAACATGTTAGCAACCAGCACTACTAATAAGACCAACTACCAAACCCTCACCCGTCGATATAGGATATTACAATTACACTTATACATCCTAGTGGTTCAATGTTTGCCGCACTAGACTTGAAATCTTTGAGAGATTAACTCTTGATAATGATGTGGTAGAGGATGAGACTACTCTGACAGATGTAGGAGTTGGATCAACTCGTGTTATTGAGGAGCCCAAATCTTCTAGTAGACAACATAAACATAATTATATTAGTCATGTTTATATATTTTGAGATTTTAATTACTTGAATGTTGTATTATTAAGTATTTTAGATTCATTTTGCATGTATGTATGTTTTTTCATTTTTGCATTTGTAGGGCTACATGTGATAATAAAATGTAAAAATATGTTGAGTTTGATTATTGTAGATTTTTACGGGTTTTTTTAAAAGAGAAAAAATTTGAAGTGTAGTTTCTATATAGACGAAACTTTGTCCAAATTTTGTTAAAATTATAAAATCATTAACTTTCTAAAATCATTAACTAAATTAAATGTCAAATTAACAAAGTAAATAATAAATCTCATAAAAAAACAATTTTTTTTTGCTAGATTTAGATGTTGGGGAAATTTGTTGCTAGGAGGGGCAGTAGCCTCATTATCAATCAGCTAGCTTAATCGGTCGGCAAATTGATTTAGTTGTTTAAATCGGTTGACCGGTTCATATTAAAACTATAATTTTTTATGAATCTTTTCCAAATATATTTTATGCGTTAAAAAATATATTTTTGTCTAACTTGTAGATTAAAAAACATACTACAATTAAAATCTTTAAAATTTACCATTCACATAAAAGTTTACTTCTGTTTTTCAATATTAACCAGCCTGCTGGTGAAATTGATTAATGTAAAACAATCAACTAATTTGTAAGAAAATTTGATTAAATATCATGGTTGTGAACCGCCGTAAAAATATGCTATTTTGTCCATAAAAAAAAAGTTGTTTTGCTATTGTGTTATTTCGTCATCAATTTGTATTTTTGCATGCTAATGGACTAATTTGTCCCTATAAAAAGGGAGCATATGACCTTTTAATCATTGTACGGTACAAAGCAGCCAGTTGTTTTGCTTGGAATGTTGTTCAGGACGTAGTACACTTATAAGATCATCTCCATAATAATGAAACAGAACACGAGGGATCTTTTTTCAGCAGTTAATCCTTTCTGAATTGGAAAAAATATGGGGTTGTGGTGCGCGCGTGAAAGGTTAAATTGTAAGGTCTGGTTGTGGCTTTAGCTTGGTGTTGGACCACCTAACTCAGAGCCCTCTGTGCAAGTTAAGGGTAGAGAATAAAACAGGGAAAGAGTAATAATCGACATAAAATCTCAACAGGTGCAGAATCCTACCAGGGATTTCCACTATGTTGTTCTCTATTTCTCTATTGGAATTTATCTTTTAAGGTTCTAACTCAATTTAATTCTAACTTGGAGTTGGTCCAATGGTTCAAAACGCTTGTTTGCATCATCAAGATAGTCATGTTTAGAGTCGTGAAACTGTAGTTTTATTTGGTTGCAACTCTACATTTAGCACTACCCGCTGAGATATTCCAACCTTTAGCTCGCCTGAAATAATTGGGTGATGTATCATACCATAAGTTCGAGATAGCCTATCTATACTCATTTTATGTATCAAAAAACAATCAATATAATTACCCTTTGGTTCAACAACATAAGAAAGTTCCTAGCGAACTAAACCACGTGAATTTTGATGGAACTAAGTTTATTGGCAAAATACGAGAGGATTAGCTCCACTTGTTTTGGTAATTAGTGATGTTTGTTCTATTAGTGTATGAATTGACAATGGTTAGAACTTAATTATATGTTAGATGTTATATTTTCTATCATATGATGTGTATTATAGAGATAGACAAGGACTTAATTGTGTTGTTAATTAATCATTGAAGATACTGATTCTCCTACGTTGTTGCTCCGCTTCAATATTTTGTGGTTCCGAAGGAGACAAATCATTAAAAATTCTACTGCATTTGCTAGATTTCTTTGCAACTAGCCCTACCCCACCCCATCACCCCCTTCACCTCCGCCTATAAAGAGCAGGCATTGCCACCTCTATTGCACATATCATCCTCTTGACTTGCAATCTCTTCTCTTTTAAACTCCCTTTAATCACCCTTTTCATCATCTCTTGCCCTTGCAGCCAGCCTCTCCATAACCTACACCAAAACATCATTCAAACAAATGGCATCAAGCTCCGTGTCCTCTCGCGGTTCGGGCTCGTGGACTGCTCAGCAGAACAAAGCCTTTGAAAGGGCTTTGGCTGTTTATGACAGGGACACACCCGACCGTTGGCATAATGTAGCCAGGGCAGTTGATGGAAAAACTGCTGAAGAAGTGAAAAGGCATTACGAACTCCTCGTGGAGGATGTCAAGCATATTGAGTCAGGCCGAGTTCCCTTCCCTAATTACAGGACTACCGGGGCAAATGGCCACTCAAAGACTGGTGAGGAAAAGATGTATATATATAGCAGTTTATAAAGCCAAAGTAAAATCACAACAACAAATGCATATTTAGCTACTCAAAGACTTTATAGCTAACCATGTCATGCCACGATTAAGGTACCTGAATCTAATGAAGTGAACTGTCATGGAGTCACTACTGCTTTCTAACTCTCTAACTTTACATGGATTCTCTAACTCTTTATTAGTGCTTTACACTTCTAGAAGGGATTGCTCAACAGTATTAATATTCTTTTAGGAGTAATTTTTCTTGCTTTTTGAGAGCCAAAACCACCTATATATATATTGATTTTCAAATGTAAAAAACTGTGCATCTACAATCCAAACCAAAATCACGGTTCCATCGACAGGAATAAAAGTTTATGGAGACTGACCTTAAATGGTTAAAATTACATGCAGAAAGTATATTCCTATCAGAGAATAATAAGATATTGTAGGAAATTATTTGCAAATTAACTCTCAAATTATATTTTTTTGAGACCCCACAAGCACTTTTCACGTGGCTTCGATGGAGTGATTTTGACAACTAAATTATGAATTTAACAAGCAAAATATATATATATATATATATAGCTTTCAAACTTAAAAGCTTACAGTTCAGTAGTTCAGTGGTATTTCTCTTTCACGAGTTTGAGCCACGGCAAAACATAATTTCTGGACAACAACATAAACTTAATGACCCCCCACAAAGATAAATAAATAAATAAATAGTAACAATAACCATATATTAATTAGAATTATCGATCACAAGAGAGGACTAAATGTGCTGATCTTTTTGTTTTGACATGCAGGATGAAAAACATGAAGCTCCAGTGAGCTATAGCTCTACGAACTTCATGTTTCCGCAGCAATATAGATTCACTGCTATCTGCTCCTCCTATTACTATGCTCCACTCATGAGCTAGCTCTAGCTGTCACAGGTTAAATAATTTCAAAAGAGCACTGATTTTGATTGAAGAATCAAAACCAGTGATTCTACCCTTTATTTTATTATTCTAGTTGTCATCTATTTTAAATTATTATCGTGCTGCTAATATAAGCACTTAATAAATGTATCAGGGAAGAAGGTATCTTGAATCTTTTGATGATTCTAATCCCTTCCTCATCATGTTCCTAAGTTTCTAAGCAATGAAATATATTATTATTTTATGTTTTTTAACCTTTATGATCAGTGCTTGCATTTACTCTTCCAGTAGTATAATGCAACATGAAGTTACTATATCGACGAAAAATATGTCGAGATCTAAACTATATACAGTATATAATGGTCCTACCGCCTCTAGTTTTTGAATAATTGGAGGACAGAATACAAACCAACCAATAAATTAAAGATAATACATATGGGAATAGAGAGGGTTGCGTGTGTTAAAGCAAATAGAGAGGAGGGTAGCGAATGAATAGGCGGTATTCGGGAATATTAATTATTTATTTTAAAAATTCCTGTGCATATATATTTAATATTTCCTAATTCTTTGTGATTAAACAAAATATTTTTTATTTTCAAAAAACTATATATAGATACATGGAGAGACAGATCAAAGGCATTAGAAATTGAAAGGACCAGTAAATGAAAAGAGAGTAATGCTAGCTTTGTGGAATATGCTTTGATCTTTCATGAGATTACTTTCCAAACAATCTCATTTACATTGATGAAAGAGTCCTGCGCTATGATCCCATAAATGCAACCATATCCACGGCATGGCATGTTCCTTTAGGGTTAGCTAGCTAGGCTAGGCATCCAATGTTGGCTCAGATACTTAATCAAATAAAGAACAGGAAGAAATGATCATAAGTTGTTGTAAAGAATCCCATGTAACCTTCTTACCGACAAATTATTTTAGGGTAACAACCTTAATGGTTCATTAAACTCTGAATCTTTCCAGTAATTATATACAATATCATTTATTATTAATCATTGGGAAAGGTTCTTAAAATCCAGTGTAAAATTATGTAGAAATTAAAAAATAATAAAATTGAACTAAAATAATATAAAATCAGGTAAAATCATGATTTTACTATCACTTTTACAATTTTACAATAATTTTAAATTTTAAATTCTTATTTTTTTTCATTGTATACCCTTATGTTTATTCACTAACACATGAGCCTCTCAAACGCTTGTATTCATGGATTTTTTCTTCAATTAATAATGCAAGCATGAAGAAAACATGGTCTTGCTTAAACCCTTCCTAACAAATAAAAAATTATCTATTATGAGATAGAATTTTTTAAAAAATTATTTTATAGGAATATTTTTACAGACAAGAGTGACAAGCATACTCTGAAATCTAATCTATGCACCATGTGTTTATACCTAAATATCATAGTTTTTTAAACAAGTTTACAAAATTATGATTTCTTTATTGAAAATCTCATAACTTGTCTAAGATATAATTTAATAAGAGATCAGACTTCAAAATTAAAAAAAGTCTTATTTTGAATTCTTTGATTCATTCATTTTACTTCATACAAAGTTTACAATTCCTTATTAATTCACTTGTTAGAGATTTATGGTGTGTAACAAATAATATCTAAAACTTATGAAAATATAATAATATTTAAAAGAAAACATAACAATAT
>Ga0325405_1003356_pt1 | contig 16462 bp, 5 predicted proteins | sample PopdelMetagenome_21_FD_205663 | JGI IMG/M metagenome (GOLD analysis project Ga0325405, IMG submission 205663) | Populus deltoides microbial communities from Bellville, Georgia, United States - Xylem-Control-R2 | ecosystem: Host-associated > Plants > Phyllosphere > Stem > Wood/Secondary xylem...
GCCACTTCAATTCTTTGAATATGGAGTGTGTGAGCAAGGATCATGGCAATTCAAAAAGTTTCATTTGATTTGCATTCAGCTCTCTCAGATCGCATGTGAATACTTCCAAACTTACAACCAAAAAAAATTGAAAAGAAAATCTTGTACTTTTTTTTTTCTTCCGTTCTATAAATATACAACTGTACCCTAGTTTTGAGGGAGAATTTCGTGAGCATTCTAAAAAATTGAGAGGGGCAAACCATTTTTAGAAAATTAATAAATATAAACGAAAAAACTCACAGAAAAATTCTGTCAGAATATTTATTGCGATGATCTTTATCAAAAATAAAATTTATCTTTATAGCTATTGGTAAACAATGACAAAAAAATTCATATGGTATATACCGAGGAAATGGCAGAGAGTATTACAGTGAGATTCAAACAGGCAAATCGTATAGTGACGTATCATTTATACCAATAGAATGATTGATGGAGTTACTAATGGAATAATTCTATTGGTAATATCGTCGATGATATTTAATTTATGTCCTGATGATCAAACCTCCCCTCCTCCTCCCCCATTTCTCCTTCTTTCTTATGCATTTTTTCTTGCAATAAACAACACCCAGCCCGTCCCCCCCAATCTCAACACAATTCAACCTCCCACAATAAATTTAGCCACCACAACACTCAGTTTATCAACGTTCATGTTCTGATTTTATTAAGGATTCTCCACGTTAAGTAAACAAATCTACCCTTTTTTATTTGAACTCAATTTTAAAATGTTGATTTTTTTTGCATATTTTTTGTAGTATATGTATTTTGTTTTGGTGTTTACTTGTTTTATAGTTTTTTTCTCATACAAATTTGTATGGATTTATGATTTGTACATGTTAGGGTTTATTTTAGATTTTGTAAAATTGTATTTGTTTGTAAGTTAATGAAACTTATGTCGAATTTCTGACTTAGGTGTTTTGTGATGAAATAAATAATAGCTTATTTAACGGGTCTGTTTTATATTTTATCAATTTTATTGCCGAGTTGAAATTTTCGGTAAATGTGTAGAAATTTAAATTTATATGGATAATTGATAATGAATTAAGACTACTGTTAAAATAGATTGAATAAGTTTGAGTTAAATTAATATTTTTACAAATTATTTAGTTAACGTAGTTAATTAATACATGTTTTCATCATTATTTTATATAGGTTTGATATAAGTAATGGATGATCATTCATGAATGTCTAGAGATTCACCCTAAGGGTTGTGGAGGATGGATTATTATAATAGAGTTCAGGGTTTTATTAATTATGCACTATCTGATCCGATAAATATTAGTGGAGGGGGTATCAAATGCCCATACAAGAGGTGTAAAATAAAAAGTTTCTTGATCCAAATGTTGTAATGATGCATCTTCTATATATAAAAAAAAGGTTCATGGAGAAATATTTGTGTTGGCATACACATGGAGAACCAAATGTTGTAATGATGCATCTTCTATATATATAAAAAAGGTTCATGGAGAAATATTTGTGTTGGCATACACATGGAGAACCATTTGTTCCTCATGATACCATAATAGAAAGGATGGTTGGGTAAACTTCTAGTTCTAGCAACGTGCATGAAGTTGTAGATGACAATAGTAATCTTTATAGGAATATGGTTATGGATGCGATGGGAATAAATCAGGGTCATACCAGTCAATGTCCAATATTAGGTGAAAAATCTAATGCAGACGCGACTAGGTTTTTTGATCTTTTAAAAGATTCTGACGAACCATTATGGGATGGTTGCACAAATCACAGTAAGTTATTGGTCGTTGCACAAGTGTTTGACATCAACTCAAATCATGGGTTGAATGAGGCTAGTTATGAAAAAATTATCGAATGGACGAGAAGTATTTTACCTTAAAAGAACCAGTTGAAAAAGAACTTCTATGTTGCTAAGTCCATGATGAATACCCCTCAGTCTAGATACCAGAAAATTGACATGTATCCAAACTTCAGCATGTTATATTACCTTAAAAATACATAGTTAACTAAGTGCAGAACATGTGGGCATTCTCATTATAAACCTATACTGGAAAAGAAAGGACTCTTATCACACACAGAAAACTTAGAGACTTCTTAATCACACCTAGACTACAGAGGTTATTCATGTCACCAAAGACTGCTAAGCATATGACATGACACTAATCACATGATGCGATGGGTTGAATGATGGTACACTCTTACGATGGTAAAGCCTATAAATACTTTAACAATGTGCATCCTTAGTTTTCAATGGAGAGAAGAAATGTGAATCTTAGGTTATATATAGACGGATTCAATCCATTCAGGTCATTTACTACTCCTTATTCTTGTTGGTCAGTGATACTCAAAGTTTACAATTTGCCATCGGGGATGTGTATGAGACTGGAGTTTATGTTTTTATCTACAGTCATACCCGGTCATAATAGTCTAGGTTGAAATATAGATATTTGTCTTCTACCATTGATTGATGAGTCAAAATAGTTGTGGTCATCCCGGGCTTTGACTTATGATGTAAGGAGAAAACAAATTTTTTTGATGAATGCATCTTTGATGTGGACTATCAATGATTTTCCAACTTATAGAATGGTTTCTAGTTGGAACACGCATGGAAAACTAGCATATTCATACTATATGAAAAATCATAAGGCATTCACGCTAATAAATAACGATAAAGTGTCCTTTTGTTACTGTCATCGACAGTTCTTGCCAACAGATCACAAGTTCAAAAAGAATAGAAAGGACTTCTTTGTTGGCAAAGTTGAAAGGGGCGTTGTACCGCTATTTCTTTCAAGTAAAGAGTTGTATAACGTAGTATTGGGGTATGGTGACATTGTGTTTAGTTTCAATCCGGTAAGCAGAAGTTTTCTGGTTTTGGTTTGACCTACAATTGGATAAAACGAAGATTTCTTATTGCAAGACCAATCTCTTCTGTCATAACCTTGATGTCATGTAAATCAAAAAGAACATGTTTAAGAATATTTTCATCACAGTTATGGACATGAAGGGGAAGACAAATGATAACATCAAGGCTAGAATGGATATAGCCTTGTTTTTTCACCGTAAAAATATGAAGTTGGTTTATGTTGGGTCACGGGTTACAAAGCTTAAAACCAGTTTCGCCTTAAACAAGAATGCACAGTTACTTCTCTACCTATGGCTTAAAATTCTGTGTTTTCCTAATGGACATGCCTTGAACATATCAAGGTTAATGAATTTAAAATATTATAGATTGTATGGAATGAAGAATCATGATTGCCACGTGTTTATGCAAACACTCATTCTATTAACTTATCAGGATTTATTGTCAAGGGAGATATGGGATGTACTCATGGAGATTAGTCACTTCTTTAGGGATATATGCTCCAACAAGTTACAGACACAACACATAGAGAGGCTTGAAATGAATATCTTCTAGACAATATGCAAACTTGAGATGATATTCCCTCCATCATTTTTTGAATTGATAGAGCATCTACTCATACATTTACTGTTTGAGGTAAAAGTTGGTGGTCTAGTTCAATATAGATGGATATATCCATTTGAGAGGTTAGGGTTTGCACATGCATTATAATTAAAATTTTACTGTCTTTCTTTGCATATTTCAAAACATTCATTTAATTTCATGTATGTACTTGTTCAACCTTAAGAGAAAAGTAAAAAAAAAAAACAATGCACATGTTGAGGCTTTGATATATGAGGCTTATATTGTTGATGAAATCTCAATATTTATCTCATACTATTTTGAGCCTCAATTAAGAACAAGAATCAATTGTGTTCTAAGGCATGATGATGGTGGAGAAGTGCCTTCGATGGGAACTTGTCAATATTCTCTCATCTTGGACGACATGTACTGAAGAATGTTTTGAGGGGAAGATATTTGTCAAAAATAGAATTCAGACAAGCACATAATTATGTGTTATTTAACTGCGATGAACTGAGATCTTTCATTCAATAAGTATAATACTTAACATGTCATTATTTTTTTAATAATTTATCTCTTATAATATAATAAACTCATACATTGTTGAATTCCTCACAAGCAATATCGTCATATTTACTGTCGCAAAACTCACAACTGACTGAATCTCAAATCTTTTGATTACAAAATAAACAACTTTCCACATGGTTCAGAACACAAGTAAGTACTGTTTAATTATTCTTATCTCTCTAGATATTTAATTTCATTACACATTTCTTGTTAATTGTTCATGGTTGTACTTCATGTACCAGGTTTATCGATCGAGAGGGAATGCTAGTGTTACTTTATATTTACTAAGTCTGAGTGTTTTGTCAATGGACATGTGTTTCATACTAAAGAATATGGACAGGGTAAAGAGACATATAACAATGGGGTTTGTGTTAAAAGATCGACTTCAAATAAGTTTGAAGTTGATTACTATAGGAAGTTGGAAAAGGTTATTGAATTACAATATCACAGATTGCATAATAGAGTATTTTTATCCAAATGTTATTGGTATGACACCACTAATAGAGAAATCATAGTAGAACCCCTATCATGGTTTGGTAGAAATTTATTCAAAGGTAATTCGGGATTGAACAATGCAGTAGCAATAAATGCGAGAATATTTACTTCCATAATCTCATCGTTTTTTGAACAATGCAGTAGCAATAAATGCGAGAATATTTACTTCCATAATCTCATCGTTTTGTTTTTCTTTACTTCACAATAATTCAGGATTTAATCCCATAAGAGATGAGAAATCTTTCACCTCTAAATTCAATGGGATGAATTCCATCTCGATGATATCGAATCAGATCAATATCATGAATAACAATATCTGAACTCTCAAATCAATTTATCATCGAGAATTGAATAGTATAACATAGAAAGATCATTTATTCATACCAAATCCAAAAATGGATTCCTTATCCAATCGAAAATTTCCTTACTTTGTTACTTTATTTATCATTCTTTTCCATTCTTTCTTTTTTATAAAACTATCTCCTTCCTTGTACAATCATCTGACTAAGTATCATCTAATCATCTTTAAACTTACATAAGTTACAAACAAAAACAAACCCAAACAAACAATAGAAGCGAAATGGGAAAGGGGGAGTTATGTTCTAAACTCCTTTTTTGAATGATCTAATCTCATTGGATTGAAAAACAAAAAAAAAGTGTGATAAAGATAAGTCCTAGTACAGTATAAAAAAAATTGAATATTCTACGAAATTCACTTTTTTTTTTAGAGTTTGTTTTTTCTTCGGCATAAACCCTTAAAAAAATTATCCATTCCCTCTCTCTCTAAGAGAGGCAGAGTCCTTATTTGATTTTTATTTTATTAATATACTCTTTACTTGATTGAATTACGAATGGGATCCATATAATATATCAAAACTTCAGTGTACAATTTGAATGAGATAGATTGTTTCAAATAATTGAGGTTACACAAAATCGAAGCCAAAAAAGAAGAGACTTTTCCAATTAAAAGGATTTTATCAAAGAAATTAAAGTCATTTTGTATCGTACAAATAAGAATTCTATTTGTGTATGTGCTACCGAGAAAGATAGGGTACTCGATTCGATTTCATTATACGGATCGGGAGGAATCAAAAAGGCCAAATTCAGTGAGGTCTCTTTTAGAATCCTGAATATGACGCTACCAATAATTGTACTAATCCACATGTGTCTTTATCCATCTCCATCGATACTAGTTGAAGAAATGAAAATGACCATATTTGTATTTGCTTTGATGAAAAACAAAAATAAAGAAAATAAATATATAAATAATATAAAATAATAATAAGGATCCCTTTTGGGAACGAAATTCTGCTATTTATACCCCTTTTACAGAAAATGAAGAGATGAATTGATGTATTTTTTTTATTGTATTATTGTTTATTGGATTTGTCGGGACTGACGGCGCTCGAACTCGCAGCTTCCGCCTTGATAGGGCGGTGCTCTGACCAATTGAACTACAATCCCAGGGAAACGAAATACAACATACATATTCTTCTGATTTCATTCAAACACTTTCTGTTTAGATTTTAAATTGGAATCGCCTCGTTGTAACAGAGTGCGAATGATAGGAAATATTGATATCCACACGCAAATATATTTTGCGCATATATATTTTAGTGACACTGTCACAAATTATTAGTTATCTTTTCGTTATTTCAAATAAAAATCTTAAAATCAATTGATAATCAACCTTTCAATGAAAAAAAAGACTCCTTTTTCTTTCTATTACTTTTTTTTCTTAGACTCTCTACTTACAAATCCTGATATGAATCTAGATCGTCAGAAAGATCATAATTTGTGGTAAAAATAGGAAGCAAATCAAATAAATAACAAGTAGAGCAGAAATTTTTACTTTTTTTTTTTATCAGATATTTTGAAAGAACAAAGAGGTTATATCATTTCATGGTGGATCAGTGAATTATTGGGTCGAGCTGGATTTGAACCAGCGTAGGCATATTGCCAACGAATTTACAGTTCGTCCCCATTAACTGCTCGGGCATCGACCCAGGAAGAAAAAATTCCAGACTTCTTAAGAATCCCCCCCCATCAACTTCCTTTCATAATACCCTACCCCTAGGGGAAGTCGAATCCCCGCTGCCTCCTTGAAAGAGAGATGTCCTGAACCACTAGACGATGGGGGCATATTTGCCCGATCGTCAGCATATTATACTCATAGTATGAACAGTTTTTTGAAATTGTCAATTGAATGAATTTCATTCGATTTATCTATATTATTATATTCTAATAATATAGATAATATAGAAAAAAAATATAAAAAATTATATAGAATCTATTTACTTTACATAGATTTGATGTAGAATTTATTTCTATAGATATGGATTATCCGCATGCTGGCTCATTTCAGAATTAAATCAAATAGGCCCTTTTAACTCAGTGGTAGAGTAACGCCATGGTAAGGTGTAAGTCATCGGTTCAAATCCGATAAAGGGCTTTGTCTTTTTTTCATAAAACTCCCGCGGGAGTATTTCTATTTGAAGGGGGAATAGAGATATTGTTAATATTTGCAATAAATAAGGTAAGAAACTCTATATTTCTAATAAATAGAATAAATAGAATTCTTCTAAATTTTAAATTAAATTAGAAGGTTAACATTATAATGATTTATACTCGAATTTAGAGTATACTATTATAGTAATTATAGTTATAAATTGAACATTTTTCTATTATATTAAAATAAATAATAATAAGTTGGCTCTTAAATCGTCAAACTTTCCTATTTTATAGGAGTCCAATCAAATCAGTTGTAAAGATTAGATTAGAAATCAACAAAAGAAAAGGTAAGTGGACCTAACCCATTGAATCATGACTATATCCAATATTCTGATAGTCAAATTCGATATAGATGAAATTGGAACAATAGATCCGCTTTTTTCTTTCATTTTCATATTTCCTTGGACTCTGAAAAAAAAAATATGTCGATATTTCTGATTCAATCTTTTTGTTCCTAGTTATCTAGTTATTCTATAGGAATAAATTACTATTTCCTTCCTCCATTCCACACAGAAAAGTTTATTCGAAGTCACAACATAAAACATAATAAAACATATTAAGAGAATTAAAAATATCTTTCTTAACTATATCTTTCTTTGATTCCAGAACACAATTTATATTGATATTTATATCTATATAATATATAAGATTAATAGGTGAGATAAAAAGACTTTCGTTTCATTTCAAATTTCCTATTATTTATTTAATATTGTATTGAATTTAATAATAGAAAAACTTATTCTCCTTTTTCTTTTCTGACAGATGACAGATATAAAATAAAGTAAATAGAAAAAAAAAGTTTCGAAGTGTCTTTCGCGCTTTGACCTGTGAAAGGGTGTATTCTGGGGTTTTATCTTCATCTGAAGAAAAAAAAATATAAGAAAGACGACATTAAAATGAAAGAATACTAAAATGAAAGAATAAAGTATAAAATAAGAAAAGTATATGATTTGGTAGTAGTTTAATGCACATAGAAATTAGAAGAGTACATAAAAATATTTCTTTTTATAAATATCATAAACAAGATCCAAGAATAAGATTCATTTGATAGAATGAGATCTGAGGATCAACTGGTAACGAAAGAGGGGATAACTTGTTCCTTGAATGATTCTTTCAAAAAATTCATCTATTGGATTAATGAGTCATCATAAAAAAAAAAAAACTCATGGTTCATATGGTTATTAAGACTAACAATAACAATGTCTTTGTTTTCACCAAGCAATGCCAGCAAATTTATTACACGAACAATCCTTCCTTTAGAAAGGATCGTTCAAGAGCTTATTCATAGTGAAAACCAAACTCAAAGGTCGTGTCGAGATTGTTCAGGATGGCAACAATGAATTAACTATAGGAGATGATGTCTTTCAACTTTGTAAGTTAGTTGATCCATATCGTGTTGCTTAGTCTAATGACTTAAAAACAATTCAAATTTTCGCATTGCTGAAAATACTTTTATTGATGTTGACACCGAGGAGTTGAATGATATATTGAGCTCCAGTGGACATGCATAAGTCGATGAAGATTATAAAGATGAAATCAACATACAAGATTGTGATGGAGATAGGACTAGTCAATTGACGAAGAAAAAAATAATTCAGATTAATTTGCACAACACGAATATGTAATTCCATAAACTATAATGTAATGTTTATGGGCGAGATTCACTTCAATGTAATGGCAATGGTATTAATTTATTATTGAATGACAAGGAAATATTTATTTTATTATTGTGATGTGAACTTGTGTTATTATGTTGTGTGTGCAGTGGTGAATTTAAGTATTTGCAGAATGGATAGATAGGGAATACAAATACAATTTGGCATCAGACACTATTTCACATTGATGGAAAATACTGACATGTGTATATTACATACGGGTATACCAACGAAATGTATTTGTTAGTATATTCTAGAGATCATGGGAATTGTTGGTATACAATTTGGCATCAGCATTGTTCATGGTGTTTATTACATACAGATATACCAACGGAATGTGTCAGTCGGTATATTTCAGAAACCATGAGAACTCTTCCGTCAGTATATTTCAGAGACCATAAGAACAGTTCACTTCTCAATGGCATTATTCACGGTGTTCATTACATACGAGTATACCGATGGAATGTGCCTGTTGGTATATTTCAGAGACCATAAAAATTATTCAATTCTCTATGCAGTGATAATTAATGATCTTTTGACTATTCACTTTTTTTCCCAACGGAATCACTGATGGAATGAAAAGTTGTTGATAATATTTGAAGGGACATTCTGAAATTTTTCCTATAAATTGAAATTTTTCATGTCACTTTACAGACGGAATCACCGACGAAAATAAAAATATTAATATTAAATTACCCGTCGGTAATCTCATTGTTAAAAACTAAAATAAAATACCAGAATCATGACAAATCGGGCCTTCATTTTCTTCTCTCTCATTTTTTTCACCCACCTGTTTATCTCTTTTTCTCTTCTCTCTCTCCTTCTCACTTGAAATCAAGCATTATATTCTCTTCTCATCCTAAAGTATGTTGTCTTTCTTCATTTTTCTTGTTATTTTTCTAATTTTTTAGGTTTATTAACAATATCTTCTATTTTTTTTTCCTTTTTGTTTTTCAATTAAGAGTTGAAATAAAGCACGTCATTAAGGTAAGAATTTTTCATTTCTTTTTATTTTTTGTGTTTTTTATTCATTATTTTTGTTCAATTTTGTATTTTATGAATTAATAAATGACATGAATTTTAGTTATTAATGAAATACTTTTTGCATTATTTTTTTCAATTTTAGTTTTTTTTTTCAAATTTGTTGTTCAATTTCAATTAAATGTGTTGGATTAATTTTAATTACTATTTTGTATTTATCCCATTTAGATTTTTTTTTTAATTTAGGATTAAAATATTATCGATTAGAAATAATTATTTTGAATTTTAGTTGTTATTGTAATAAGTTTTACATTATTTTGTTGAATTTTAGTCATTTTGTTTCAATTTTGTTGTTCAATTTCAATTAAATGTGTAGGATTAATTTTAATTATTCTTTTGAATTTTTTTAAAATTTAGAATAATTTGTTGTAAATTTATGATTAAAAATATTATCATGTCAAAAATAAAAATCTTCTATGGAATTAAATTATGCTAAATTGTCAGAAGAAATTGAATAAAATTAATTGGTTTATGGGATCTATGTTATGTATTTGGAGGTTTAAAAATTTTAGGTAGTCTCTTGTATAGGAGAGATGCTGTTGAATTATTTTAAAATATAGGAATCATTTAATTTTTTTTATCCATTAATTTGTTTAGATGCTTAGGGGAAATTTTATTGCATATTGCAAGGACATGATCACTACTAGTTCTTCTATCAACGATGTTGACGACAATAAGTCATTAGGTGTCGACAAAGAATAGGCACCCGAGGCACAAACATCAACTCATGACGTGGGCTTGTCAAGTGTGATGCCACAATGTTGAGGGAGGTCCCTTCATAGCAGAATTCATTTACCCATAAGTACGAGGCCCAGTAGAAGAACGACATTTCAAAGTAAGTTTATTTTACTTTCATAATGATATATTTAATAATTTTTTAAAAAATAATATCATTTAATGAATGCAATTTCAGGTTTACAAACATTGAGGCTACTATAATAATAACATAGGCCTTTAAATCGTCGATGAAAATTTCATTGTTTCAATGGAGCCAAGTTTCCAAATATCCTGAATGAAAACCGCAAGTCAATACATTGTTTTCAAGGTTCAATGTTAGTAATAACTTAAATATTTTTTTATGTTAATTTGAAATTTGAATTAAATTATTGAAATTCTCTTTTTATAAATTTTTACTTCAAGGGGAAATTTGAATGGAAGAGAGCTCGTAATAATGTTGTGATTAGAGTTTGGAAGAATCACACAGCAATTATGTAAGATCGAATTTAGGATAATTTTTTTATTCAAAATATTAAAATTTTATTTTTCATTTACTAACAAAAAAATTAATTTGTATCCTATAGGTTACGTGATGTTTTGTACGAGACGTAAAAGAAAGCCAAAAAATACGCGAAAGAAAAAAAGCTTCCAGGCTGGAATGACATAACGGTTTGGAAAGATTTCAGACCGTCATACATCCACCACATGATGTCCGCGCGTTTCACTCGATGGTCACAGTGTGGTACGGATAACCAGAACCGGCATGTTCACAATTCCATTACCACACGCACTAGCAGCTTTATTTTTTTTGTTTCCTATAGAAAGCGAATTGTGGGATTTTTTTTATTTCATTCAATATTTTTATTAGTTGTTTTTTATAAATATATTTAACTAGTAATTTTTTTTATTGCAGGCTACAGTTCATGGATGCATGCCAAGCCTGATGGAGTTTTTTATTAAAATGCATCTGCAGAGTGATGATCGCTAAAAAAAAGTGTAACAGTACATTGATAGTCGAGCTCAGCACTTTGTGATATGTTGGTTTTCAATTATTTTTTTCTTAAGTTATTATTTCCTTGATTTTGATGAATTTAATTTTTCTTTTCAGGATACATTTAACAGCCAATTGAAATAGAGATATGGGTAGAATCCTTTGACCCATCCGGATATTGATCCAGATTTATGGTTGGAGGATGGATCATTCGGTGAACCCGATAGAAATTGGGTGTATGAACTCTCTAACACTACGACCGAGAACTTGTGGACAACTCTTAGTGCTTTGATTGTTGGATGCTTGCAATCGATTCTGAGTATTCAAACTCCGAAGTTCATGGCGATGTTAGACCAGCGGGTACAGGATCAGATGACCCATTTTAATGATAAATATAAACGACTTACTGCTGGTTATGAAAAACTCTGTTGATTGGTAATAAAGAAGAGATCACAGATGGGTGATTCATGTGCACCCCCTAATTGGTCCTACAGTCCCGGCAACAACCAGCATCCTCCTCCAGCACTGCCTTTATTTTAGATTTATTGTATTTGAATATAAAAATAATTAAATTTTTAATAAATATTTTATTTTTATACTAATTTATTTTATTTTAATTATTTTTCTACTTCTGTTCAATATATTTTTAAAAAATATATTTTAAAAATATTACTAATGGGGTTACCGACGGCACAACTCAGCGGTATCTTCCAGAGAGTTAGGAAAACATTACTGCAAATGTTACTATTATTGATGGGGTTACCGACAGAACTAGACCGTTAATATATTATAGAGAGTTGGAAAAGAATTACTGCAAATGTCACTGCTACTGTTAACGCACTGATGAAATTATAGATGATATTATGTTGGTGATATATTATATTTACTAATGGATATATTAATGGAATAAAGCGGGTAAATTTTTATTTTTTTGACGCATTTTGTCCGTCTGTAAATCCGTCAGTATATTTATTACCGACGAACTCACCAACAATTCATAAATTACCAACGAGAGTTTTTTCGATTGACTGTTTTCGTGTGTGAGTTCGTTAATAACATATGTATTAATACACTACTAGTATAAAATATAAACAAAAATTTTCATTAATAAAACTGTTAAATTTAACGGCGACCTCTCATAAAAATAGCTCTTTAAGATGGAAACAAAGTCAAATAAGAAGATCCAAAAAAATGAATCACATGTGATCATGTGACTAAATATGTACTTGTACAAAACTAGAGATTCTCGTTATTAGTTTAGTTTACTACCACAAAAATTAAAAGAAAAAATTAAAAAAAGAAGAAGAAAGAAGCAAACATCTCTCTTGGAAGATTAAAGACATTCCTTCCTGGTAGAACTATTAGGAACCCTAACTGGTCAACATAGACTCTATGGTATGGAACTGGTTACACGAAAGGAAAAATATAATCACCCCTTAAACGTCCTACTTAAGGTAAGCTGAGGTACTGAGGCAACTAGTAGGTTTGGTAGAAGATGAATCTGATCCATGATTTGAATCAGATTTTGTGCAGTTTTTTACTGAGTCGATCTTCTGTAGGATGAGGAAGAAGGGGATGAATAGTGGATTTAGAAACGGCATCATTTTCTCGACTGACATGGCTATCTTTAATTCCCCCTTATTCCTGAAAATCTTCTTTTTAAACAAAACATTTCTCCATTGGGCAATTGAACCCCTGGATTTCAACGTTGTTTACAAAATAGTCATTTGTTTCAAATTTAATCAATTGTGTCCTTAATTGACTCTTTAATTTTATTTTTTTCAAAATTACCCCTGAAAAAATCAATTAACCCCCCTATAGTATCACCGCCTATTCATTTCGGTCTTTGGACTTTAATTTCTTGCAATTTTGACCCAAATTAACCCTAAACTTTGATATTTCTTTAATTATGCCTCTGATTTCATTAATTAAACTAATTCAAAGTTTAATTAAGTCCCTAAACGTATCAATTCTTTTAATTTTTGGCCAAATTGACTTCCAAATTTATAATTTCCTCCTTATTGATCCCCGAACCATCAATTTTGTGTTGTCTTGATCCAATTTTTAATTTTTTTTCTTTTTATTTTTTATTAATATATTTATTTTTGAAATTAAAAAAATGGGTTATGACGCGCCATACTCGTTAACAAGGCCATGGACTTTCTAAAATTTAATAACATGTTTTTTTTTCGAAACTGTTTTTTTTAACTATATGATAAAAAAAATAGATGATCACATAATCAGGTTCAATTAGAAAAAAAAAAAAAAAAAAAGAAGAAGAAGAAGAAGAAGAAAAACCCTGCTAAACCCACAAACAGGGGCAGCCAGGGTTATCTCACTAAACTAGCAAATCAGATTATTGACTCTACAAAGTTTAATAACCTAGTTTTATTCAAAATTATTTTTTATTTAACTAATTTTTTTTTAAATAGACCATATTGCGATACTGTGATATTTTTCTGATATCAACTCAATGCTATAATATTTTTTTGATACTGCAATAACCATATAAAGACAAATTAAAATAAATTATCTACTCTAAATCTTCATAAACATATTGTATAAGAACTAAAATTTTAAAAAATCAATAACCAAAAAAAAAAATCTTCATAAACATACTGTATAAAAACTAAATTAAAAAAAAATCAATAACCAAAGAAAAAAAATGTCAAAATGCAAAAAAAAAAATTATGAATTACTAATAATTATGGATAACAATGTTTTTCCACACTTTTTAACTTTATTTATAATTTAGAATAAATTATGACCACTTCTCAACCGTTGCCCTTTTAAACATTTTACATGAAGGCTCTGGAAATTCAAAATTAACATCTGGTATAGCACTCCATCATGACAAAAACATTAGTCCCATCAAATAATGGCGCAAAAATCTTTTTTTTTTTTTTTGCCACAAAATAGTTTGATTTTAAAAATTGATTTTATGAAAAGTAAATTTTTTTCCTAGTAAGTTAAAAAACACTTTTTAATATTTAAATATATTACAAAAATAAAATGAAAAATCTCATTTAATATTTTTCAAGTTTATCAAAAAAAATTAAAAACCAAATTTACCAAATAAAAAAGTTGACATGATATAAAATAAAAAAAATAAAATTTATAAATTATTTCAAATAAAATAAATAATAATAAATAATTAAATCATATAAATTAAAAAAATAAAAATTATAGAGCCAAATTTAAAAATCTACAAGAGAAAAAAATAAATCACCTTTGCCACTATTAGGAAGAGAAGTGGCCGAGTCAATTTTAACCGTATCAAGAAAGGCCACTTCAAACATTGCACGCGGTATAAAACTCCGCCTAAACACAATGACATGATTGACACACCAACGCTAGCCACTTTTTATTTTAAAATTATATTTATATTTAAAATTTTCCCTCAATCAACTTAATTAGTGCTAAAAAAACCAATATAAAAATACAAAATAAAACCCTAAATCTAGTTTAACAAATTTTGATTTTAAAAATAATTTAGTCTCCAAATTATTTTATGAGAGAAGGAAAAAAAAATATCCTATGAAAATGCTTTAAAATTTTTCTTTGATTACAAACCATCACCAAATTTCCTAAAATTATACAATCTTAAGAAAGTTTAGAAATTAGTTTTCAAAAAAATATTTTACATGAATCAAACACACCCTTCGCCTTGCATGCCATTTGTTCTACATTCATAAGAGCTTCTTTCATCCCTCAGCCACTTGACAGGCAATTATTAAACTACCGTCAAATAAGTTGTAAAACAAAGGGATAGATAATTATCCGATACTGCATGTGCACTGTCAGTTTAAGAAAATAATAGGAAGAAAAAAGAAAACAGAGATAGCTCGAAGAATTCACAGCAGGAGCACATTTCCACTCTGTTAAACTCATGGTGAAACCCGGTGGAAAAATCACCCTCTTGGTTCCGTAGCATATGTTCTTATAGAGCTGATAAAACGCACTACTCCCTGAAAGAAAAAGGAAAAAAGAACCAATCACTAGATTTAAAATGAAAATATATAAATCAATATTGAGCTTTCTTTTGAAAGAATAAGCTACAATTACGCAGATCATAAGCCAGCTACAGGCATTCAAAATTTCCCAATTGAGTGAGACAATTAAAGACTAGAGAATGCTTTCCAAGTCACAATTGGCAGTGCAATGACCAAAATAAAATAAAACAAAAACAATAACTCTTATAATCATAAAGGAAACAGTCGTTCCAAATAACAAAACTCCAATCGATTCTGATTCCAAGTTTTGAGTAACATTGGTACCATATTGAGCAGCCTAATTAATACAATTGAATCCAGTGTGTTTGTTCTAGGTGCATATAAATGATGCACGCAATCTCCAAGAATAAAATAATATATCTCTATGAAATCAATTTAAGGTAACCGTAAGAAAAAAATGGAGACTCCAAGACGAACCTGGCAATGAATGGAAAAAAGTTGTACATAGTCTCATCTTACCAGACTCAGCATGCTTAGACCAACTAAATTATCAAAGAATAAAAGTGGTCACCAGACAAATCAAAATCCCAATCATGATGTATTTGATTCTTAATGTACTAACCTAATAATGTCAACTGATGGCAGCAAATTTCAGACGGATGACACATACTCTGCCTCGTGTTACACTACAAATCAGTTTTACTTGGTGCGATATTCATTGAGCTGCATCGTGCAAGGATAAGTGATTGCCAGCTTGATATATTGATAAACTCGACCTTACATTGAATGAAGAAAAATCAAATATGTGCTTTCAAAGGCGTCATTTTGGGGGGGGGGGGGGGGTGTTGGTGTTAAGTGTATTGGACACCATCTTGAATGAAAAGGAGAATGTTAGACATGGCCCAAGTGAGTTAACAAGCCATGAAAGTTCAGGCACCACTTACTGTGTGGTGCTAAATTTGAAGCAACTAATGTCCATGCCTTGCCAATAATCAGTGTTAGGTTTGTAAAATCTTCCATGGCAAGCACAGAGATATCAGCCAAACACTGGGGTCTTTAATGCCCCGCAATGAGGCTGCTGAAATCAGACCACTGGAGC
>Ga0325405_1003360_pt1 | contig 16451 bp, 2 predicted proteins | sample PopdelMetagenome_21_FD_205663 | JGI IMG/M metagenome (GOLD analysis project Ga0325405, IMG submission 205663) | Populus deltoides microbial communities from Bellville, Georgia, United States - Xylem-Control-R2 | ecosystem: Host-associated > Plants > Phyllosphere > Stem > Wood/Secondary xylem...
AAATAGTTTTTTTAAACCTGAAAGATGAATTTAAAATGATATATAAAAACTAGATTGAGGATACTCTAATTATAAAATAAATATTTCTTTTATTTAGGAAATTTATACCATTGATATATATAGCTAGGAACCACTTTTAATTGTGCTCTTTATGTTGGTGTGATACATGTCTTCGATGGTAGTCTGATTTGTCATCGTGAAATTTTTTTTTCTTCTTTTTTTCTCTAAAAAATTACAATTTCACTTTTTTGGTTATTGATATATCAACTTTAGTTTTTATTTTTTTTATTTATAATATTGAGTCTTTGCTTGTTTGGAGAAGTTTTATTTGTTTTTAATTTTATCGTTCAATCTCAATTTACTAAATATTATATTCTCTAATTTGGTCCTTATTTTTTAGATTTCTAATTTCTTTTCTTTGCCCTTTTGCAAAAAAATTATTTGTTTTCAATTTCATTCTTCAATTTAAATTGATAGTATTATATTTTTTAATTTGGTCATCATTATTTTAATTTTTAATTTTTCTTTTTGATCTTTTTATAAAAGTTATTATTATTTTCAATTTCACCCTCAACCAAAACATTGTTTTTATTTTTTATGTCAATTTTGATTTTTATTATTTTGGTCCTTTTACTAAACTTATTTTTATTTTTAATTTCACCCTTCAATCAATATTACCCTCAAGAGCAAGTTTAATTATTTTTTTTAAAGAGTAAAATAATCATTTCATTATTCCAATCTACAATAATTTATGTTATGTTTTGGTATACAATAAAAAAAATTAAACACTTACAGTTTTTTTTAATCGAAACACATCTAGGGTATTGATTTCTTTTGGTTTGCTTAGGATATTGATTTTCCTCCTCTAGAATGATCTTCGGCGCATGTCTAGTTTGTTTTTTTCTCTTCGTTTTTTTATCCACTGCTTTTCCAAACAGAGACAAGAGTACTTAACGCAAAACGCCTTGGCAATCAGCAAACTCAGGCAAGTTAAAACGGTTTTATTAGTTATTCATATCCCATCATTTAGCAGGTTCTTTGCTAATTTCCTATGCATAATAAATAAAATAGAACCTGATTTTTATTCAGTTCACTAGCTTATGCATGATTTGTAGTCTTACATAGGCGTTCATTGTAGGCAAAAGATGTTCCATTCACAAGGCTCTGCAGCCCGAAGAACTTTATGACCGTAAATGAACAATTTCCTGGTCCAACATTGTATTACTAACGCCCTGTTTATTTGCTGGAAAGTAGTTTTTTTTAGGAAAGTGAATTTCAGGAAAAGTGAATTCCGGAAAAGTATTTTCCGATGTTTGGTAGTGTAATGAAAAATAAGTTGGAAAACACTTTCCAGTGTTTGGTTATGTCATGGAAAATAAGCTGGAAAATAACTTATTAATGTTTTATTTTTCTCAAGTTTATTAAAATAATGAGGAACAAATCTTACAAATTAAAAAGTTGAATGAGAATGAAATTGAAAAAAAATATAATTTCATAAATTATCTCAAATAAAATAAATAATAATCAAAATAATAGAGATCAAATCTAAAAAATTAAAAAAAATAAAAGGTGAATAAATTAAAATAATAATAATTAATATTTCATAAATTATTTCAAATAAAATAAGTAACAATCAAAAGAATAAGGATCAAATTTGATAGATAAAAAATTTCAATAAAAAAATGATAAGGAAAAAGCAAATAGCAATTATAAAAATAATGACCAAAATTAATATAAAAATTAAATTTTAAGAGATGGAATTGAAAAATAAATATACAAAACAAATTATATATAGCAATCAAAAGTTTGAAGATCAAATTTAATATAATCAGCAAATAATGACATTTCTAAATTTTTCACAACTTCCAGAAAGTGTTTTCCGCATAAATTTTTCAGGAAAACACTTTCCTGAAAACCAAGTCAAATTTTTCTTTGACTGGAAAGTGTTTTCCGTTGATCAACTTTTCTAATGGCAAACAAACACAAGAAAGTTTGGAAAGTGGTTTTCCGGAAACCACTTTCCGGAAAACAAACACAGCCAAAGGGAAAACACTTTCCTGGAAACTAAACCAAATTTTTCTTTGACTCGAAAGTGTTCTCCGTTGATCGGAAAGTGTTCTCCGTTGATCGGAAAGTGTTTTCTATTGACTAACTTTTCTAATGACAAATAAAAACAAGAAAGTTTGAAAAATAATTTTTCAAAAAATAAATTCTGAAAAACAAACATGGTCTAAGAGAGAAACCATTATCGTGGATGCTTATTAACTAGAGCCCCAATAAAATCACCATTCACTGTTACGAATACATCAGAACTCCTGTGTGGAAATTTGGGTTTGGTCGATGTGATTGTGAGGCAAATTCACGATATCTTGTGTTATACTAAAGGGGTGGGCAAATCAATGTAGCCCCCGCCATTGCTCACAGGGATACAAGACAGTGTTAATTGTCACTTTTTTTTTTTCATCCCTTAACTTTTTTGTTTTTAATTTTGCTATTTTATGACATGGTTAGTTTAAGTAAACTTGTTAAGAAATGACGTGATTGAAAGTTAGGAGATCAGTGAAAATGACAGAGAGAATGGGTGGTGGTCTGAAAACTGGGGTGAAAAGCTTACTTTGGTTTACTTTCTAAGTAATGAATTTTTGGTCCATTGATATTTTTAAGCAAATTCAATTTTGATATAAAACCCTTTTTATTTTTCAATCTCTAGTTCGAGAAAGAAGGGAGAGTAGTTGGATTCTAGTTATATACAGAGAAAGTTTTAGTTAATACCAATTTTGACCGTGAAAAATATTAATTTTAGTGTTAACAGATTTTATTTGATGAAAAAATTTTTATTTAGGTGTTCATTTTCATTTTTATTACCTGAGATGGAAGATCTAAGCTAGGAAATTTTTTTTTTTATTTCAAGTTGATTTCAAGTTTTTAGATTATTTGAGATCATGGATAAATTTGTCCAAAATGTTTTCTAGATGTTTTGAATAGAGAAAAAAAAAGTTAAAAATTGAGTTTTAGACAAAAAAAAAATAAATAAATAAAATTGTGACCTGACTTTTCAGCGGTTATCCGATCGCCAAAAACTAGATCAGCAGACAAAGCATTGCCCGTGTTATTTTTTGAAAATAATCATCCACCCTTTAATATAAAAAAAATCACAGGGTCTGGCTCGCGGATCATGCCTCTTTTGGATGGGCTCATGCACAGGCCAAGCATGCACCTAGCCAGTTCTATTTTTTTTTTTTAATGTTTTCCTTTTTATTCTCCTACAATTTACACTTTATTCCATTGACTGATAAATAATTAAAAAAATTATTGGTTGCCATTAATATTCCAATTTTTAGTCTTTTTTTAATATTAGTGAGAATTGTTTTTGGACACCCTTTCATGATTATTTTTTTTAGATTTTATTCTGTCACTATATGTTTTTATGTTGTTTGATTAAATACTGTTTGTTATTTTGTTTTCTTTTTCATAAAATTCATGGTATTTTTTTTATAACATTAGCCTACGTGCAGTTTTTGTAGCCCGCCATAATATTTTGCCTCGTAATGAAAAAAATATAATTGCACTGAAAAAAATTCTTGTTGCTATAAAAAATATATTGTTAGTGACTACTTTTTTTTTCATTAAAAAACATTTTATCCTGACTGCGCTAGTTTTGAACGTTTTAAAAGTGTGATTTCGATTGTTTTATAAAATAATTTTTATTAAAAAATATATCAAAATAATGTTTTTTTTTATTTTTTTAAAATTATTTTTAACATCAACGCATCAAGATAATCTAAAAACACTAAAAAATATTAATTTGAAGTAAAAAAAATAAAAAATTTTCAAATTTTTTCAAAACAGTTTTTGAAACGTAAAAACAAACAGAGCCATATGAAGTGAAATGACCAAGGTATTCATGGTCAGATGGTCCTGAATACATCACATACAGTGCAGTTCCACAAGTCCCGCCAAAAGATGATACCAAGTGTGTTTGGTGTTTATAAGTATGATTATAATTACTTTTTAAAATATTTTTTATTTAGAAATGTATTAAAATAATATTTTTTTTTATTTTTAAAAAATTATTTTTGACATCAACTTATCAAAATGATCTGAAAATATTAAAAAATATTAATTTAAAATAAAAAAATTTTAAATTTTAAAAATACTTTTAAAATATAAAAGTAATATGTTCACGAGAGATTGGTTACGATGATTTTGTCATATGTCCCAAAATAAAATGGAACCGAATATTCTTTCCTTGAAGCCTCCTGCAAACGTGCCAATTATTTTGGTTTTTTTTTCTTTGAAGTTAGCACAAAAAAATTGAAAGAGTAATATCTTTTGAAAAAGATTTAGTAAAATATTACATTTTTTTCCTGTTGTGCTTCGGAAACATAACCTTTACTAAATATTGCTTTTTTTTAAATGCAACAACGTGAAAATATGCTATTATCTAGCTTAATCGGTCAGTCGATTGGATCTAGTTAACCGTTTCATATAAAAACCATAGTTTTATGAAATTTTTTTCAAATATATTTTATGAGTCAAGCTATATATTTTTGCTCAACTTGTAGAAAAAAAATAGATCTCAATTAAAATCTCAAAAAGTTATTATTCACACAATAGTTGTTCTCTGTTTTTCAATGTTAATGATGTAATCGATCTTGTGATAACAAGTAATTTGAGTAGTCAGATGTGAGTCTGTTATAAAGATCTGTCTCGAACAGATTAGATGAATGACTTAACAGATACATATATGAACCAGTGGGACAAGTTTAGGCCCGAAAGGAGGTTTGGTTATGCTAGACTAGAATAACGGATTAAAATGGTCATTACTTTTGATTTGACCATTCAATTGCGCTCAAATTTTTACAGGAATTTCCAAAAACTATTTTTTCAAGAGCAGCCATCACATTGCTATGCAGATAGTCAGATCTTTAAATATAAAAAATCTCATCAAGACCCTCTGGTCTTGAAAGTTTTGAAATTGTTCTTGTGATTTTCAGATTCGATCAACGGGTTTTACTGACAATTATGAACCAGTTGATCGACTGAACTAGATGATAGCATACTTTCATCTTATCGAGCTTCAGAAGCGCGGTATTAATTAAATATTATTATTCTAAAATGCGATGTTTATCTTATTGGATTTATAAAAAACAGCATTTAGTAAACGACGTGTTTCTGAAATGCGACAAAGTGAAAAAGTGTTATTTCATCAAAAAAAAAAAAATTAATCTTCAAGATTTGTAACAAAAACTAAATTGAATGAAATTTCTTAAGAAAATTTAACCATAATTCTTTTAAATCAGTTGATATAAACAATCCGAATAATTCGGCATACGAATCTCAAGGTCAGGCATATGCGTCCTCGAATGCAGGATCCTCGGCTCCAAACTCCAAAGAGTGGAAAGCAAAGGACCTTTCTGTTTTCCTACAGTGCGTGTGTGAAGGCAGGAAGCGAGGTGGTGGCGTGTTGTGTTGGATTTGATATGGGCCATTTTACGCTAGTCTGTGCTGCAAAATCTCCCATCTCAAAGATTTGCGTTCACGAGGCTCTACTCTACACTCACGTGTACACCCCACTGCCCCATGTTTGTTTTGCGTGATTCTCAAGTTTCCTATCTCAGAACCATGTAGATTTTTCACTCTCTTTAGTGCTTTATTTCTTTCAGTCGACATAGCTAGTAGCTAGCTACTCTATGACCCAGCTAACTCCGAAAAGCTGCCGACCACGAACCATACCTGCCTTCATTATTCATTCTTGATTAACTGCTTCAATTTATTGATTACAGCAATAAACTTCCGCGACGATGAGCAACCTTTTCCTTTCTTTTCTTTTTTCTTATATATATATATATATATAGATAAAGGAAAACGAGCCAGTTTTACTGAATTAAAGCAGCTCACGCCTGTCGAACTTTGTTCCTAAAAAATTCTCAATAGAATGTGAGAACCGAACTATTTTCAACGTTCAAGTACAGTGGATTCTTGCGCTGAATTGAATTAGCTTATATTTTAAGTCATTTGGTGATGGAAAGCTATCCCCTAAACTTTTCTTGTAATCGCCTATTGCATGTGGGGTTGAATATTCTTTATTTCAGCAAATTTTTAAGTAACGAAGAAATAAATAATTAACCTCCTTCCTAGAAGAATGTTATGTAAACATCCCAGCACGCAGAATCTCATGTTAGGGTTCTTGACTAAATAAAAATAATACTAATAAAATAAAAGGTTAATCTGAGATAAGGTTTAGTCCATCTGTCCGAGCTTATCCCTACTCAGTGTAAAATATATCTAATTACTCCTACTCAGTGTAAAATATCATTTGCTACATACTATCAAAGCGTGGGGCAAATCTTTGCGTGATTACCTCTAGGATCGTATTCAATTAATGAATACACAAGGTTGATTGACCTGAACTACAGGCATCAACAATGAACTCTGCGAATTATAAACTAAGCTTGGTTAATCGTGGTGGTGCGATAATTATCATTAATATTAGTCTTTGATCTTCGAGTTTTATGGTGTTGAGAATACCGTGCTTTCTTGGATTGATGAAAACCAGGCCAATCAAGTTGATCGTGTTCTAGCTTTTCACATGACACACATTCGATCTTATAGCTTTAGGATATTGAATAAGCACACGCATTGATGAAATTCGAAAACTATTGCGGCGTCCTTTATGTTTGTCTTAACAGCATCGCAAGTAAAGGACCACTTGCCCATATATTGCATTCAAATCTCTAGGAAGAGAGATCATGGAACTGGAACTTTCAGAGCAAATATGGACCCTTACCAAAGACTAAGACTAAGAGGATAAATTTGAGAATAAAATAAAAGAATGATTCATGGGATAATAAACAATGCCAGGGAGAAAAATATAATCGCTGTAAAAAAAATTATAGGCTTTATGGGTAATTAAAGTTAGAAACTTTCAAAGTTTGTAGGCTCAAACTTCTATGTAGTTCTTCTGCAGATTTCCATAAACCTATGACTGAAATGAACTCGTGGCCAGTCTTATGATCACGTATGTATACTTAAAAAATCTTGTATATTGTCCCTTTCAATTCTCCATCCTAAATGAGGACTGAAAACACCAGTCAAATTCAGGTTCTCTACTTTATTACCTCTATTTCATAGTCCACACCAGATTTAAAAAACTGCTCCTGCACAGTTTTACAGAAATTGACAAGCTAGCATTGACTTAAAAATATTCCAGGGAATAGGATAGTCAAGGAAATACTGTAGTTTTAAATATGGTTTTGTAAAATACCGCAGCTGAGAACTGCGGTATTTTAAAAAATTAATATTATATTTATTTTTTATTTTAAAATTATTTTTTTATTATTATTTTTATAAATTTTTAAATTGTTTTGATGTATTGATATCAAAAATAATTTTTAAAAAATAAAAAAATATTATTTTAATTTATATCCAAATAAAAAATATTTTAAAAAACAACATTTACCATACTCTCAAATATTTTCTGACTTTACCTATATCTATCAATGATTCCAAACCTCAATTGTAAACCCAAAACACTAACTCTAATTCATCTAAATTGATTTGCACTTGGAGTTCACACTAATTTATCTGGATTGCTATGGGATTTGGGAAATAGTTAAAGTTAGAGTTGAGTAGCTCTTAAAGCTTAGAGTATGGGGTTATTGTCTGTAAAACTACTGCAGTTCTCACCTGTGGTATTTTAAAAAACTCTAACCTTTTTATATAAAAGTGTTTTTAGAAATATGATAGTAATTGTTTTTTAAAATATTTTTTATTTATAAATATAATTATTTTTAAAATACAAAAAGAAACAGGATAAGATATATCCATTTTATTTTTCAAAATATTTATAGCATGTGCTAATTCGCCGAAACTCTCTAACAAAAATAATGAATCAACGTCAACTATAAACCTTATTCTTCCAAGTTAAGGATGCAGGTTTGATTCCCGCTACCCAAATTCATTCGATCTCTAAAGAGAATTACTAATCCTTTGCTTTATGAAAAATCCTTCATTAGTAGTTGTGAATGTCTGAATTTTCTCAATTTTTTCAACCTCCCGGGAAAAACACCCAAGCTTCTTTTTCCTTGTTTTTATCTCCCATGCAGAGCACAAACTTTGAGTTTTCATGGTGAATTTATAAACTGTATAGATATATTTTTAGATTTAATTAGTTCGAGATGGAGTATTAGGTCTAGGTTGATTAATTGAGTATAAAACTAACAAGTTAATATAATTAATAGCATCACGATCCCACCCTCGAAAGATTAATCTTTTCTTCACTTTCCAGCACCAAGAGTTTTCTGCTGCCTACAAGGGGTAGGATCACAAGTTCTGGGTTCTTGGTTAAAATATTTCTTCTTTTCCAGACGAGACTGCAAAAGTAAATACACGCCTTGCTGGAAGGTTTATTAACTTTCAATTGTTGCTTTCTTTATTCACTAATTTCTAACAACGAACTATAATAATGCCTATAACACAATCTAAAGCTGGTTACGCCAATCATTTGCTGCCATAATAAGACCAACTTAGTGAGCAGCCCTGTTTCTCTGCATTTGCTAGCTCGTAAATCTATGCAAAGGACGATGTATAAGATACTAAAATGCCCGATGACAATTTCACCAGTTGGAACAAAGTCGACGTTCACATTTCGATCGCATCAAGTAACAATGCTTAAAGTTTGAATTGTGCTAGAGTGCCAAAAGCATGCACTCCTTGGAGCAGAGAAATGGCAAGCTTCGTGGTCTGCCATTCACACGAGGATTTACTTAATATCTTGCGCAATCTTATGATATGAAATTATAAAAATGTTATATAGGATATGTTAGAGAATAATATAAATCATATTTTAGAACCTCACCTAACAGTTTAAACTATTGGGTTGAGATGGTTCTTTGACATGGTATCAGAGCCTTGATGACCAAGCGGTCACGAGTTCGAATCTCGTCATCCCCATTTATTTGATAAAAATTAAGCACAAGGTAATGTGGGTCTATGCAAGTTTCAAGCCCAAAGAGCTTTCACTTGAGAGGGTATGTTAGAGAATAATATAAATCATATCTTGGGGCCCTACCTCAACCTTTTAGAATATTTTCTAAGTATAGGCTCACCCTCAATGAGTTATCTCAATCTCTTAGAATATCTTCTAAGTATAGGCTCACCTTTCTTAGGTTTTCTCAACTTCTTATAAATTTTTCTAAGTATGGCTCATTCTTTTTGGGATTTCTCTTACCTCTTAGAAAAAATCATTATGTATAGGTTCCTTCTTGTTCCTTAGAAATTTCTTCATATATGGTGTACACCCTTACACACGGGCTCTCTATTAACTTACCCCGAAGCTTCCTCCCTTTTTTTCTCATATGAAGAGAACTCGATAAACTTGTCGTGCCAGACATTTTTACAAGTCTTTACATATAAATATCACAAAGACTTAAGGGTTATTAATAAACCCAAATTTAACAAGCCTAAACCCCTTTAAAAGGCCCAAATACTTGGGCTCATACAATATGCCTAGGCCTAACTACCCACAGGCTCATCCTTCAAAATGAGCCCATAATATTAGGTTCAACCCCTTGGCTGAGCCCAACAAAAATGGACCCATGCAGTGCATGGGCCTAACAATAATAGGTCTAGGCAACACCAGGAGTTTGGCGCACGTCGAGCACCTTAAGCATCCCTAGCTCTAAGAGATGGGCATGCTACCCAATATCATATGTGCTGGGCGCCGCACGCCTGACCAAGGTGCTAGGCATACAGCTCAGTATTCCTATGGCCTTGGGCACGCACTTGCGTCCACCATGGTTTGGCCCCAGTAGCTCCCCTGAGCCTATTTTTCACCCCTAACGAGCTCATGTAACTCGCTTGAGCTCAATACTACCTTGATAAAATGACTATTTACCCCATTTTCTCCATGAAAAGACAATACTCATGAGCTATAAATATCTCATGAATCCACCAAGTTCAAGGTTTATAATCTTTTGATCTCAGCTTTTTTAGCATATATGTTTTTAGAGTTTGTCTCTCTAAAATATCATTGCACTTTCTTTTTCTATAAAATTATTGACTTAAACATCTAAGAGTTCTCCTATCCATCAAAGGGGGCTTTTTTAGGTACCAGCTATCAATCATCTCGGCTTACTAAACACTAGCTACTAGCCACCTTAGCTTACCAGTTACCAACCCCTTGGGCTTTTCTACATGAAGCTATTAGACATCTTAGCTTACCAGTTACCATATTTTTTTTTATTTCTTTTAGTCCTTTGATTTATATTTTCCTTTCTACTGAACCCTTCTTGGGTCTAATTACTGGTAATTTTAAATTAAAGTTGATAATATCTACATATAATATCTACAGATCTTCAATGAGGCTCCTAGACCTAATGAAATCTCCAGGGATTGATCTTGGATCTCTCGTCTCTCTAGTGTACTCTCAGAATGACATGACTCTTCAGTAAGGATCCCAGCCCTCACAAAGTCTCTAGGGATTGATCTTGGACATACCTCCTCTTTAGTGAAATATTGGACTAACACGACTTGTTAATGAGGATCTTGAGCTTTGTGATCTCTCACTCTTTAAGTAAGACCACTCTTTAACAGAGAGCTCTTATTCCTCATGACAATACCAGAGAGGCCACATATTTGTCGCCCTTCGATGTGACCACTCTTTAGTAAAGGGCTTTCAAGCTTGATGTTATTGCTAGAAGGGTCACACACCTCTCACACTCCAATGCGATCACTGGTTAGTAGGGGTCTTTTACGCCTCAGGCTATCGCTATAGAGGTCTTCCCCACTCTAATGTAACCACTCTCTAGTGAAAGGCTCTCAAACCTTATGCCATCACTAAGAGGGCCACAAGTTTCCCACTTTTCATTGATATATTTCACTAATGGTGAGATATTAAGTCACACCATCGTTAAAGAGGCTATAAACTTCCCTCCATAGTGTGATCTCTCTTTGCTAGAGGCTTTTAAATCCTACACCATTGACTGAGAGGTTATAAACCTCCCTTTCATGTGTGATATAAGATCGGTACGAGGCTTCTAAGCCTTTTACTATCACAGGGAGCAACCCTTAGGGGGTTACCCCCAACCTCTTAGAATTTTTTTTAAGTATATGTTCACCCTCATTAGGTTTACTTAGCCAATTAGAAACTTTTTCAAGTGTACGTTTCTCCTTCTCGGGTTCCTCAACCTCTTAAAATATTTTCTAATTATAGGTTTACCCTCAATAAGTTATCTCAGTCTCTTAGAATATCTTTTAAGTATATGCTCATCTTTCTTCGGTTCCCCCGACCATTTAGAAAATTTTCTAAGTACAAGCTTTTTCTCTTTGAGATTTCCCTTGCCTCTTAGAAAAATTCTCTATGTATTGGTTCCTTCTTGTTCTTTAGAAATTTTTTCAAACATGGTGCACGTTCCTGCACACGGGCTTTCCAGTAACTTACCCTGAAGTTTCCTCCCTTCTTTTCATATGAAGAGAACTTGATAAACTCATCGTGTCAAACATTTTTACAAGTCTTTACATATAAATATCATAAAGACTTAAGGGGTTACTGATAAACTCAAATTTAACGAGCCTAAACCCCTTTAAAAGGCCAAAATACTTAAAAAAACATAGGCTCATACGATATGTCTGGGCCTAACTACCCACGGGCTCATCCTTCAAAACGAGCCCACAACATTAGGCTTAATCCTTTGGACGAGCACAACAAAAATAAACCCACACAGGGTCTGGGCCTCACAACTATAGGTTCAGGCAACACCAAGTGTTGGGTGCACGTCGAGCACCTCAGGCATCCCCAACTCTAAGAGATGGGCGTGCTGCGTTGTATCTTATGTGTTAGGCATTGCACACTCGGTCAGGGTGCTGGGCATACACCTTTGTATCCTTATGGGTTCGGGTATGCACTTGCACCCACCATGCTTTAGCCTAGGTAGAACCCCCAGCCTATTTTTCACCCCAAACGAGCTTAAGTAACTCGCTTGAGCCCAACACTATCTTGATAAAATGAATATTTAGCCTCTTTTCTCCATAAAAAGACAATACTCATGAGCTATAAATATCTCATGAATCCACCAAGTTCAAGGTTCATAATTTTTTCATTCTCGGCTTTTTTAGCATATATATTTTTAAAGTCTGACTCTCTAAAATATCATTACACTTTCTCTTTCTATAAAGTTATTGACTTAAACATCTGAGAGTTCTCATATCCATCAAATGGAGCTTTTACAGGTATCAGCTGTCAATTATCTAAGCTTACCAAACACTAGCTACTAGCCACCTTAACTTACCAATTACCAACCCCTTAAGCTTTCTTTATAAAGCTATCAAACATCTTAATTACGGAGAATAAATTAGATTATTAGAACTAAATAATCAACCTATTATTCAAAAACAAAAACCTTATTACTAAGCAACTTGAATTTTGTAACATCATCACTCCTAAAACTCTTAAATTTATTTCACTAAAGAAAACTATAAAGTACAACTGTTAGGCTAGTCAAATCAAATTTTCATCGAGAAGTAAAAAATTAGGAGTGATATACATGTGAATATTGACCAAACAATCATATAAGAAAATATTTTATGTGTCAATATTAGAAATCATAATCGTTTCCGCTCCTCTCGATAACCAAAAGATCTTTCTTTCCTATGATCTTGATTATAATTTGAGTATCTTTTAATTCAAATAGAATGATATATTCTTATGTAATTGGTTGATTTACAATCTGTCGTGTGAGTAAGCTCACAATTTTTCTATAGCGATATTTGAAAAGGTAGCTCACTACCAGAAAACCGATAAATACAAATGGAAATACCGAGCGAATATTTCTGTCGGTAAATTTTCGAGGGATTTTATCGACGGACATATTCCCTCGGTATATACCAAGGGAATTACGGAGGGATAAAAAAATTAAAACAAAGCAAAAAAAATGATGACGTGTTAGGATTTACCGACGGAATAAATTCCGTTGGTAAATCCATCGGTAAACTTGTTTACATTGTTCATTATGTCAATTACAAAGGGAATCACCGACGAACAAAATCCGTCGGTATTTTCTAGAGAGCTCCAGAACTATTCACTTTTCAATTGCACTGTTAATTGTTGTTCTTTACGGACAAAATCACCGACGGATTGAAAAGTCGTCGGTGTTATTTGGCGGTTTTCTGAAAAAATTCAATTGATTTAAAATTTTCATTTAAATATTACAGATGGAATCACCGACGGACTGAAAAATTGTCGGTAATTGTTGACGGTTTCTACAAACTTTTTAAGAAATTGAAAATTTAAATTAAATATTATCGACGGCATTACCGACAGAATAAATAAAAAATATTAATATTCAATTATCCGTCGGTAAATCCGTCGCTAACTCACTCCAATAAAAAGCCCGAATCCCTTATTTCACAAGAGACAGACTTATTTCTTCTTCTTCTACTTCACTATATGTAAAAAACATCAATATCTATTTCTTTCTCTTCTTTTCTCTCCTCATCTCCTTCTCTTTTTCTCCATGCTTGGGTATGTCTTCTTCTTCTTTCTTCTTTTATCCTCTTAGTTTTTTTTAATTAATATGCTTAACGAAAATATTTTTCTCTCTTTAGCTTCACTTGTAACTACATTAAGGTAAGATTTTTCTTTTTTTTTCATGATTTTTTTCACTATATTTGTTTTTTATTTTATTTTTAATTGTTTTTTCTTAATAATTGTATAAATGTTGTTGTGAGATTTGTTTTTTCATATGAGATTAATTTTTAGTTGATTTATTTATAGGATTTTTAAATTTTTAGCAATTGCAACTTCATTTTTTTCATATGAATTTTTTTAGTTGAATTTATTTTTTTATTTTATTTATTTGTTGCAAATTTGTTTGAGTTGATTTTCTTCTTTTTTTCAAGCATTTTGAGTATATATTATACAGTGTTGATTTATGTTAATTTAATTATTTTATAATTTTATAAAATGATTTTTTTTTATATTTTTTTAAATAATTACCGACGGAATTACCTTAGAAAGAGTTCCGTCGGTAAATCCGTCAGTAATAAAAAATATTATTACCGAAGGATATACCGACGAAATGAAGCGGGTAATTTTATTTTTTTATTTCCGACGGATAAAAAATTACCGATGAAAGATTCATCGACGGAGCATTTCTATCAGTGATTTTATCAGTAAATTAATTATTGATAGAATATATATCTTACACTGATAAAAAAATTCCGACGATAAAACTATTAAATCTTGTAGTGGCTTAATCATGGAAGCTTTAATTAACTGCTCCAAAAAAAATTTTCAAACGATGAAAGCCATGTTGCTCCCACTCCACGCATCCATACAAGAAGCACACTGCACCTATATATTTAAACCAACCCTGTTGGCCTTTATCCACACATTCCTCAATAGCGTCTCTCCTTCATACATACAGACCTTTTCTCTCTCCCTCCCATCTTTCTGTTTTTCTGGCAATGGAATTGGTTCCCTCTTCTGTCGACTCCAGCTGGTGGATGTTTGCACTCCCTGCAATGTTACAAACCGAAAACTTGTCAAACCCTCTAATCTTGCTCTTTGTCTTGACATCTTTCTTGGTCATTACCTTACTAACTTGGGCTTTCTCAACTGGTGGCCTAGCATGGAAAAATGGCAGGAACCATAAGGGTAGCGTCTCAATCCCTGGTCCAAGAGGCTTACCCTTCTTTGGAAGCCTATTCAGCTTAAGCCACGGCTTGGCCCATCGCACCCTCGCATGCATGGCGTCGAGCCAAGCCGCCACTCAGCTCATGGCTTTCAGCTTAGGCTCCACACCAGCCATTGTGACATCGGACCCTCAAATTGCTCGTGAAATCTTGACCTCTCCTCACTTCGCTGACCGTCCCATCAAGCTATCGGCTAAAAGCCTCATGTTTAGCCGAGCCATTGGTTTTGCGCCAAATGGGGCTTATTGGCGTCTCATGAGAAGAGTTGCATCAACTCATTTATTTGCACCAAGGCGCATCGCGGCTTATGAGCCATGGCGCCAGCTTGATTGTGCTAAAATGTTGAGCGGCATTTATGATGATCAATCCCTCCATGGAGTTGTTTATTTGCGTAAACATCTCCAAAATGCTTCTCTTAATAACATTATGGGTACTGTTTTTGGCAAAAGATATGACTTAATGCAATTTAATGAGGAGGCTAAAGAATTGCAAGAGCTTGTTATTGAAGGGTTTGAACTCTTGGGTGCTTTTAATTGGTCTGATTATCTGCCGTGGCTGAATTACTTTTATGACCCTTTTCGCATCAAAGAACGTTGTTGTCAACTTGTTCCTCGAGTCAAGAAACTGGTTAAGCAAATCATTGAAGAGCATAGAATTAAGAAGCCAAAAAATGTCTTCGATAATGCTGATTTCGTAGATGTTTTGCTTTCTTTGGAGGGTGAAGAGAAACTTCAAGAGGATGATATGGTTGCCGTTTTATGGGTTAGTGTGTGTGTGTACTAATTTTTCTTTAATTTTTAATGCAGCTTCTTTGTTTTAGCGTTCTGTGCTTACTGTGTTATGGGTTTACTTCGTAATGTGCAGGAAATGATATTTCGCGGCACCGATACTACTGCGCTTTTGACCGAGTGGGTCATGGCAGAGTTGCTTTTGAACCCGGAGATTCAAGCCAAACTTAGCAAGGAGCTGAACTTGATTGTTGGAAACAGGAGTGTCACGGATGCTGACGTAGCTGAATTACCATACCTTCAGGCTGTGATCAAGGAAACCCTACGTGTACATCCTCCTGGGCCCCTCCTCTCATGGGCACGGTTGTCCACTTCAGATGTACACCTCAGCAATGGCATGTTGGTCCCCGTCAACACCACTGCAATGGTCAATATGTGGGCCATAACCCATGACCCAAGAGTATGGGAGGATGCCTTGGTGTTTAAGCCAGAAAGATTCATGGAGAGTCAGGGTGGTGCTGACGTGGATGTGAGAGGAGGTGACCTCAGGCTTGCACCATTTGGCGCTGGACGTAGGGTTTGTCCTGGTAAGAACCTAGGGCTCGTGACAGTGAGCCTTTGGGTGGCTAAGTTGGTGCACCATTTCGAGTGGGTTCAGGACATGCGTAACCCAGTTGACCTAAGTGAAATGCTGAAACTTTCATGTGAAATGAAGAAACCTCTCTCCGCTGTGGCTATTCCAAGAAATTAACGGTGTTCGACTTTTCTAGGGTTTGGGTTTGATCTGAGGACTTGAATTTAAAATTTCCAGTGCTTTAGTGTGTGTTTCTCGTTTGCTAAAGTATTATGAGATATAATTCTAAATTAAGAATGAAGGTAATTGAGGGAGGGATCCTGTGTTTATGACTGTATAACTATGAAACTAGGTTGTTACTACGTTAAAGTGTCACTGAGATGACATTACTTGTTATACGTGTTGTTTGTAATTCTGTCTTCCTTTATAATAAATACTGTATGTTTTATTAATTA
>Ga0325405_1003361_pt1 | contig 16445 bp, 8 predicted proteins | sample PopdelMetagenome_21_FD_205663 | JGI IMG/M metagenome (GOLD analysis project Ga0325405, IMG submission 205663) | Populus deltoides microbial communities from Bellville, Georgia, United States - Xylem-Control-R2 | ecosystem: Host-associated > Plants > Phyllosphere > Stem > Wood/Secondary xylem...
ATCGAGTTACTATAAATAATTCCTTAACTACCATTGACCATCTTTAATTATTTTTTCTTTTCCCTTTCAAAGATGCCTTTTTTTAATAAAAGTTTCTAGCTGGCCTCCTCTCCTCTCTTTATTTTAATTTTTTAAAAAGAAAAAAACCAAATAAATTAAAAAGAACAGGGACTTAAAAAAATATAATTTATACAACCAGAAGGATTTGTTAATTAGCTTCGTTAAGTTAGAGTAATAAATTATTATTATTAACTCAAAACCAACCCGAAAAAAGCAAGAAAAAATAAATAAAATTGTCCGCGGCCTGCTCTGGTGTAAATAAATAGCAAGACAACAAAAGTCAAAGTCGACACGGTACCATCAAACATCAGATTTCCAATTTCATATATATTTTATTTCTCCTTCCTCCTCTTAAAAACCACCTGCCCTTGCCTTTCTTTGAATATACTTTATTCTTACTGGCAACAAAACAAATCTTACGATCAGGTATTACTTAATTAATTAAATAAATGGATCATGTATTTTCGTTTAATCTTATTGTGATATAATTTAAATTTTATTTTCATAGTGATTATCAATTCATAGCAGAGGGTTTTAATTAGTTACTATTATCTTTTTATTATTTTTTTGCAATCTGTTCATAGCAGATGTCATTTGCAGATGTCATTTGCAATCTGTTCTTGAGACGAGCTATTTCTTGTAGTGTGTGCTGTTTGGTCTTGAACTAAGATTATCAAGATTGCCCCCAAGAACCTGAAGTTTGGATCTTTGATCAGTGATTATTGTTAAATTTTGTCTTTGAACAAGTCCAAATTGCATGTAGGAGGATAGGATGAAAGCAGGGTTTTCAATATTCAAGAGTACAGCATTCTCTCTTCTACTCGTTGTTCTTGTGTGTGCAACTGTTCTTGTATGGGCATGGCAGAGAACTCCGCTTCTAACCGCCTTCCTCCCGCCTAATAGTCTTCTACAACTTTCGCCAGGTATGCTTCGGTCTGTGGGAAGATTGATTACTTTGTTTTTCAAATCCTAATGGGCATTCCATTTTGTTAGTTGTGATAGATCTTCTGAACAAGTATATTGTTATTACTAACTTTATCTTGCTGGATTCTCTCTTGAATTTTATGGGAATTTTTTAGTGTTTGTCTATATATTTTCATGCTAGGACTTATGATATTGATGTTGTTCTAAAGATGTTTTCTTAAACAGAAGATAAAGACAATCAGCCAGTCCTGACAGTAGGAAGAAATGGCACTGCAGAAACTTCTACAGGTTTGGTAGAAGCAGAAGTGAAGCATGACCAGAAAATGGAAACAAATCTGAAAACAGATGTGCAAATTATGGAGTTTGCACCACCAGAGCGTTCTGAAAATACAAGCTCTACCACAGGGAAGGAACAATATAATGAGAATGTTAATGATCAAGGTAATATATGCATGTATACAATCTGGTTCCTACATGCTTTGTTCTAACTTAAATCTACCTTGAATAAGATGTTAAATGTGTGCTGCCAAAAATGGCATGTATGATCATCGGCATAGATCGTTGCCTTCACAATGCAACTTTTATTAAGACATCATGTTGAGTGTCCTGTCTGATCAATGTCTAGTTGATTGGTTTTTGAAGTCATTGATGGATGCCTCAAAAGAGATTTATTTCTCCTTTTCAAGTTGTACTCTGTCAAGATTTTAGCTGCTCATTCCGGAAGTGATCCCAAATTGTTCACTGCATGATAGCAATATATTGGAAAAATTTTAAGAACACGTGTGCTGCTACTAATTCTGGGTAATAACAATATACTCTCTGATGAATTGAAAATGAATGTTTGTATCCACATGGGTTGTCCTCTGTCTCCTCCTTATAACTAATAAATTCACAACCATCAAATCCTTGAGATGCCATTATTCTTGTGCCATATTCGACATTTAACATTCAAGTCGGTTCCATGGTGAATTCTTAGGAGGCTTGAGCGCCGATGCAGAGCTAATTTTGATACAACTTATTTTTTTTTTTTGAATTTTTAAGTCGCATGTATCTGAGATGTCTTAGCATGCTTATTACCAGATGCTGATTCTCATCTCATCTTATCCTTACTCCAGGCTGTAACTATGCAAAAGGAAAATGGGTTTTAGATAATAGCCAGCCTTTATATTCTGGATTTCATTGTAATCAATGGCTGTCACATATGTGGGCCTGCCGCTTGATGCAGCGCAAGGATTTTGCCTATGAAAAGCTACGGTGGCAACCAAAAAATTGTCAAATGGAAGAATTTGAAGTGTCCAAGTTCTTAGAAAGGTACTAATGCATTTTTCCCTCTTCAACTGTTTACTGTTCAAAAAATACCAACAAATTGATGAAGCTCTAAACTTTTGTCAATTCATGAGTCACATGCCATCAAATGCTCCCCAGCCTTGCTATTATACTTTTGCATTCACATTTCACATACTCTGTGTGTCAGCTATCTAGGCTGATTATTGATTCACTTTCTGCTGATTCTAAAAGTAATATACAAATTTCTCATTCAGGATGCGAGACAAAACTCTAGCTTTTGTTGGAGACTCTTTGGGCCGACAGCAGTTCCAGTCGTTAATGTGCATGATCACTGGTGGTAAGGAGAGCCATGATGTACAAGATGTAGGAAAGGAGTATGGACTCGTCATGCCTCATGGAGGTACTCGCCCTAATGGGTGGGCTTATCGGTTTTCAAGCACCAATACGACTGTGCTTTATTACTGGTCAACTTGCCTCTGTGACCTGGAACCTATTAATACCACAAACCCAGAAACTGACTACGCCATGCATCTTGATCGGCCTCCAGGATTTTTGCGTCAATTTCTTCATAAATTAGACGTCCTAGTTCTGAACACAGGGCATCACTGGAATCGAGGAAAGCTTAAAGCTAACCGCTGGGTCATGTATGTGGGTGGTATGCCCAATACCAACAGGAGACTAGCAATGATTGGGGATGCCAAAAACTTCACTATCCATAGCATTGTCAATTGGGTGAATTCTCAGCTTCCAAAACATCCACACTTGAAAGCTTTCTATCGAAGCATCTCACCTAGGCATTTTGTCAATGGTGATTGGAACACAGGGGGCAGCTGTGACAACACAACCCCAATGTCTATAGGAATGGAAGTACTGCAAGATGAGTCTAGTGATTATAGTGCTGGAAATGCAGTGAAGGGGACCGGGGTTAAGCTCTTGGACATAACAGCTCTATCCCAACTAAGAGATGAGGGTCACATATCACATTATAGAACTACAGCTGCGAAAGGAGTGCATGATTGCTTGCATTGGTGTCTGCCTGGTGTTCCTGACACCTGGAATGAAATCCTTTTCGCACATATTAGTGCTACATCAGTGATTAATTCTTGAAGGTAAATGGTTTGAAAAAGGTGACATCATTTTGTGGAATGGGTCAAGAATTCCATCAAGAAATTTTATTACGGTGATTTTTTTAGATCTGGGAGAAAGAAGGAATGATAGAAAGTTTAGGAGAATTGTTTTAATTTGGTGAGAGTTACTGATAGAATAAGTTGATGACATGGTATATTAATTTATGGGTCCAAATGCTACTGCATAATTTGAGCACCATAAAATTTCTCGACTTTACGCACAGGAATGCAACACAATTGGTTCAGAGAGGCTGCTTAACAGAGCTTCAAATTGAAGTTTTTATTATTCCAGAGTTTTGAAAATCATGGAGAAGGTTCGAATTCATGGTTAAGAAGAACGAGCAGTGTTGTAGCATGGACTGCAGCAATTTTAGTGGATAACATCTGCTGATTCAATCTCAAGTTTCTAGCTCAATTAACCATTTGTTTCTGTGACTGCTGCGTTTCTTTGGAATTCAAATTTAAAAGGAAGCTGCAAATGCCTGGGGTGTATTTGCAAATGCCTGTGTTGAATATAAATTGAGAGAAGGGACAAGTTGAGATTTCTGTATTCACATATAAGCAAATCCATATGATAGTAGCTACACACACTATTGTTGTCATACACATTTTTCTATCTACATTATCATCTCGACATTGTTGTTTTTATGAAACTATTTTTTTATTTAATTATAGAATAATAATAATAAAAAAGACACGGTGCAAATATTATAATAAAAATACTATAATTTTATTTGAAAACATATTAAAGATCAAATAATATTTAATAAAATAGTATTTTAAATATATTTTTATTAAAATTGATGAAAAAATTATCAAAAAAAAAAAAAAAGGCTAAAAGAGGCTAAATGTTTGGGCTTGGGGAGGCTAAAACACCTGATTGATTAAAAAAAAAAATCTAGGTATCTGGATATGTAAAGATCAGACTAGGTCTGTTCATTTAGTCTTGTTTTTTCTGATTAAAATAGATCGATAATATATTGTTAATCTATTTTTATTAAAAGAAATAAATCAAATGATACATCAACCACCTCATGTGATTGAAAAAGTCGAGAAGTTGGATCTCGACTCTAACTCTTTAGATGTAAAAAATTTATTTTTAATTTTTTTCACTTGAAAATACCTAAAAAAACACCCCATTAAACCTATATCTAATATCAAAAATCTTTAATCGATCAAAAAATCGAAAACTTACCCTAATTAAAAAATAGGATCAAATTTTATAACATTAAATATATTTAATTAACAATAACCTTAAGTAGTTTAACAAGTAATTCATAAATAGAACTATAATGTTATACATATAAAAATAAAAGGCAACAAATTATATTTTCAATATGTTCTCATAACTTAATAGTACGCTTAGAAGGTTCTACAAATTAATTCATCATCTTAATCGATTGTTCTCTTAGTTAATAATTTCTCAACATCTTAAACACCATAATCCATACAACTCCTTTGACCATAAAAAACAATATAAAAGAATCTATTAGAAGTTTGTCAAAGTAGTTACATAAATTTAAAAGAATAATATTGATATATACTAGCAATACAACTGGTGCACTGGGACAAGACACTCTTTAAAATCTATAATTTATTTAATTATATGATAATAAAAATATTTTTTTATAGGAGAGAAAATTAATAAAATAATGGATAAGAATATATGTTTTAATAAAAAACTATCTTTTCTTATTCATGTATTTTTTATATCAACATATTTTCATTACTAGCATGTTTATTCAATAAAAAGTAATAGAAATATAAACAATACTTACAAAGATTTTAATAATTTGAATTAAAAATAAAAATATATCTTTTAATCAAAAACTTCATTTCTTTACTCATGTATTTCACATGTTTGTTTTTAGAGGCATTGTTATTTAAATAAAAACTTATGACGATGGTGAAAGTAAGTTTCAATTAATTGTTTTTTAAATCAAGAATTGATCATTTTTACGCGACTATATGGAAAAATTAACAATAATAAATATGAGAAAATCATATATAAACTATAAAAAAATAAAAAATATTTTATTCTCATTCAATATTAACAAGCAATTGTTTTTAAATATTCCGCATATTAGGTTAATACATAATTATTCATAAAAGTAATTGCTAATACTACAATAAAAGCTCTAATATTCTTAAAAACAATGATATAATTTGATAGTTCCTTAAAAATTATTTCAATAAATTTATGTAAAAACAATTAAATTCCAAAATATTTTAAAAAGGAAAAACAATGTTAAGGAATGTTTAACAAAAAGGCTAGGCGCACATACCTAACCTTAGAGAAGAAACCTAGTTGCATATGGGATTGGAAGGCTATGTGTAAACCCTATGTTAAGTCGTGTAATTTTAGACCAAAATATAATAAATTTAGAGGAAAAACATTTATAAATAGAGGTCAAGATTTATTATTAGTTAAAAACTGAGATGAAATAAAATTTTATCGGTACATGAAAAGTTCCAATGATCGAATATTTAATAAGGATAACATATAGGAAAATTAAGAGTAGTATTTTCATAATTTAAAACAAAAAACCACCTTCTCTTTTTGAAAATCGATGACACGAGGGATGTAAAGAGAGTTGAGATTTTGTTTCTTCTTCTTTGTCTTCATTTCCACCCAAATTAAATGGCATGAAATTGGTTTGGGTGATTGCTAGTAAAGAAAAATCAAATCAAAGTGGAGAAAAAACTTAGAGAGAGAGAGAGAGAGAGAAAGAGAGAGAAACAAAGAGAGCTTGGATGTTTAGATAGAGGAAGTTTGGGATTTGAAAGAAGAAGAGGGAACTCTTGAAATTGTTGTAAAAGGGCTTTCAAATTGGGTTAATTAGCATTGGTAAGGTGTTATTTTTAGTTACATCCATCCAATTTGCTTGTTTTGTTTAGGAGATTGAAAATTTTCAAATTGAGGGATTTTAGAGTTTATGTGATTTGTTTGTAGAAGAATAAAATTGTGTTAATTGTTGATAAATTGTGATATTAATTAAATGATTAAGAATTTAATTAGAGAAATTAAAGGCCAATCATGCAAATAGCCAACCATAATTAGGAAATGTGGAGGAAATTAGAAAAGTGATTAAATTAATAACATTTAGGAATGTTCAAGATTAGGTTTAATTAGTTTAATGTGAAATAAATAGGTTAGTTAATATTGGTTTTGTGGATTAAATCATGGGAAGGTTGACTAAGTCATGTAAGCTTTATATTTTAAAGGGTAATATTATGCTTGAATTTGATTGTTATGTGAATGAGATCATGTTTCAAGCATATTAGTGATTCTGATGAGATAAAACGTCAAGATATTGGATTATGCTTGGAAATGTGGAAACATAGAAGTATGGATTTGATAAATTGTGTAAATATTTATGTGTTAAGTGATGCAGTGAGGTTAGAAATTGTTTGAGAGTTATAATTTAAATGGTTAGGTGTGCTGTTTATTGGTTGATAATTTGGTAAAATAGAAAAATAAAATGTGTATGTATTGTATGTGAATCTTGAATTAGTAAAGTGAAAAGAATAAAGATGTATGTGGATAAGTACTAATTAGAGATGTTTCCTTATAATTAAAAGGGACATATAAAATTGGATCGATATCTGGGGAGCTTGAGCTACTAAAAAGACAGGTAAATATTGCTCGTCACCTCACCTTTTTAATTAATAGATGTCCTAGTTAGACATGCTTTGCATATGTGAAATGAGTTTAGAAAATGGATTACAAAGAAAAATTGTGCCAAAAAAATAGTTGACTATTTAGTATATTTATATGTATTTTAGTTGAATGTTTGGTCAAAAACTATATATATATATATATATATATATATATATATATATATATATATGTTAAAGTTGGTTATTTGAAAAGAGAATAATTAATTATGCATTTAAGTTGGTCGTTTGGTTGAATATTAATTATTTATGTACTTAAGTCGACTATTTGGATGAAGACTGATTGATTATGCATTTATGTCAGCTATTTGGACGAAAACTAAGTATTTGTATGTGTAAGTCATCCATTGAATAAATACTAATAATATATATTAGAGTTGGCCGTATGAAAAAAATACTAAATATATATTCATGTCAACTGCATTAGCGGAGATCAATTATGATAAAATTAAAGTCAGTTATATTGACAGAGACTAATGATATAATATCAAATCAATTGTGTTTGGCAAGGAATAATTATGTAATGTTGATATTGTTGTAATGAAAAAATTACATTCAGAAAGTTTTTGCTAGTAGTCGTAATAATAAAGTTTTGGTTGTAAAAGATTCATTTAAATAAAAATAAAATATTATAGTTGTGTTGTGCACCTAAATCATAGTATATTTATACGTGATTGATAAGTATCTATTTCATAATGTACTTCAGATCTATTTTATCTATCACTGTAATAGTGATCTCATTTTTAGATCAACATAATTTTGAGTTAGATGGAATTTTATAATCATTGCTTTGATGATATATAGTTAAACTAAATGCAAATGATAAGTTTTATTATCTTAAATCTATAATAATGTGAAATTATTAAAGTTATTAATTATTATGGGTTGTATTGCATAAAAGTGAAATAAACATGAAAAAAATTAATATTATTTATTAATTTTATTAATTATATATATTTTTTGTAAATTGGCAAAAATTATCTAGTATATAAATATGAAAAATATTGCAATTGATAAATTATGTGTTCAGAGAGTATGTTTAAGGTTACTCATGAGCATTGGTTGTATAATCCATATATGGTTTTGAAATTGTGTTATGTAAGTGTTTAACAACAGGAAGTTTTTATTGGAAATGGCTCTGTGTAGGGAAAATTTTACTAAAATTTTATTAAAATTACATGAATCTTTTAAATTCTAATGGAAAACTTTGTATATATGAAGTTTATGCATAAGGGAGAGACTTTGTTTATTTTTTTTAAAAAGCATTTACCCCACTTCACATGTATATGATAAGTTTTTATAGTAGAAATTATAATAAAAAGTTTAAGGTATTACACGAGGTTTGCATGTGTAGTTTTTTTTTTTCATTTGGTGGATGACGTTGTCTTCTATTTGTTTCTAGTTTCTACTTTCGGTCTTTAGAGTTGGTTCAAAAGTTAGGTTTTAAGTTTTTAGATATCAAAAGCTTATTTTTCAATTTGTTCTCACTTGAAAACATACCAAAACATTCTAGAAATTTCAATAAATTAATTTCCAATCCTAAAACATCATTTAATCACTTTCAACATAGAAAATCTAGCCAAATAAAAATTGTTTTTATGAGTCTCGAGATCTACTTTTTCCAACAAGTTATAAGAGAAAACCATTTTCATTGAACTTCTATCATCAAGATAAGCTTATTGATACCAAAATTAACTTTTTTGTGGTTGGAATATGACCGATTGAGCCCTCTGTCTTCTCTCACCTTTTCTTTTAATAATTTTGTTTTTCCTCTATTAACATAGGGACTGAAACCTAAAAAATAAAGTTTACGACATTAAATGCAAAATACTAAAACAACATGGATTAAATTTTAAAAAATAAAATTCTTAGGGACTTAATTGATATTTTTGACACCCATGAACAATAAAAAAAACAAAAAGGGTTTCTTTTTTAGTTAAGTTCAGTTATTGTTTTGTTATTGTTTTTTTTTTTTATAAAAAAACTATAACCCAAAATTCAACCTTTAATTTAGTGCCAGGATGTTCCACAGTACCTGAAATATATTAGAATAAATAAATCAAGAAAAATTATAAATCAATTAAATGACAATTATAATATAATTTTTCAAATGGAAAGAAAAGAAAAGAAAAGCCCGATACAAATGTACAGTAATAATCCGTTGTTTCACGCATGATGATCCAAAGTAAGAAAGAATTTGTGGAAACGGAGAAAGAGATGTTCTTGGACCTTCATTGGCCTGTACCCCTCCTTCCTGTACTGAACTAGAAAGCTGGATATTATTGTTCATTAAATTAATTGCAGAGCACTTTACAGTGCGGGAAAATACTGATTAAATACGTACTGCATAGTGTATCATCATTATTTTCTAATTTCTTTCTTGAATTCCACGATCATTTCCCCTATCAGACCACCATATATGTCTCCCTCACGTGTTAATTACAAATTTAACTAGATAGAGTAATGGAGGCTGCTTTCCATTTTGGGACAGTGCGATTGGAGGTTTCCAAAAATAGATCGGACCAAAACCTTAAAAGTCTAAAATCAAATATTCACATCGTTGTTTGAGTCGAAATTTCAGATTTTCTCGGTCAAAACAAAAACCTTGCATCTCGATGAACTTGGTTAGAGAACTCCTAGGCTTGATCTCAAGCAAACCACATGCTCAGAGCGAGTATACTATTTATTTTAGTGTTCTTGATAGTCCTATGAGAAGCATAGTAATTCGGGGTATATTTGAATTACCGCCAAACATTTGTAATTGTAACCGCCTTGAGCTCCTGGACAAAAAGTTTAGGTTTCAGTACTTGTGTTACTAGGAAGACTAAGCAACAGATCTCAACTCAAGATCTGATATTCTCGTGTTATCCTCCTTTTCAACTCGGAATTCTTATCCAAATGAAGGAAATATTTGGCATTAACATGGTAAAAACATATATATGGATGGAAAACTGTTTCATCGGGTCTTCATTAATTGTTGAAAAGGAGACTAGGTCTACTCTATTACTTTCCTTTAATTCTCAAACGTTTCGAGGGCTTTTTCAAGATTTGTTTTCCCATCTTTTTATTTTTATTTTTAATGAATATATAGATGTCAGATGATACAAATAGGTGAAGTAATGCCCGAATATAGAACATATATATAGTTTTAAAGATGAAAAACGTCTACAGTTTAGCATGATCATAGCATAATTGATCTCCAATCCAAAAGGCTCGGGCTCAATGGGGTACAATCACTGTAGAAACAATAACAATCACTGAATAAACAAGTACATGGTTTAGAAAAAGGAGGAAAAACATAGTTTACATAAAAATAGATGACGGTTAGAGATAATACTATATAAGCAATAATCAATCCTCATCACGCAAATTAATCTTATATAGAGATGAGTGACAGTTTCTTTTGGGAAATGATCGAGAGGAGAGATTGCTTAAAGTAAACAAAAAGATGGCCGGAATCGTATGGACCTTAAAAGAGAATAATGCCTGAAGATGGTAGCCAATAAGTTGAATATTAAACATGGATCATAGTGATGGCTGTTCCCCTCTCGATACTCGATTTACCAATCCAAAGGTTTCTCTTTTCTTTTTTTTTATAGAAAGTAGCAAATTGCAGAATGACATGGAACATGGGAAAAATAAACTGAGTCTCAGACCAAGGCCTTAGAGACACGTGTTGGTCGGAACCAGTCCAAATGAGCAAATCTTGTGTGTAGAGTACATGGCACGTGAATGGGACAGCTCCACGTGCATGGATGCTATTCCATATATAGAATAGAATGAAACCCCAGTTGATCCCATCTGCAGAAGATTTAAGATAGGCCGAGCCAAAGATTTACGGACGCATGCATATATATAGCTATATATAGATATTGTAGCTTAATTTTGAATATATATATATATATATATATATATATATATATAATTGCAGAGCGTTGAATAAAAGAAAATCTTGTCTAGAGGGTGTGGAGCAGGATTCATACATATCTTGTCTGTGGTCATGAACTGTTTACTCAGTATGAACGTTAGAGTGAATTCAATTCGACAAGTAGCACGCCAACAGCATTTTTCAGAAGCTACGGTTTTGGAAATGTTAGCTAGCTAGATCTGCTGGTTTTACATAGACATGAATATATATCGTAGACTCTGTCACCCTTGAAGCTACAAGCAGATCCAAGTTGATTTAATTAATTACAACTTAATTTTAATGAAAGATTTTCTAGTGAGACAACCAATCCCAGATCGATTGGATCATATTTAATTAAAAGAGTGCCGTATCTTGCATGATGGAGGATAAACACAAGGATAATTGCCTGACTTGTGCAGAAGCCTGTGGACTTGTTGCTAACTTAAAGGGCTTAGCATAAGGAAGAATAATTAATAATATAATCATTTTCATCCTTTTCAGATTTTAAGTAAGATTTAAGTGGTCCTTAATTTATCAATGAGAATTAATTATCTCATAATGTACTGTCCTAATATTCGTAAAAAAAAGATTATTAAGATGAAAAAAGGCTGTGGACTCAACTAGAGTCATTCTAGTACTACTTGCTTGTGTTTTTATGGGAATTAAACACTGTTTTATCGTTCTGATCCATCATTCATCAACAGCCAGAACAAGTTGGATCGATAATCGTGAGCTCAAATTTATCATAGGCCAATGGTTTCTCTGAACAAATACGAGGTGGACATAAGCCAAAAGAGTAACAAAATTTAGACATATAACAAGTGGTTGAAGATTTTGGAGGCGAGGAGGCGCCAAAATTTGAGTTTTGTGGTGGTATTGGTCATGAGATGCAACAGGTGGCTGGTGGTTCGGTGAGTAAGGGACAACTCCACGGGAACATGGTCTATTATCTGCCGACTAGGCCCCATGCCTTTTTCAGTTTTTCATTTCAATCCTTGGCTGCTCACTGCCTCGCTGGATGCACCCCATTTATACATAGTTACGTACTTGCGTGTGCATACACGTACTCAAGTTTTATATAGATACAACAACACACGTATTTGCGATTTGCCTAGAAAGGAAGAATATTTGAAAAGTCAAGTTAATTTTGTTTTCACTTGATCTTCGAGTAATGTGGACAGCATAATCTATTTAAAGTCTACACCCCAATAAAAGAGTGATTTAAACTAGTCTTATAATACTCATATTTGTTAAACAAAAACAATTCATGTTTATCTATTTAGATGGTGTTTACTTTTAAAATAAATATATACTTGCAAAAAATTTACTTATCACAAACAAGAGAAATAAGAGAAGAGAGCTGAAATTGATCATGAATACAAAAAATTGATCGAGCAAAATAATTTCGGATTAACTAGGAGAGTTAAAGGAATTATATAAATAGGATCATATACTGTTATTAATGATAGTGAATACTATATATTTAAATTTCTATAATTTTTTCTTTTTCCCTATAAGGTTCTATTTATTTGATTACTTTACTAATTTTCTTTATATCTTTATTTATTTTCATGCACTAAAGTTTCCTATAAACTCCTCTCTTGAAACTCATTTGTTTTCTTTACACAATTGTACTTTTAGAACAAATTATCCTTACTAAAGGTTATAAGTGTAGAATCCCCACTTTGAATGATTAGAGGTAGTTTTTGTCCGTAAATTCAATCCTAAATATACTTAATTGGCAATATAATAAATTGGCAATCCTAGTGGGACCAAGATTCAAGATCTATTCTAAAAGTCATCAAAACATGCCTCCAAATAAAAATATAGGTAAACTCATCCTTGCTACACTAGTTGAGTAGTTAGTATAATATCAACCGACAACAAGCATGCCTAAAGATGAGTCTTATCATTTAACTCATCACTACAATATATAATTGCATTTGTACATGCTCTCTTCTAGTGTTTCCATGCAATCCTTCACGTTGCCATTTATTCTAAGAAAATTATCACCATTAACCATCGCTGGACATGTTGGTGCATCAATCCCATATATAGCTATATGCGTATCCTTTTTATGGATTAGATGACATGGCACAATGATTACTATCAACTATGAAAAATTCTAACCAGCTAGATATAATTGAAAGAGCATCTTACTATCAACATATAAATCTCTCAAATTTTGATACAAGAGCTCTTTAAATAGAGATGGATAACATAATCTACCACACCAACATAATAATGGCCAACTAAACATGCAAGCTATATCTCATAAGTTGAACCAAATACATAACATACTTCATCAAAATAGACCAAGTAACACTAGGAGATATATACTTGGAGGGAAATTCCCAAGAATTCTATAATAACAAGCACTCTAGTAGAGGTATTTGGAATGAGTTTGCCTTCTATAGAAGGATACATCATAACATATTAGAAATAATAAAAAATGTAGCCCAATTTGTGCGTGAAATCTCTCGATACATTAGCCATCGATACATTAGTCATTTCATAGGTGTACAAATAACCACATGCGAATTATATGTCCCCATAAAGCTTTTATCTCATAACTTAATCTACTATTGGGAAATTCTATACCCTACAAGCTACCTTATAACAAGTAAACCTCAATCCTCTTGTATAACAATTTCTCGTTGTCGATCATTAATAAAAAAAGGGATAAATAAAGAATAACTAGTCCAACATTTAAGAGAGATAGAGCAACAAGTATGACAAATAATAAGACATGCTTATAATTGTCCATACTCTAAAAGAATAAATTATGCATTCCAAGAAATTTATCGGGAGGATAACCAACCAAAACAGGAACACATCACTAAATTCACCAATCAATATAGTGATGGTGCAACTAACCCTTTTGTAAAGCTAAATATGTTTAGTTTATCATTAAATAAGACAATTTTTCATTAGTTCTAAACATTGCCACCCAACTTGATTAATAATTAGATGAGAAAGAAACTCATTTTCACAAACACTTCTATATGAGAAACTAGAGGTTACATTTGATGACTTAACTAGAATGGTTTAAAACTTAAAAGATTCAATAAAAACATATTTCTTGTATTTCAAAATATTAAAAACTAAATACACTAAACTTATATCTTAGAAACAATGCATAAAATTACTACTAGAGGAATGCAGTAACACATTAGAAAGAGGTTTATAAGAATTAAATATTTAGATATATATTCTTATAAATGATGTTTCTTGTTATCAGAAGATGCTAAAAAATTAAGCCAAAAAAGCCACTAATGACTTACCCTATCAGATATTTAAAAAATATCACGAGTGCTCACTCATTGACTGGTTTAGACTTCAATAAAAAGTTTGAGGAGGTTCACTCATATTGGTCAATGAAATAAAAGATAGAAAACTATTTTAGAATGTAACATTGAGAAAGCCTAAAAAGGTTACTAAACATGGTAGTAAAGAAGTAAAACTACCAAAGTAGTCAAAGATAATGGATATATTTTTTATATCAAAAGAGCTGAAGAGATCTTTGATCAATTAATGTATGAAGGATAAATTAAGCTTCTTGAAAATCACATAATCCTTACTATTGATAAAATTAAAGGGAAATAATAATATAAGTGGCATGACTCTTGAAAACATGATTTTAATAATTGTGCAGTCTTTAGGAACCAAATATAGAAGGTTCTAAAATTTGGATGCATTTATTTTTTGGTCAAGAAGATGAAGGAAAATGATGATCCATTCTCTAAATTCATTATGAGTGGTTGAAGCTGGTCATAAATGATATTATTATGAAAAAGTACATAGACTGTAGAAAAGCTAAAGTGATGGTTCAACAAGCCTAAGATATGCCTTATAGTTAGGTGTATAAATGTCATACCTACTATACAATTACTTAAAAGATGAAGACTTAAAGGGAAATATTGAGTAAGTAATGTCTTTGTCATAGGCCAAAACATTTAAGCTTATAAAACCATGTGAAAATGAATAGTATAATCACCAACCATAATAGAAATCATTCAAGCCTAGTGATAAAAAGGATGATGATCCTGTCAGGCATCACCAATATCTTATAAATTTAGAAAGTGATGGAAATAAAGGCAAAGCCCAATTTAGAATAATACAACACCTACACTTTGGTAAGGGGAAATGAAGTATAATCATACACTTTCCTAGAAAATAACCTTAAGATATTGCACAAACTAGCGAATTAGCTGAAAAGAAACAATTTTAAATGTCAATTATGTTATTTATGAAAGGTGCACCATAGAGATTAATACTGGATAGGATCTCACCTATTTATATGCAAAATAATAATAATCCACAAAGGATGACCCTTACTAAAGAAATAATCACTAAGCAGCCATAAACCTTGGTAAAAAGTGTGAAAAAGGCTCTTATCTCTACACCACCATCATTTTAAAAGGTTGTAATAGAAAATGATCCATTAAAAAAACAAATAATAAAGAAATATCTAGAAAAGTAGACAAAGTTATCACTAAGATAATGAAAAAAGAAAACTATGAAAAATAGTTAGATACAAATTAAAAAAGCAATATACACTGCCATGATAAAGACAAAGATCAATCAACAACCATAATGACATGAAAAATTTATTCAAAATTCTAGGCCAACAACCTAGGAGCTTGAAAATAAGAGATAAGAACTATAGCAATGACCTAAGTCATTGTTTATTGTAAAATAAAAGCAAAAAAAGACATTAGTTCTTAAGCAAAAACAATAAAAAAAAATACTATCAAGAAAGCCACCTAAATAAAGGATGAACTAACACCTATTATATAAGAGATAACTTTGATAGTGCTTAAGGACAACAAAAATATCTAAACCTTAAATGAGCTAGTAATATATAAAAAAACTTTAACAAATACCCTTATCTAAATAGAAGACCAATCATATGATGAAAATGATATGATTGTTAATGTAGATGAATTTTTAAATGATGGTATGATAGATGGACTTTTTGGAATAATAATAAATAATAAAAGAAAAAAGAATAACTAAAATTCTCAGTCTTAATATAACATATATGTAAGTAAAGTACATTGAAAAAAAAAAGAACTAGAAAAACCTTTTAAAGCAGAAGTGAGTGACTATGAAAAAGTCACATCAACTAATATGGTATTTACTTTTCCATAATATTTTGAAGCCATGTATAACTAGTAGACTTATATGAATAATGATTATAGAAAGACAAATGGAGGGAAAAACTAGAGAGAAGGTATGTAAGAGAGATAAAAGAGAGAATGGGCTATTAGAGTCATAACTTCTCCAGCTATTATTATAATTTTCTTAAATTCAAATATATTGTGTGCCTTACCCTATTCTACAAGCTCATTGACCAGATTTGGTTTATCTAGTGTCGTTTTAGAGATAATGTCATTGCAAATTTTCTAGAAAAATTAGGTTTTGAAAAGATGTAACAACCAACTTGGTTTGTTTTATTT
>Ga0325405_1003362_pt1 | contig 16444 bp, 8 predicted proteins | sample PopdelMetagenome_21_FD_205663 | JGI IMG/M metagenome (GOLD analysis project Ga0325405, IMG submission 205663) | Populus deltoides microbial communities from Bellville, Georgia, United States - Xylem-Control-R2 | ecosystem: Host-associated > Plants > Phyllosphere > Stem > Wood/Secondary xylem...
TTCGAAAAATACCACTATTCAGGATATCTAATAAGCTCATAGCAACGCAGCTTTGAATGGCCAGATTCACCATTGTTGTTACCCATTTTAGGTTCCCACACAAAAAATAAAAAAATACAAAAAACAAATATATATATTCGAAAGGAATCCAAAAATAATTGGAGCAAGAAAAGGATGTTGGAACACCCATAAAATGACTAGAAATTGGTTGAGGAGGTTCAAAAATACAAGAATTAAAATTTGATAGTATATTTTTAAATGATAAGAGCCTTGTTGATAAGGAAAATTCAATTTGAGGAAGAAAATTCCAAAATCAAATGTTTATGGATCCAATTAAATTTTATCTAAGGTTTAATTGAATTTATGGAGGGTTTAATTGCAAGAAAAATTAATTTTGAAGTCAATTTAGGTTTTTATTGAAAGAAATTAAAGTTCTGGGGTCCAATTATAATTTTGAAGAGTTGATTTGGTTAAATCAGAGGCTTAATTGCATAATTATTAAAGTTTGATGGTCAATTAGGGACTTAATTGAAACAATCTGAAACCAAGGACCAAACCAGAAAAGGAGCTAAAATCAAGGGATCCAATTACAATTTTTCTGGGGACTTGATTACAAAATTACAAAATATTCATGACCAAATCGAAAATATTCATTTGAATTTTGAAACGACGCCATTTACTTGGATATTCATTGTCTTCTTAAAAATAAATGGCTGGGCAGTAAAGGCAGAAGACGTTTTAGCAGCGACAATGGAGTCATTGTCAATCAGGATGCACGTCTTGCGGCTGACATCCCTTGCTACTGTGATGTACGCCGGCCGTTACCAAAAACGCCTGCGTCCTCTGGCTATAAAAGCCAGAGGAGGAACCGAATAGAGAAGAAAAAAAAAGGAGGCAGAGAGGGAGAGCGTTAAATTTTACGCTTGCATGGCTTAGTTGGGCTCGTCTTTAAATTCATTAAGTTTACCTGATTCAGTAACCAGGGGCTCGTCTTTGAAAAAAATAACACCTGCATGGTCCTCACATATGCCCCCACCAAATATATGATCTCATTCATGAGATAAAAATAATTTTATAGAAAGCAAATCAAAATAAATGACAAAATTTAATTGTTAATCAACTCAATATTAAATAATAAATTTTTAAAAAAATTAATAATAATAAAAAAAAATTTGAGTCAATCTTTTAATTCTGTGATTTAAGTCATGAAACTGAGATAGCTTTATAAAAAACAAATTTAAAAAATATGAATTTCCGTCTCTAATAAAATATAATAATAAATGATATAATTGAAATTGAAAAAATATATATTATTATGATAAATAGTAGTTTGTGAGGAAGGTCAAAAAAAAATTTATTTTCTTTTAATTTTTTTTATTAATTATTATTATTGTTATAATTGCTCAAGTACCTAATCATGGAATCAGTGAGTGAGAAGACTACGAGATGGAATTATTTTGAGATAAAGATGATTTTCTTACCTTTTGAAGCGACGGGAATAAGTATCAAACTAGAACATGACACTTCTAGGCTGCTACTCCTATAACCTCCTGTCTTTGTCTTCGGTTTGAAGGTAATTAGTTACTGACTAGTTCCTTGGCCGCGGTGCAGTGTGGATATGAATTTAGGTGTCAATAACGTTTTTATGAGTTTTGTTTTTTAAAATAACGATAGTCATAAAATTATAACACTCCAAGTTAACTTAACAATGATGTTCAATTTTTTTTAATATAAAAAAGTAAAGTTTAGATTATTAGGAACTCTTTTATTATATTATTAAACACAACTTAATTTATTAACTTTTAAACCTCTTCACCCTATTTATTTTCTATGATAAGTTTTAAATTAAACTATACATGTATTAATCCGATATAACTCAGTCAACTTAATAAATTTAAAATCAACTTAATATAATTTTACGCAAGCATGGGCCAATGACCAGTGGTTGGGCATGGGCTGGGCTGGGCCCAGCCTGAAAAGAAAAAAGAAAACTTTTTCTTCAAAAATTATTTCAAAAAATCTATGATTACCCGTAAATTTTTTATTGTATTTTAATTAATATTGGTTTGTATTTTTAAATTATTTTAATATACTGATATTAAAAATAATTTTTTAAAAAAATAAAAAAATAATTTTAATATATTTTCGAGTGATGTATTCTTTTAGAAAACTTGAAGTTTTATGATGAAACGTTTCATTCTCAAGATGTAACATCAACCACTTGCATATGCATGCTATATTCAGATTTCAAGTCTATGTCGCTGAAGAATTTGGCTCCTTCGAAGTATGACAATTAATTGGGAGGGACTAACCTGTGGTGGAAGAGTAAGTTTGACCCCGCAATGATGTGAAGTCCAGGACTGCGGGTGGAGTGGTCCCATAAAATAAATGTTCACGAGTTCCCATGAAAATGAAGGGACAGCCTCTTGTTGACGTTTTAATATGTTACTTCTTAAACTCAAATAAAATGACTATTTCGTCCATTTGCTGAGTCCAAGGAATTAAAATAACGAACAAGTAAAATGATTGGATCGGACTAATTTGTAGTTAATAGGCAGATGCTATCTGTCTGTTATGATTTATTTCCTATTTTGTTACCGAGAATGATATTTGATAGGTTAGGGTGCAGGGGTAATGCCGGTACAGTAAATAAGTATTATTAAAAAATTTATAATATTTTGATTGGACTCCTTTGAGGTTAGACTCTGAGGATTTAGAATCTATTACAAATATATATTATGTAATCTTATTTTATATATATATATAGTGAAAATAAAAGCTTATCATTTATATAAATGTGTATGTATATATATATTACCGAACCACATTAAATTTTATATTTTTTCTAGTTTTTTTTATTATAATATTCAACAATAATTACTTTAAATTTTTCACAACAAAAATCATGTTTAAAGTATACAAATGTGCCAAGGAACTACCAATAAACTTTACAGGAACAAAAAGTGTAATATTTGATATGTAGCATAATTAGTTTTCTTGCCTAACTTCTTTCTTTTGTTGAGATTTTTTAGGTTTCAAGGAGTTTCGGATGAATTCAATGTATGGTCTAATGAAAATAAATATAATTTATCATTTGATTATTAAGTTAAACTAAAAAAAATTTCAAAACATTTTAAAGATCTTGTTTCTTAAATGATTAGTAAGACAACTTCATTTGAGTTCATGACCATGCTAAATTCAGTTTAAAAGCTATTATTTAAGATTATTTTTATTTTCCTTGTTGGTTTTAGATTATTATTAGGATTTAAAATTTAATTAAGATTTTACTAATCAACATATATAATTTATTTTTGTATTTAAACTTCCTTGTATTCTATTTTTCAAAGAAGAATTTATGAAATAATGTTTTTATTAATATATTAAAGTTTTCTCTGCAACCTTTTCTACAAGTTGTAACATTACGTTGTGAGACCTCTAGTTTTTTTTTTATAATTTAAAATTATGAAATTTTAGAGTTTGAGGATCCTTGATACTATACACCATGTCAATTAATATTATAACAGCCTATATTAATAGAAAAGACTCAAATAGTGAAATGTTTTTTTTTAATATTCCACAAGAATAAAGTCATGAATTATGGATAATCAATTATCCATGCTATAAAAATTATTAATATTTGTTAAATAGCTATCTCAATTTAAAAATGTAAAAATAGTTTTATATTAATTCTTTAGTACACTTCTTCAAATAAAAAATTACATATTCTATGGATATATATCTTATTGTAATAACCCAATTTTAGATTCTCCAAAATTTTCTTAAATGTTATCTTATTTCTATTTTTATTCATAAAAATCCAAAAAATAAGGAAAAAGTTGAAAATTCAAAAATACATTTTTCTTGAGTCAACCACCTTTTCCCACGAAAACCGAGCACATCGGGTCAAGACGAGTCAAATCGTGTCGACTAGGGTAAAAAATAAGTTTTAGGTCATTTCGGGTCACCAAGTTCCCCAGGTCAAAACCAAGCTCATCGGGTCAATACGAGTCAAACCATGTCGACCAAGGTAAAAAATAAATTTCAGGCCATTTCAGGTCAAAACCGTCATTTTCGGTCAAAACCGAGTCCTCTAGGTCAAACGGGTCAACCATATCATCTGGGTCAAAATTGAGCTTTCAAGCCATTTCGGGTCAAAATTGTTATTTTCAGTCAAAACCGGGTCGACCAGGTTGATACTGGTAAAAAACATTTTTTGGTGTTTGGAATTTATTTTTCGATAATGAAAATTAATTTTTAGCAGTTGAAACAAGATTTTTCTAATACTAATTTGAGTTTTTTAATTTTATCCATATAAATATTTATTATTATATATAATAAAACAAAATCAATAATGTAGAAGTTTTTATTGCAGCAGTTGGTGCAGCTAGGACGATGAAAATGATTTTTTAATACAGATTCATGTTTCCTGGATATAAATTTTCGTGTTTCCTTAGCATTGGTTATAAAAGCCAATGAAAATTTAAAAATAAAAAAAAGGGAGTTGGAAGAAAAGAAAAAAAAACAGAGATTCTGATATTATTGTTGATGTTATTTTTTTAACTTTTTTTCGTGCGAGTAAGATATTGATATAAAAAAAAACAAATTGAAAAATATTAAAAATATCCTAACTGTCATAACCCAATTCTAGGTTATTCCCCAAAATAAATTTCTTTTTTTCAAAAAATAAAGACAAAAAAAATAATAAAGGCTGGCAACGTGGAGAAAGTAGGTCAGGAAATCAAGTTGCAATTTTTGGAGGAGATTCAAGACCTAGTTGCGCCCCATTATGCCCAAAATTGGAGAAAAAAATGCAAATTCAAGGTCAAATTAAATAATTATTGGACAAATTTGCATAAAAATTAAGTCCAATGACGTAATTAAATTTTTAATAGGCCAATTTGATTTAATCATGGGCCAAATTAAATTTTAATTATGTTTAAGAATTAATTTAGGTCCAAATGAAGGATTTAATTAAGTGCAAGGACTTAATTATACTTTAAATGGGTCAAATTAATTTTATTTAGAGCTTAATTGGTGAAAAATTAAGTTTGAGAGCCTAATATGAGCTTAATTGAAAAGATTGGAATTTTAAGAGACCAAATTTAATTTTTACCAAGTTAATTGATTGAAATCAGGGGTCAAATTGCAAGACAATTGAAGTTTTGGGGCCAATTAGGGGTTAAATTGATAAAATCCAAAGCCAAGGACCAATCTGCAAAATGCGCCAAACTATAGGGGTCTAATTGACAAAATCCGGGGGTCAAATTGACGAAATTGAAAGTTGGAAGACTAAATTGGAAATCGGCAAAGAAATCCCTATTTTTATCCAAAACGGCACCGTTTTGCATTAAAAAAAAGGGGGGAAGGAACGCCTTTTTACTGTTCATCTTCTTCCCCGCCGAGCTGCCCGAGTGGCAGACTTCCAGGCGCATTTTCTGCCTCGTTTGGCCCCCAAATCAGACAAAGCGTGCACCAAAATGTCCAGCTGGAACCCCTCTATCCCCGAGAATGGTCCGGTCAGGTCGAAAATCTTTGAAACGACTCCGTTTATTGGCCTAAAATGGCCACCTCGGACAGTCTGCAGCCTTGGACTGCCAAATTTGGCAGTTCGAGGTGCACACTTTGAACCGACGGCTTGGATTCCTCGAGTTGAATCAAGGGCTGAGACTTTTTCCACATTGAAGACAAGATTACCCTCTTTGTATCCCTATAAATAGGAGAAAATTTCATGCTTAGAGGGAGGAGAGAAACGAGTTCAAAGTTGGCCGAAAACCAGCCTTCTGTATTCATTTTTCCTGCAAACAATCCTTTTTCTGCTTTCTCTCTCCACCGTGGCCTTCAGCCACCACCACCTTCATCACCTAGCTTCTCACCATCATCCCCACCTCCAGTAGCCATAAAACCATCTCACGTGACAGTTGCACCACTTCTCTCTCTCTCTCTCCTCTGTAAAAATCTCCTCCTCTGCCACCGTGACTGCAGCGGCGGCGGCGACAGCAGAGGCAGCGGCCACCACCTTTCCCAGAAGCTCTCTTCCTTCCCAAAGGCAGCCGGGGTAGCAGCTCTTTCCTCATCCACACCAACAGCTCCAGCCGTGAGCTTTCCTTCTCCTTTGCAGGACTCTGCTCCTTCTTCTTCCAGCCGTGACCAGTGCAAGCCGCCGGCCTCATCACCTTCAGTTACACCGTGCACCACCAGCTAGGCCGCCGACTCTCTCCACGCCAGGTAACTCGCCCCTCCCCTGCTACGCCATCCTTTTCCTTTCACCGTGGCTGCATGCAGAATTCGTTTCCGCATGCAGTGGCTAATTAATTAGCCGTCTGCTTGGGTCGGGCCAGTTCTGGCCCAGCCCAAGTGGTTGGGCCCGGCCCGGCCCGGAAAAAAAAATTCAAAAAATTTTAAAATCATTTCAAAAATTTGTGATTTTCTTAAATATTTTTCTACCAAGTTTGCTTAATATTGGGTTGTATACTTACATGGTAAAATACAAGTCCGGTATTAAAACACTCGGTTTCCTCCGAAATATTTCAAAAAAATAAAAAAACATTTTCAAAAAAAAAAAAAATATTTTATTGCATACAGCCAAGTCCTAAAGAATTTTCCAAGCATGTTTTTATGTTTAAGAAGAAAAAATTGCATCTTTCTCACGTTTTAAAAATCCAAAAAATAGATATCATAACTAGTTTATGATCATCCGTTAGGGTTTGGCCAAAATATCAAAAACCTTTTTCCAACTCTTTTTTTTTCAGGATCCAGATGTAGACTTTAATATTTGTGGGGTGTAAAAGTACACGATAAAGTACACCCTTGGGTATTAAACATACAAGGTGTAAATAAATACAATCTTAAAATTCAGACTTTAGAACGGTTAGGATTTAACCCAATAAGGTAGAGACTCCCTCACGAAGGGAGATCTGCCTTGAACCTTAGAAAAGACCAACGAAAAGAAACTCGACCTAGAAAAACAATCAAATAACAATGCAGCTTATCTTAGGTAGGGTGCACTGGGGGTGATGCGTCTTCCCCTTGCACAACCAGTCCCTTACTCAAACTCTCGCAGACCATAGGTTCCTAGTGACCATAATACTAGGTGGCGACTCCAACGAACCAAGCAAAACACAAATAATAAAAAAATCGGCAGCAGACGCCGTGCGGATTTTGACGTGCGTCACTAACCATTATATTTAATAGTATTTAGTTCTGGACCCTTGATTTGATAGGATCTAATAGGGCTTACCACACTGAATTAAAATCGGCATCCATCTCAGCCCTTAAAACAATCTGCTCTTCGATCCTGTCGTACCACGTTACCTGGTGTACCAAGCTACAGCTACATCTCACCATACTGCAACAAAGATCGGTCAATCAGGACCGTCCGCTAAACATTTGATCAAGCCAACCTCAGCTGAAAGATCAGCTCATCGTAATCAGTGGTTTACAACCTTCTGGTGCACCGGTTTACCATGCAAACGTCCGCACTCTAGCATATCTCAGAGATTCTCTCTCTCCTCCCACCGGCGTTTCTCTCTCTCTCATCAGATCTCCCACCTCAGGCCACTTAAAGACTCTGGCCCACCACAGAAAGGTTACTCGCCTCCTTTCAAGCAAAACCCAGGCAGTTTTCATCATTTTCACCGCTGAATATGGCCGGAAAAAGGTCGTGACTTCTTCGGCTACCCGAAGCTTCAAACCGTCGATTCTCTCTCCGCAGCCATCAACGACCATCGAAATCACCTTCATCAAAATCCTCTTTAACAGATCTACCATAATCTACCCTTGTTGGCCCGAAATCACGCCAAAGAATTACACCCCTCCAACAGTGGTCGCGCGTGAGCTACACACGACACAGGGATATTTTCATAATTTTCTGAGAAGTTCAAGGGTATTTCAGTTTTTTTCCTATATAGTGGCACTCAGGTAATTTTGGGGATTTCCAGTAGTATTTTATTTATTTTTTATACAAGTATGTGTAAAATTTTCTTTGTATTTTGTAAAATACCCAAAATAAATATAAAAAAGAATAACGACGCGGGTCCAACGCCAATTTATCCCGTCATCGTGCGCGGGTCCAAAGCCCAATTCTCAAGTATGGGTTATGCCCATTTTTTAGCGATACCAACATAATCTTCTTTTTTAAGAATGAATATTGTTTGTCGACACGTCTCTTCTTTAAAAAAAAAAATGATCGATGTGAAAAGTTTAAAAACAAAATATGAATTATGTCCATTGTTTCTTTTTGTAACTCAGACGTAGCTCTCATTTTTAGGGTTAAACGTCAACATTTTAGTCAAGTCTCCTACGTTTAGGGACTGATGTTATTTTTTGACGTGTCTCCTATTTTTAGGGACCGATGTTAACAATTTCTAAAAACAAATTGCAGATAAGCTCAAAATATTATAGCATTTGAATAATAATTAAAAAAAAACACAAGTAAGGGTAACTTTTCTCTTGAAATGATGTTTTAAGGGTAGTGTTTATCTTCCCTTAATCATAACTAATCCAATACCTAAATCTCTAGAATTAGTGTCTAATTTGGGATTTCTAGTTCCTTCAAATTACTAGATGGCGACTCCAATAAAATCTTTATTTTCTTTGATTAATCTTTTTGTTAAAAAAAAATGGAGCCGTCGCGTGACGTCGTGTATCGACATTTATATTGAATTTTTAATTTAATTAGAGAGAATAATGGCTATCAATATCTTGCTAATAATTTTTAATCTAATTAAAAAGAACAAGAGTGATAAGATTTTAAATTCTAACCACAAGGATTAAAGACTTAATTTGGATATGAAATTAGCTTTTATTTCCTTAAATGAGGAACAAAATATTAGTCTCTATGAATTTCCCTCTAAGGGAGATGAGTTTCGTCTTTAAATCTAAGTGAAGAGGACAAATTTGTCCCTAAGTCACTATGATGGGGATGAATTTTCTTGTTATGTACGCCTAATTTTAAGAGATTATTAATTTAATATTTTATATCATCCAGATATTTAAACCCTTGATATTATGCAGAAGCATTTTGGGATGCCCAAAACCGAAATACACAAGAAATGTGTTGGCCTCTTGGCATCTACAAAATGTTTAATTTGCATGCAGATATTAATAACCAACCATGCATTGAAGTATATATGTCGACTTCTCAAAAGAATAAAAGTATAGATACACAATTAGCTAGCTTTTTTTTTTCTTTTCTTTTAGATAAGTACTGAAGAAACTTTATTAATAGCATAACATTGGCAAATCAAAGGAAGGTGAGGAATGGGTACAGATGCCAAAAAGCTTGGGAAAAGAAAACATGGCAATAGCTAGGAAGTAACCTAAACCAGCGAAGGAAGACACATAAATAATTACCATGGATAAATTAAGTAGCTGCAGCTGGTTCACCGATGTGGCACTCACTAGGATGCTTGCGGTCATATGTGCATGGAGTTGGATCCATTCTTGCTATCACAGTAAGGTTAGAACATGACAACAAAATAATGGTAACAAGGAGTACTATTATTGTCAAGTATCGAGCCTTTCCTTGAGACCCCATTTTTGACACGAAAGAAACCTGAGATTTTTAGGGAATCAAATGCATGTGTGGAGGGCGAGCTAGTCTGCAAGATGTTGAATTGGAAAACTATACTTTCCTCAAAATAGTACTTTCGTATTATTTTCTTCGAAGCAGTTGTGACTTGTGACATAGGTTGAAATTAACATTAAACGGGAGTAATATGGATTGTTGTAACCCATTTTTGGGTCCTCCCATAAAAATATAAATATATAGCCGGAAGAAATTAGAAATATAATAAGAGGTGGGAGCGCTCAGAAAATGGTTGGAAAATTGGTCAATGAGGTTAAAAATACAAAGATTGGATTTTTGACAGTATATTCTTGAAGGAGGAGAGCCCTGTTGAGTAGGAAATTTGAAATTTTAGGAGAAAAGCCCAAATTTGGATGTTTATGGACTTAATTGGATTTTTAAATGAATTTATAGGAGATTTGATTGTAAGAAAAAAGTGATTTTTAAGTCAATTTGGGCTTTAATTAGAAGAAATTTAAGTTCTGGGGCCAAAATATATTTTTTAGGAATTTATTAGGTCAAATCAGGGGCTTAATTGCATAAATATTGAAGTTTAAGGGCCAATTGGGGGCTTAATTGAGAAAATCCGAAACCAGGGACCAAATTGGAAGAGGCGCGCAAATGGAGGGGCTGCAATTAATTGATTCAAGGGCTTAATTGAAGAAATTGAAAGTTTATTGATCAATTAAGGGCTCAATTGCATAAATCAGAGGCCAAGGACTAAAGTGAAAAACGCGGCCAACAAGAGGGGCGGAGACCGAAATTGGCAGGGATGCAATTGAAGGAAAAAAAGATAATTGAGGGCTGCCTTGCAAATTGACGCGTTTTGGCGTCTTGCAGGACTTAAATGAAACGGCGCGTTTTGCTTAAAACGACGCCGTTTCATGTAAAAAAAAAGAAAAAAAAAAAGAAAACGGAACGGTGTCGTTTTGAACGACACTGTTCCTCTTTCTTCCTCCCCTGGACATGCAGCACGGAAGGAAAGAAAAATGGTTTCCTTTGGTTGTTTCTTTTTTTACAAACGCATTTCCTCTCTCTCTCTGGACCACACGCCTCACCAACCCGAAGCCCCACGCCGTTGGACCACCGACCGCAGACACTGGCCGACCACCCGCCGCGCGCCTACCCGAAAAACAGGGAGCGGAACCTCGACAGCTGCACCCAAATGGCCGACCAACCGCCGCAGCCCTTGCTCCCCATGTGCAACCATAAAAAGCCCCGCCCTTTGGCTCTATAAATAGACCGAAGAACAGTGACAAAGGGAAAAAAAAAAAAAAGAGGGGAGGGATCGGAACGAGAGAGAACGAAGAGAAGAGAGAAAAAGGAAAAAAAAGGAGAGAACCGAAGAGAGAACAAACCAAAGAGAGGAGGGAACGAATCGAAAAGGAGAGGAACCGAAACATAAGAAGGGAAAGCTAGAAACGGAGGAAAAAACTAAAAAAAAAAGAGTAACACCGCCGTTCGGTTGAGACAGCAGCACCACTGCCGCCGTTCGTGAGCCACCGGTCTCCGCCACAGCACCGCCTCCAGCAGCAGCAGTACCACCGGCGCCACCGCCTCCTCCGCGCCAGGTAAACTTTCCTTCCCCCTCATTTTATTTCCGTGACCTGCATTTCCTTCTGCATGCAGAACATTCGTTCTGCATGCAGGAGGATGGGGGGGAAATAATTCCCCCCGTTGGTTTCTTGTGCTGGGCCAGACTTGTTCTGGCCCAGCTAGTCTTGTTGATGGGCCAGGCTGATCCTGGCCCAGCCCTGCCTTCTGGGCCGGGTCTGGCCCAGAAGAGAATATCAGTTTTTTGGGCCGAGATCGGCCCAACACTTTTGGGCTGAGTCCGGCCCAGTTGGTTGGGCCGGACCAGCCCAGCCCATTTAATATTATATATTATATATTATATTGTTTTGTATTATTTATATATGTATACATGTTTTAAAACCCAAAAAAATCAAAAAAAGTTCTTCAAAAATCATTTAAAAAATATGCGATTTTGTTGTAATTTTATTACTGTATTTTGATCAATATCGGTTTGTATTTTTATACTGTAAAGATACAAATCCGGTATTAAAATACCCGGTTTTCGTCAAAACATCAAAAAAATACATAATTACAAAAAAAATGTTTTGTTTTCATGCATACGGCCTAGTCTCTCCAATATATATATATAAATATTATAATATCATATTTTCACACAATAAAAGAAAATTTCAAAAACAATATATGTATTAGCATGCATTTTGGCTTTAATAACCAGTTTATTCAAGCCATGAGAATTGCACAACTAATGAGGTTACCCGTACAAGCAGCAGCAATCAAAGCCCTATTGAATTTTTAGGATCCTAGTTATCGGAGTTTTACCTTTGGGAACATTGATATGACACCGACTTTGGAGGAATATGAAAGGATTCTAGATTTTCCAAACGACAGCCACAGGATCTACCTAAGGCGAAGATTTGAAGACACAGCTTCGGAGGTAATCAATTTATTAGGCTTGGGAAAGATCAGTCAATGTAGAGTCGCCGAGGGGGGTTTCAAATGGAAAGTCATTGAAGCCCGAATGAAGAAAAATGCTGAAGAAGGCAAGTTAGGAGAGGAACGATACAGGTTGGTGGCCTTCGCCATTTTTGGGCTAGTATTGTTCCCTTCCGAAATCGGAGTCATCAGTTTGGAAGCAGCAAGTGTCTTCATAGAATACGAACGTGACCGGATCAATCCCTCATCAGCCATTTTGGGAGAAACCATGTTATCACTCAACCACTGCAGAATGCATGGAAAAGGAGCCATGAGGTGTTGCGCCCCTATGTTGTATTTATGGATTATCAGTCATATCGAAACACCAAGGGACATTTTTAACAACTTTTGGTGGTTTGACCTGCGACCATTAAAGGTTACCATGGATGAGACTTAGAAGAATTGGGATGAGAAAGCATGGATAGATAAATATACGGCATTACCAAAGAGCAATTTTAAATGGAAAGCACCATGGATGAACAACGCCATCTGCACAATGAGCTGCGGAAGCAAGATATGGGTTCCTTTGATCGGTGTAACCGGGTACATCAGTTACGCGCCCGCCTTGGTAACAAGGCAGTTAGGGGGAATGCAGTACGCACCAAGAACTCTGGGTTTAGCTGATTTCGTCGGTCTATTCAAGCACCAACCCTTCCTCGAAGAGATGGAGCTTATCCGACAAGATTGGGAAAGACCCCTGTTGGTAAAAAGGGAAGAAGGGAGCACGTTTGAAACATCATTTAGCCAGAATTATGCAGTTTGGAGGAATGAAGAGCTTTCTGAAGTGAAAGTTTTCTCAATACCAAAACATCCAGAATCCACAATAGAGCAACAAAAAAGGAAAAGGACTGATAATGAGGAGGAGTTAAGAAAGCAGCTAGAACGATGTGTAATCGATCTTAGTAAAAGTAAAGGGCAACAACAGTTACTAGAGAGTCAGTTAGAGGAAGAAAACATGATGAGGGTTTTCTTGAACCAGTAGTTGGAAAAACAGGATAAGCAATTAACATCCTTAAAAGAATGGCAGAAAAGGGCCGAGGTAGCGGAAGAAATAGCAAAAGGGGTCTAGGCTGAGCTAAAGAAACGAATGACCGAATATGATGAGCTGGTTAAGAAGAATGGGCTCGCAGAAAAAGAGTTGGCAAAGGTTAAAAGATCAACAAAAGGTAAGATAAATGTTGACAAAGAGGTGATGGATTCCTTGAAGAAGGGAAAGAGCATTCTTTCAAAGAAAATAGAAGTTGAAAAGGAGAAGAATCAGCTAGCCCAGCTCGACATAGAAGAGGAAAGAAGGATTAGAGCTCAATATATGGTGCAGCTTGAGGAAGAGAGAAGTGCAAGAAAGGCCACCGAGTCTGATATGAGAGATTACCGGAAAAGAGCTGAGTCTTCGAAAGGAAGAATGATGACTTTACAATCTGAGATCGAGATACAAGTAGAAGAGTTGAGGGAGTTGAGAAGCCATTACTTCGAGATGGAGGAGGAGCTCAGTAAGGCTAAGCAAGAGCGTCAAGAATGTCAAGGCTACATGGACAGCTTTACAGTCCAAATTAACTCCAAAATAGCCGAGCTGGATATCAAAAAGGAAGAACTGCAGAGGGTAAGGGATAAGTTGGCCCGGTCGGATGATATGGTTCGAGTGTTGGAAAGAAGTAATGAAGCCCTAGGAGCCAGCAACGAAGTGATAATTGCAGATAACACTGTGTTCCATGATAAGATAAGGCATATAACGAAGCAGGTCGAGCAAGCAGCCCGTTATGCGGAAAGGTTGCAACGACAAGCTACTCAAGTGGGAAATGATGCTTCAAAGTATCGAGAATATATGGCGGCCATCACCTGTTTTATTGGGGATTTAGCTAATAGAGGAAATGCCTTTTAAGGGTAGCAATGTATAACGCCCTGTTCTGTTATCAATGTATGAGCTTCTTCTATTTATAAGAAGGCATGACCTATCTTTCTTTCTAAATATGTTTTGGTAAGCTACTATGATAAAGAACTTGGCAAACCCTCCTTTACAGTAATCGGGTCAACTCAGAAATCTTGCCTAAAGGATTACGAAAGTCATGAGTCGGCTCTAAAATATACATTGCATGAGCATCATATTTTCATCACACATTTTGTTTTTAATTCATCATATGCATTCCAGATCGTGAAACATAGGTCCCACATCCAAAATCCACAACACCCGGTCCAGAGCGAGAATGGAGAACGAAGAGAGAGCTCACTTAGAGTCACATTATCAGACCGAGTTGGAGTCTGTAAAGAATGAAGTTTCTCGGCTAACCGACTTACTTGGGCAGCTTCTAAGAGCTAAGAATGGGGAGGGAACATCAGCACAACAACTTGAAGGAGCGCCAGCAGCTCACATCCCTCAAACATCTCAAAACCAGGGGGCAAACTCGGCCAATGGACAGCAGTTTGTGCCTATTACTCCTATCCTACCAACTCATACTCCAGTCACTGTTGACTTAACAGCGGAAGGAACCCCGGATAATAGGTCTCCCAATCTAATGGACCAGGACAAGTTGTTTGCCTTGGAAGAAAGATTAAGGGCAGTTGAGGGTAATGACTGGTTTGACCCTATGCGAGCAGCCGAAGTATGTTTGGTACCAAACATAGTGGTACCAAAAGATTTTCGAATACCAGAGTTCATTAAGTATACCGGTTTGGAATGCCCAAACACTCACCTTCGATCCTACTGCAACAAAATGGCGAAAGTAATCCGTGATGATAAATTGCTAATCTATTTCTTTCAAGATAGCCTAGCAGGATCCGCTTTAAGCTGGTACATGAGGTTAGACAGCATCAGGATCAAGAGCTGGAGAGACTTGGTGGAGGCTTTCCTCAAACAGTACAAGTTTAACATGGAAATCGCTCCTGATCGAACAAGTCTAATGGCAATGGAGAAAAGGAGCCAGGAGTCAGTAAGGGCTTATGCGCAAAGATGGAGGGATGAAGCAATGCATGTCCAACCCCCTTTGATAGAAACGGAGATGGTGAGCTTGTTTGCCAATACCTTCAAAGCACCTTATTATGAGCACCTAATGGGTAGCTCCTCTCAACACTTCTATGATGCGGTACGCATAGCTGAGAGGATAGAAAAAGGGATTAAAGCTGGGCGAATAGCGATGCCAGTGGAAAAGAAGGGTTTTATTGGAAGAAAGAGAGAAGGCGATGTTAACAATCTGGAAGGTGGGTATAAGGGCAAGAGAGTAGATTTCCATAATCCTCAAGTACCTACCTCTCAATTCTCACGCATAAACTTTAACCAACCTTTTTCCCCTAATCGAACAAATAACCAATCAAACTACCAAAATCACTACCAAAGACCCCATACAAGATACACTTCAGAACAACTGCCACCCTTACCCATGCCTTTGAAGGACATGTACGCCAAACTGTTGAGCATTGGACAAATAGCTCCTATCCCTACACTACCACTACAACCACCATTCCCAATTTGGTACAAGCCCGAGTTGGCTTGCGAGTACCATGGGGGTAATCCCGGGCATGGGATTGAAACCTGTTACGCCTTCAAGAAGAGGTTGATGGAGCTTATTAAGATGGGATGGGTATCCTTTAAGGACAAGCCCAATGTTAATTCAAACCCATTGCCTAAGCATGCCCCAAATAGTAGTGGAATAGGCATGATCGAAGTGGGAAATCAATGCAAGGTGTTGAAGGTGTCCATGAAGAGGTTGTACGACATGTTGGTACAATCAGGATTTCTAAAGACAAAGGTGGAGAGCCATTCGGAGGGATATGATTACTGTGAATACCATGGAAGAGATGGACATCATATTGAGGTTTGCATCGAGTTTTGCGAAAAGATTGCAAAAATGCTAAAAATGGGGGAGTTGAGGATTGAACCCATGAAGAACAGCGGTGAGGTGAGTATGATGGAAGGTCAAGATGAAATGACAGGAGGATGCAGGATCTAGCCAACAGCTCATGGGCCCCCAAGGCTAATCTTGGTTAAACCGCCCTACACAAAAGGGAATCACAATGCCATGCCTTATAATTATGGTTATGCCTCTAACGTTCGAGCTCCTCTTCCTTTGTTCCAGCCTAAGATAAGTGGTTTGACCAGGAGTGGTCGTTGCTTTACGCCCGAGGAGTTGAGGAAGTCAAAGGGCAAAGAAGTGGTAGATCTGGACAAAGCACTAGAAGTTAATAAGCCAGTAACAGAAGAGGAGTCGAATGAATTCTTGAAGTTGATCAAGCATAGCGAATATTGCATAGTGGATCAACTAAAGAAGACTCCAGCTAGGATCTCCCTTATGTCCTTGATACTCAGCTCTGAGCCGCATCGAAACGCCTTGCAAAAGGTATTGAATGAGGCATATGTACCCCAAGACATTGAACATAAAA
>Ga0325405_1003366_pt1 | contig 16440 bp, 6 predicted proteins | sample PopdelMetagenome_21_FD_205663 | JGI IMG/M metagenome (GOLD analysis project Ga0325405, IMG submission 205663) | Populus deltoides microbial communities from Bellville, Georgia, United States - Xylem-Control-R2 | ecosystem: Host-associated > Plants > Phyllosphere > Stem > Wood/Secondary xylem...
ATTTCCTCGAAATAAATATCTTTTCTTTAAATGGGAAAGGATAGAGTGACGAGAAGGTTAGATATTATTGATTGAGGCTGATAAGATATTGATGAATCCTTTGTCCACATTTTGCCAGTTGTATGCTATAAAAGTTTTTTTCTAACAATGTTGTGTCATTCACCAGAACCATGAAAAAAGAATTATTTTTGGTGGCCACGTCATAATTAGGGCCCACGATAAATGGTTGGCCCACCACAATTGATCACCTTCTCTTCATTTTGTTCGCTTTATATGTATGGACGAGAGCATTGAGAGGGCGGGCTTTTCCTGTCTTTCCCTCGCTATCCCGAGGAGTTGTCATGTGTACAATAGTTGGCTACGTCACTACTGCCTCCGTGGATGTCATATCCTCGCTATACCGAGGATGTCATCTAATGTTTTTTTATATTAAAATGATTTTTAAAAAATAATTTAAAATAAAAAAGAATTTAAGAAACGCGGTTCGCTGAACTCCCAGAACACAACTTTAGCGACCATGTGGAGAACCCTGGCCGCCAATAACTTGCTATATTTACAATTCCAACCTGTTCTTGTACTTGTTTAACCATCTGTGTTTTACTATGTTGGAATTATTGTGTGCTTTCTCATAATATATCTTGGATGGATTGAAGTAGTGTTTTTTTTTATAATTTTTATTTTTATTTTTGAATATTTATTTTGCACAATTTTATCTTTAAACCCAAAATAGCCTTTTAGTACTTTTTTTTTTAATTGAAAGCTAAGAGACTGAAGTAAAAATCATGGGTAACATAAAGAGCGGGTTGAAAGTTTCGTTACAACATTCATTTTAATCCCTCATATTTTTTATATATTAAGTGATTGGTCTCTTGAATTCAAAAACAATACATTTTGATACCTAACTTATTTTTCTTTTTTTTCAGTCTTTTTTTTGTTATCGGGAGAGGGAAAGAGTCGTCGTATTCTAGTTTGAAAAGAGAAAGTAGATGTCAGGGAAGATTTCAGCCACAAAACAAATGATTTTTGTGTTAAATATTCTACATGACGAGGAGAGTTATGTTTATGTGTTTTTTACTTTAAAAACACCTAAAATAACATATACGGACTCGGGGAAATTTTTTGTTTCGATGGATTTAGGGTTTTAGGGTGGTTTATTGGCTTTTTGGTGAGTATGGATTGAAATTAAGATTTTGTGTGAAAACAACAAAGGAAGTCGTTTTTCCGGCAACCAAAGTGGCTAGATTCTGGGTTTCTCAGGCGACATGTCATTTTGTTAAAATAACTGGAGCAAATGACACATCGTCCGCCCTATTAAACTTGAAAAAAGAGTAAAGGCTCATGCATGGGTTGTTGTTTTATTAGGTCAAGGGTTGGGCCTGGCTTACTAGACCTAACAACGACTGGTCTGATTCTTTTTTTTATTCTTGTTTTTTAATTTTTCAGTTTTTAAAAAATTATGCATTATTTATGCATATCTTTTCAAGTAAATTTTGGGTTTATATTCTTATTAGATTGTAATTATATTTTAAATGAAATTAGGTGTGTTTAGTTTTTAGAGAGGTAGGTATGATTCATTTGTGATTTTTTCTTTTTTTATATAGATTAAACTTGTTTTTTTTAACGTGCAGCCTTGCATTTTTTTAATTAATTTTCAATAAATTTCATGCGAGTGTCGGTTTCTATTATAAATTTTATATGTTTTTCTATCACAAATTTATTTTAATTGAAGAATTCATTAAATATAACCAGGTAAATTACTGTTACTGTGATGTTAAATGTGTTGATCTTTAATTTTCGCTTGGTTTTTTCAATTATATTTTTTGTTTATTGTTGATGATTTTTTTTCATTGCTTTACACAATGATTACTGAGTTGTTTAATTAGATGCGTGCATAAGTTTTTTGATTTATATTTGAGAATTTTTTTTAGTGTAAAAAAACATGTTGAAGATTTGATATTTATTTTTATGATTTTTTCTTAAATCTTTTATGAAAGTTTCATTGTTTTTAGTTTAGCTCTTAAATCCAAGTTTATAGTGTATTATTATTTTTTAATCTTTGTTCTTTTGATTTTTATCATTTTGTTAATGTTGTTATTCTTTTCAATTTAATTATCTTAAATTTTGTTTTTTCCTTTTGATTTATTTTTTATTGTAATTTTTCATGTATAGTGTTTTCGGTCTTATAACCCGGTTCATGATTTAAAAAGTTAACATTAATTGAATTTTTTTGTCTAATTTTTTTATATTCATATTTTTTTTTTATTTTTCTTTCTATAAAATTATTTTATTCTCAATTAATTTCTACTTTGTTAACAAATAAGATCATTAAGATATTTTTAAAATATTATGAAGATATATTTTTATAATATCAACAAGCGTTTGTCTTTTGCATTGAATCATTATTATTTTTTCAATTAGTTTGTTGTCAATATCTTATTTCCTAATGATATTATTAAATTAATAAAGTTTGTCAAACTCACTCGAGCAAATTACATAAATATTATATATTTTTATTTTTTAAAAAATATATTTTTATTTTCAATATCTATATGTCAAAACAAAAATTGAACCGCGAGATTGGGCATGCCACCTAATTAGTTAATTACTAGAAGATTAGGCTTGCTAGCGCCCGTTAGTTTAATCGGATGTTTAAAGTGTTGTCAAAGAGCATTTACTGTATTTACAATTGATATTTGCACGTCGTCATCAAGGCATCCTGTGACAGGAGTGTAAATACAAGGGCTAGACTATTGTCGGGGGTTAGTCGTGTACATTATTCGTCTATTGATAAGACATTTCCTTTAAAATGTCTTCCTAGATGTTTTGAAACCCGTGTAACTGTACATACCTCATTTCGCAGGAGAGGAGCGTCATAAAACGATGCGTTCATCAACTCATTCACAGTTAAATTTAGAGCTTATTTATTACGTTGATTTTTAAAATAATTTTTGTTTAAAAATATTTTTAAAATTTTAATATAAACACATTAAAATAATTTAAAAATATATAAAAAATTAAAAATCCCGAGAACGCACAGTCAACCGCTTTCCTAGACAAGCTTTTACCATAAAAATGGTAGGTAATTGATTAAACACATACTATTGAATATAAAAAAAAACGATCTAGTCAACCATGCAGTTTAACTTTTGAATATAAAAACGATGTGGATTTAATGTATTTTTATATAAAAAATTTATTAAAACTACAATATTTTAGATTAATCCAAATTAAATGAGTTGATTAATTTAATATAAGATATAGATTATAGCCATTGCAGGTTTAATAATCTTGTTTTCTAAGATTTATCTTGTATCTAATTAAACGATTATAAAAATATATATTTACATGAAAAGCAAAGCATAAAATTAGCAAGGACAAATACAAAATTAAGCATGAAAAAAATATTTCTTGATCCTAATCTAATTTTATTTGGGAGCTCATGAATATTTTAATAGCACATTCACACTGAATTTAAGTTTTTTGTCTATGGAATCTGACCAGCTAACTTATTTCTCTCTCCTCCTTCATTTTTCTACGACTCTATCTGCGCGTAAATACAAGGGTTGAAACAAAAAAACAAGTGAAATAAATGACAGAAACGCCAAAACCTCAATGAACAAGACCATAAATTGAAAAAAAAAAAACATTAAGGACTAGAATTTCAAGAACTGGCGCCGCGTAAAAGGATTTCCTTTACAACATAACCATTAGCCACCTGTAAAGGAGAAGAAGAAAGTGAAACAAAACAAAAAAAAGATTTGTGAAGAGAACAAATTGATAATCGACTGTGTTTGTGTGATTCCTTTTCTTCTGCAAGTGAATTTTACTGATAGTATCATCATCTGAGTTAAGTCGTCGAAGAAGTTTGTAGCTTTTTTAAAAAAGATCTTAGAATATAAATTTCTTCAATTTAAATTTTAATCAACTATAAATTTTCATTTTGTTATAATTTTATTATTGATTTCAATCAATTAACTTTGTAAAAATCAAGTTTGATCTTTTAAAATTCTAATTTTCTCAATTAAACTCGAACCGGATTCCCAGACTTATTTTTTTACCAATTAAATTTGTAATAAAATTAATTTGACAAATAAAAAATATGATTGATTCATTGCACCTAATTAGATTTTTTAATTTGATTCAAATTAATTCTTAAACATAATAAAATTTTTAATTTGACACGTGATTGAATCAAATTTATTTATTAAAAAATTAATTATGTCTCTAAACTTAATTTTTACGTAAATTTGTCAAATAATCATTTTAATTTGATATTAAATATGCATTGTCTCTTTAGTTTTTTGTACAATGGAGTATAATTAGACTGTCAATTTCATCAAAAATTCCAGCTTTATATATATATATAAAAAAAGAGTATTATAAATAATCCTTCTAAATATAATTTATATGCAATTTAAAAAGCTCAGGCCAGGCATTGCTACAATGATTAATAGATTTTAAGGTATAATACTCGTAGACTTCCCTTTTCTCAGGCTCACAAATTTCCTAGGGCCCGAGAGTATGAAAAGCTGAGAATTCCCATTTTTTATTCAGATGGTCGCTTTAAAATCTTGACGGTGCAGCGTTTAGAGAAAACAAAATGAAGGAGAAAAGGTCCACAGAGTGGGACAAAGCGTGTGGTATCATACAGTGACTTTCACGCAACTTTGTTATCGTTTCCGTCCTTTAATTATTAATCAAAATCGAAGACTGTTATTCTCTCTTGTGATCTTATCTGTTTATAGCCGTGCTTTTTTGTTTATTATCTAGTGGAGTTTGAATGCCTAACCCTAGCATGACTGTTGCTTCTTTATCGAGAAAAATGAATATAAATTTATCTGTGATTGTGGCACGCGACAAGCTCTCTTATGCCTCGCTACAAGGGAGAGGGAGGAGAAGGGCTAGTCATCTTTATATTTAAATCACAAGATCCAAGCTTATGCTATGGACAAAAGGACCAAATATGTTACTTCAATCGAGGAATTGTCGATGGGAACACGTGTGATCGAGCCACCTGGATGTGACCCCACGTGCAACATTAGCGGGGACAAAGTGCAAATATGTGAAAATTAAGGGTTGTTATATCATCCCCTCTTCTTGCATGGCAGCGGCAGGTGATTGGTCCTTGTTTTTGTTTCCACTAGCTATTTACAATGTGTACTTCATGGCCGGGTTGGGTTTTTTTTATATAAAAAAATTAAATATATAAATTAAAATTTTATATAATTAAATAAATAAAAAATTATATATATCAACAAATAAAAAAATATTAACAGCATATATATATATATATATATATAAACAATAAACTAAAACTCTCTTGTTTTTTTAACAGTGTTTTACTGTACAAGTCCACAGTAAAACGCTAATCAGTTTTCTTTCTTCTTTTTAATTTGTTTTTTTTCTATGTCTTTATGGGATTTTTTTCTTTTTTGTTTGTGTTTTCTATTTTTATGAATTTTTTTTGTTTAATTTAGTTTGTTAATGTTAATTTTTTTATTTAGTTATCAGATTTTCATTACACGAATCCCGGATTTGACGGGCTAACCTGATTTGACGAGTTAACTTGAATTTTTTTATCTTTTTAATTAATAACATATACTAAAATTGTTCAGTGTTTTACTGTGCAATCCACATGAAACGCTAAGCTGTTTTTTTTTGTTTTGCTTTTAATGTCTTTATGGGGTTTTTTTAGTGAATTTTTTTGTTTAATTTAGTTTGTTAATGTTAATTTTTTTTTAGTTATCAAACTTTCATGAAACGGATCCCGGGTTTGACAGGTTAGCCAGGTTTGACGAGTTAACCTGGAATTTTTTTTGCTTTTTTTAAAGTTTGACAAGTTAACCCATAATTTTTTTTTTACTTTTTTTATTTTTAATTAATTTTTTTTGTTTAGTTTAGTTTTTTAATGTTAAATTTCTTTCTATTTAATTATCAGACTTTCATAACACGTATCCCGGGCTTGACGGGTTAACCTGTCAATTTGTTTTTATATTTAGTTATCAAACTTTCATGATGCGAATCTTAAATTTGACGGGTTAACTTGGTTTGAAAGGTTAACTCAGTTAATTCAGATTATTTTCTTTTTCTTCATTATTTTTTTTTCCTGTTGGTTTTTTTCTTTGTTTTTTAAATTAATATATTTAATTATCACACTTTTATAACACGACCTTGCAGCCAGACTCACATTCAAGACTTTTGGGTCCGGTGTTGCAGCCAGACTTACTTGAACTTGAGTCATGTAAGTTTAGTATTATTATTAATATTATAAATATTACTCCTGGGTCAAGCGTTGCAACTAAACTAGAGATTTTTGGACATATCTTTGTAGAAAGACCTAACACTCTTAGATCTTAGCATTTTTTGATATTTTTTATGCAAGAAAAAAAATTTAACTTGTGGCGCGTGCCTTTGTTTTTTTTTTCTCTTTTCCTTTTCAAGCCTTTTACTGTAGATTGCACAGTACAGTCCACAATGAAAAAGCTGATGCCTTTAGTTTTTTTTGTTTTTTTAATTTAGTTTCTTAATATTAATTTTTTTCTATTTAATTATCAGACTTTCATGACATGGATCCTGGGTTTGACCGGTTAACCCAGTTTATTCATTTTTTTTTCTTTTTCTTAATTAGTTTTTTTTTCTCTTTGCCTTTTCCTTTTTAATTAATCTTTTTTTTAATTTATTTCATCAATAATAAATCGTTTTTCTATTTAGTTATTATACTTTCATGACACAAATTCCAGGTTTGACAGGTTAACCTAATTTGGCGAGTTAACCTGGTTGATTCAGATTTTTTTTCTTTTTTCTCGTTAGTTTTGTTCTTTCGACTTCATCTTTTAATATTATATGCAGTTCACAGTGAAAAAAACTGAAGCCTTTAGTTTTTGTTTTTTTTTGCTTTTTTTTATGCCTCTTACTGTGGACTGCACAGTGCAGTTCATGGTGAAAAAGATGATACTTTTTTTCTTTTTAATTAATTTTTTTATTTAGTTTATTGATATTAAATTTTTTTCTATTTACTTATTAGACTTTCATGACACAGATCTCAGGTTTGACGGGTTAACCCAATTAATTTAGATTTTTTTTTAATTTTTCTTCATTAGTTTTTTTATTCTTATAAGTTTTTTTTTTCTTTTATTTTTTTTAATATTTTTTTATTTAATTTAGTTCATCAATATTAAATTTTTTCTATTTAGTTATCGACTGATGCTTTTATTTTTTTTTAGTTTTTTGCTGTTTTTATGTCTTTAACTATAGACTGCATGCTGAGTCCACAGTGAAAGGGCTGATGCTTTTTTGTTTATTTTTTTTCTTTTTAATTAATTTTTTTCATTCAATTTAGTTATCAAACTTTCAGGATATAGATCCGGGGTTTGACGGGTTAGCCCAATTAATTTTGTGCTAACCTGTCAATTTGTTTTTCTATTTAGTTATCAAACTTTCACGACACGAATCCAAAGTTTGACGGGTTAATCAAGTTAATTCAGATTTTTTGTCTTTTTCTCCATTAATTTTTTTCTTCCTTTTGGTTTTTTTTCTTTTCAATTAATCTAAAACTATTGGGTCTGGTATTGCAGTCAGACACACTTAAACTTGGGTCATGCAAGTTTAATGTTATTATTAATATTATAAATATTACTCTTGGGTCAGGCGTTGCAGCCACACCCAGGACTCTTAGGTATAACTTTACATAAAAACTTAATATTTTTAGATATTAATTCTTTTTATATTTTTTATACAAAATCATTGACCCACTGCATCGCGCGAGTCATGTAACTACTGTGTGTGTATGTGAATGTTGAGATTACAAGCTTGAGATTTTTGTAATTGATAGGACCTACTCCTATGTTTCATATTCTCTGTCTGCATCTTGTTTTCCAATATTCTGCTTGGATCTTGTCTTGGAAAACATTAATAATCTAATTTCCATGCATGGCAGGTTATTTTTTTCCCGCGCCTACGAGTTCATGCTTACAAGGTTTGAATTTCAATAATAAATTATTTAATGAGATGATAATGGTATAGACGCAAGGAAGGCGACTCCAAATAGTCAAATACACATGGGTAAAAAACATAAGGGCCTGTTCACTATAAGATACTATTTTCTCGTTTTATTTTTATTTTCAAGTTTTCAGTTCACAGTAAAAAATATATTCATTTACGAGATTAGAGAAAAAAAACATTAAAATTACAACTATTTTTTATAAGAAATTAAAATCAAAATAATTACCTCAATATTTTATATTCATGATAACCAATTGTAGAATTTTAATTTTATTTTAAAAATTTAATCATAACCTTCTATAGTTTAATCGCTGAATTTAAAAAATTATAGTTTTATATATATACACTAAGAAATAAGTAATTATTTACAAAATTATCACTATATTACATTTATATATTGAAAATAAAAAATTTGTCATTCTATTATTAAAAAAAAAGAAACTAATTGAAAAGAATACGAATAAGCTTATTGGACTACAAATTCATGGTTTTCATAATTCGCACCAAGCTTTTTCTTTGTTTTGCGAGGCAAAAAGACATTTTTTCAAAGGATAATGTCACGGTGGAGATAACAGTATCTTTCGTATCTCCGACGTCAAGTCATGATGGAATACTTGTTTTGATAGTTTAATAACAGAAGGTATATTTGAATTACGTATCAATCAAGATAAAATCATCCTTTTTAACTGTTTTAAAAAAACACACCCTTGCATAGCTTAAAAAGCCGTCCTGTATTATTTTAACAGTTATTTTTTTATTTTTATTTTTTAACGGTTTAAAAAACACACTCTCGTTAGCTTAAGAGGTTTATTTTATATCGTGATAATAATTTTTTTATAAATAAATTAGAATGATATTTTTTATTTTTTTATATTAACACATCAAAATAATTTAAATATATATATAGAAATTAATTTGAAGCAAAAAAATAAAAAAATAAATTTTTTCAAAAATATTTTTGGAATATAAAAATAAATAAGTTCTGTATATATTTAAGAGAATTTAATTTTAATGGCTAGTTCCAAAATTTAAAACCAAAAAATCAAAGAAAAAGGTATACTGTCTTAACCACCCCGTTAATCATTTTAAATTCGACACATAGAATACTATATACTATGATGAGATCAATAACTTGGATCGGTTCACGTGGAGTAGGATCTAGATTTTGCTAAAGACACGGCTTACGAGAATGAGTGGATACATTATGGTATTTTAGCTCTATTTAAATATTTATTTTTGAAAAGAAGCAGATATCGTATTTATTTATGTAACGAATCTGTAATTAAAAAATATTCATCAACGCTGCCATACCTTCCTAAGATATGATGCAGTTTAAAAGTCTGTAATATTTTGTTGTTGTTAACAATATTATTGTTTTTTTTTCTCGAGAAATTCACAGTGCTCTCTCTTGCAGGAGAACCCAACTTATCAATTACTCCAGCCTAAATTTTGGCCATCTATTGGAGGTGAAGATGGAGTTTCTGTTTAATTTGTACCCTCCTCCATGAAAAACGATACGTGCCTCCTACTAGGGAATGTTCCCCCCTGAATTTTCTGTAGAGAAAAGCATGGTAGCGAAACTGGTCCGGTCTAACAAGTTGACTTGAGTGATCTAGATCTTAATTGAATTTTAAACAAGTAAAATTTGATTTTTATTCGGTCTGGTTAAACTCGAATGACTCAGCATAATCTAGGTAAGACTTGATTGTTTTTTCACAATCTTTTTATTAAACATAAAAATATAAAATTTATTTATGAATATTTAGCCTTACATATATTTTTTATAACCCATATTCATATAAAATATTTGTAACCTTTTAATATATAGTAACTATATATATATATATATATATATATAATTGAATGTTTCTTAATTTTTTTATGTGGAATTATCCTCTTATTTGTATTCACGTGAATTGTTTTTTTAATTTTTTTTATGGAATATTAAAATTTTAAATATTTTTTTAATTTTTTCAAGTTAAAGTAAAACAATCCATGTGATCCGCCATCAATCCAGGTTTAATAAATATAAAGAGAAAATGATGGTTTAATTATGTTTGTTCGCCGGAGTTTTCTTCGGGGGGGCTCTCGTGATGATTTTGTTGATACTGGGGAAACTGGACCTTGAGATGGTAAACCCAGCTGGGTCCTCTCCTGTTTCTCGTTGATTGGTTGGTGTTACTTTCTTTGATTACATATTTACCGAGATCTCGTGTTCCAATTAGTCTTGGGCGGGGATATCCGGTACTTTTGGATTGGGTAGATTCCTTCTCAGGGCAATGAACTTGGCAGGCCCGACCTTGCCGGCTTTATTTTAATGGAAACCAAATCCGAAGACAGAAGAAAAGATTTTTTTTAATGAAAATCAAGTATACCTTAAATCGGCATTTCTCATCCTTTCGGAATTCCACAAGAATTCCTACAATATGACACGGAGAGATTCATAGCATTAATAATATTAACATTTGTTTGTCTGTGAGAAAATTCTTTTCTGATTAACAAGATTTACTGTTCTTTAAATAAAAAAATTATTTTTTTTAAAAAAGTGATTTCTATTTTAAAAGATGGAGTCCTTCTCTACACGTTGTATAATACTTTATTAATTCAAAATAAAAATAAATACATAATATTATTAAAATTATACATTCATACAAACACACACACAACTAAATATTAAAAAAGAGATTAAGTATATATTTTTTAAAAACTCATTTTATTACAAACAAACTGAAAGCTAAATGTCTTGCAACATGTAATTCCCCAATCCAATGTCCAGAATCCCCATTTAACAAGAAAAACTTGTGTGATAGGTAGGAAAAAGATGGAGATGTCCACTAGTGAGGCGTAATAAATATTATTTTTTAAAATAATTTTTGTTTGGAAATATATAAAAATAATTTTTATTTTTGATATTTTTAAAATTTGCTTTTGGCATCAACAGGTCAAAATAATTTAAATAAAAAAATAAAAAAAAACAATTTTTTTAAAAACCAGTTCAGCTAGCTGCCGAAACACCCCTGTTACGAAAAAGATTAGATCCCCTCTCCAGCTTAAAAGTGGGCGGAGCATAAAAACTTTGGTGAAAGCAACCGCTGCTTGGACCATCATATGAAAGACAGTGGCCTGACACACAGGGTCATAGGCAAGCCCATTTAACAGTGGCTCTGGCAAGACGAGGTGGTAAAGAGGTTGGATTGTGTACTTCTTATAATAAGATTATTATATTTATGCGGAAAAAAGAAAGTAATAAGATTAGTATTATTATTATTATTATTTTATTTTTCAATCTGGCACTGCATGCCGCAGCCAGCCTGCAGGTACAACATCCAACGCAGCATTTAAGCCAAGATATAGTCGTATATCTATCTATTTATGATTGCCATGTTAATCTGTAGATTGATCGTTGCCGCTCAACAAAGCATAAAGAAACACAACCGAGTTTTAGAACAGTAAAATACGAGGAAAGAAAAGGACAATCTGTTATTCCACGCAAATGAGCGCAGCCATGAACCTTTGTATCTACGGATAAATCAGTGATTTAGAATATGTTTTGGGGTTTTATATATATGGATCGAAATTAGCCCGGTGTAGTTTTTTAACCCGATTAAAAATCAAAATATTAATGGGCATAGCAGACACTGATAGTGACACTGGGATCCAACAGCACGCACGTAGATATTCACCATGGTTAATTTTTGAACTGGCACTTGTTATTCCACACCTGTTGAAGCGCTGCTGGTTACAAGAACGCATCGCTTTGATGACAGACATCTGAAGCCCAATCAATACACGATAACAAATTAAGCATTCCAATGTAAAATTCTATCTCGAGAATCGAAACTTATGCATGGATAAGGGAGGCGAGAACGCCGAGAAGGAATGAAGAACATGGAAATAACATCAAGATACTTACGATCTTGATGAGGGGGGAAGAGGGTGGTGATCAGCCTCTTTCTCTTGGCTCCAGATTTTTCATCCTTCCGTTTCTTCTTCTAATCGTAAACAAACTAGCATGTCTGTGTTTATAAGAGCACACTAAAAGCAGCGACCTCCTCCAAAACAAGAAAAACACGCATAAAAGGATTGCTTTTCATCCTTTTATGAAATTATAATCTAACATGAGATTATAATTTGAGGGACAAATCCACCACCCCCTAAACCACCATCTCCGAGGCTAATTAAGATCTTTTGTTGAGGTAAATTTGGGGAATTAATTAATGTGATGCATAGCATAGATGGGCATATGACATTCGCAGACACTAATAGATATAAACCAGGCCTACATGATTCACAATGCAGGCCTGGCTAAAAATCAAAGAGGCCTGGTGGATTTGGGCTTTGCTTTGTCGGCTGCAAGAACAGCTATAAAACATGGTGGCGCGGAGAGGAAAACAAACATGATATTTCATATAATCTACTTATCTGCCCATCTGATCTCTTATCTTGCTAGGAAAAAAGCGAAAGTGTTGTTTTCCAATCATTGGTATAACAGGTAATAGCTTCTGATAAATAATCAGCAAAAGTGAGTTCATTTAGAGGTCGATTATGGCCGATCCTACCGGAGTGGAGAAGGGATTTCTTCCTCCATCGATCCCAATAACTACGACGGAGCTGCTTCGCAGTTCAAGATAAGACAAAAACATAATGGTAAATTAGGCTAAATTTCAAAAGCAACATCTTTGATAATGGCGTGCTAAACCTCTACAGTTCTACTCCATGGGAGGGTCAATCCATGCATGATTTTTATGGTTGTGTTTTGCTGAGTCTGCCAATTCTAGAAAAAGACTTTCTTTTCTGTCAGTGCTCATTAATGGAGGCAATTGGCCTGCCTCTTTTTTTAGGAAAATGTATGATGACCTTAAGCATAAAGCAAATTAAGCAAAAGTATCAGCCCAACTGCCGACAGTAGAAGATAACCCCACCACAAATCGGATCCATTTCACATGTGCACGTATCCCCATATCAGCCATCACCAACCCAATGGCCCCGCGCTCAGCTTATAATATATATATATATTCCATCCTATGGAAACCTACCCACCACCAAACTAAGATCTATCCTCTTGTTGTCATCTTGAAACTCTTGCTACCCAACATTTTAATATTTATTTACTTTTCAATAAGCAGACGATAGAAAGAAAAAACACTTTCCAACATTTTTTATAGTTGTTTATTATCAGCAATACGTTGCGGAGAAGATAAAAAACAAATATAAAAAAAAAATTGAACATCAAAAGTTTTTTTTCAGACCACGTGAAATTATTTGGTATTATTAATACACCTAATTTAATTGGTAAATCTGAAAACCTATCAACCTGATATTTTACCCAACTAGATTTAAGATTAACACACAGGAGTGTTGCCTTGAGATAACCAAGTCTACCTGAGAATTCAAAAACAACTCAAATAATAGATAAAAAATATGATTTACCTTTAAAAAAAATTAAAAATATGCCTTTTTTATTTTAATATCGAAACGAAAACATATTGGGTCAACTTGCAGCTTAACCAACAAAACTCAAGATCTGGATCATGAACTCCACTAGGTTTAACAATTTTTTTTTAACTATTTTTTACTTAATCATATATTGACAAAAATTGACACTCGTAAAATTATACACCAATCAAATATCGAGATATTTTTTAAGATTGTGATAACTTCATAAAAAGCAAACTGAAACAAATTAGAAAGATCAATTCAAAATTAACTTAATGTTAAATGATGAAATTAAAAAAAAATAAAATGGGTTCAATCATTAGAAAAAAAAATTGAAAGATGAAATTTTAAAAAACAAAATAAAAAAAAGGTTCGACCCGATAGGTTAACATTCAAATCTCTAGATCCAACTCATTGTCTGTTCTGAGTTTAAAATTAACTTGCATACAAGTTACCTCGATCTGACCTGGTTGACTTGGTGTGTCCAGAAAAAACTCGAACAATCGATAAAAAGTATGGTTTGAATTTAATTTTTGTTTAAATGATATAATTTTATATTAAGACGGTGATATATTAAATCAATCGGGTTTTGCGGCTTAACCTGTCAAATACGTAATCCAAATCATGAACTCCACTGAATTTAAAAATTTTATTGAAAAAAAATTATTTTTTACTTTTAACTTTTACAAAACTAATACTTGAAACACAATTATACAACGTAGCTTAATGCAAAATAAAAACCTATTTAACTATCTAAATATATTTTTTTTGGTTGGGTAAAAAATAAAAATTACGGCATCACCAACCATCCTCTTGGAGTTTTCACCAATTGGTACATGAGCCTTTCAATAATGAGTATAGTTATCAACATTTCCTATAAGAATCGTTGACTCGTGTCTCCAGTCCTCTTTTGATGGCTGCAGTCGCGCGCGTGAAAGTTCAAAAGGGTCCTAACCTTCCGTTTGCTGACTTGCAATCGCCAAGTCCCCAGAATCTTTCCTTTTTTCTCTCTTTTTGCGCCAAGACTAATCTTTCTTTCTCGTTCTTGCCAATCCAGGGGGCTCTTTGCACCTCGTTTATCTCCTTCCATCTTCTTATCCAAAAGGAAGGAAAGAGCTTCGCTGGTCAAACCTTAATTGCTAGCTGCCGTCTCGTGGGAAATCCTACAGACCGGTCAAAATTGGTGACTTCAAAATCTATCGACACGTCCATTAAGCTTTCTCTATGGATAATATCGTTACCAAATCGAAGGCTGTTCTTCACGTGAAAAAACAAGAAGAAGAAAAAGAAATGTACATAAAATCTAGCCATCTGGCCCAGAATTCAAATCCAGTTGGGCGCGCATTAGCCCGACCCAAATTGATTCCCTATCTAGTTTTTGTCCACGTGTTTTTAATTTCTATTTCGATTTTTGTATATGAAAATGTTTTTTTAATGAACTTTTGAGTATCAGAGCCAGTATTGTTCAGTATCTTCTGCAATTCCATGGTTACAATTCAACCAAATTAAATTTGCTCAGCTGCTGGTACAAGAACTCTAGTGGTATATGTCATGCTAACTGTAGTGAGTTCACCTTTTCTTTCTACGAACCCAGGGATGCTGGTACCTTTGCACTCTGCGAGGAAATGGTTCTCGTTTTATATGTGATATTAATCGTTTAACACTTTCTTTGAAACTGTATTTGAGTATGTTTAACTTGAAAAACATTGAATTGATAACTTTTTTTAGTAATTTCTTTTATAATTTTAATATGTTAATATAAAAAATTATCATTTTTTTTTATAGACTCCGGTGTTTTCTTTAGCCAAAACTCTTTCCCCTTCATATTATTATCATTCCTCTATTGATTGTTTGTTATACATATAATTTTAAATATCTTAAATTAAACACGGATAAATATATAATTTTATTAAATATATGACCGAGTATAATTTTTACTTAAAATATTCTTTCAAAAAAATAAGACAATCCTCTTATTCTTTCATTGCATTTAATATATAATGAATTAATTTATTTGTGAAATCAAGTCAAGATTTGTGTTTTGCAAGAAAATGAATTTGAGCATGTATTGCGAAATGATATTTGGTGATTTAATACTTTGAAAAGTATCTTTGATTTGTCTTCAAAATATTGTTGGAGAACTTTTATGAGATGTTTAGGCTTGATCCAATATTTCATTTTTTATAAACTCCAAGTGTAGATGAAGGAAGTTTAAGAGTTTTTTAGAAAGTTTTCTTGCTTAAAGTACTTGTTTTAAATAAAATTTTGTATCTTCAATAATTTTGTTTCGTTTTTTTTTATAGGTTGAGACCCTTTATTTATAAAGTTTTGTAGAAACTCTTATATTTTTTTCAATGTCACATGATATGATTTTATTGGTTGATATTTATTTATAAAATCTTGCATTTATGATAAGATATCTTGAATATTTCATCTCAAGTGTTAATTTTTTTATTGACAAAAAAATATATAAATACTCATTTATTATTCATGTCTTTTATTTCACTTATATTTTATCAGTTAATGCATAGTTTTTAGACCTGGCCCGGTTTAAGGCCCGGGTTCCGGATTTTGTTTAGGCCACCGAGTCGCCCGAGTCAATTCTTTTTTTTTTTAAATCAAAATGATGTTGTTTTAATAAAAAAACAAAAGTTAATGGGTTGCAACCGGGTTTTTGACCGGATCACATTGAGATTTTTCCTTTCCATGTTTTTTCTTCAACTCAGCTCGGTTCTAACCCCAAAATCAGCCAGGTCTCAAATTAATTTATTGAGTCAGACCAAGCTTTAGAACTATGATTTTATGTTAAAATAAAAATACATAAAAAAAAAGTAACTGGTAAATTTTTTTTGTTCGTGCAATTGTTATACACCTTGTAAAGTACGGACTGTCATCCTTAAAACGTGGAGAAATCAAATTGATTTTACGGGGGCAACCTGGCATCGTCTCAAAATTTGCTAGTGCTTCGCCTAAAGCGGCGATATTGCGGTCGTTGGCCACGGA
>Ga0325405_1003371_pt1 | contig 16434 bp, 8 predicted proteins | sample PopdelMetagenome_21_FD_205663 | JGI IMG/M metagenome (GOLD analysis project Ga0325405, IMG submission 205663) | Populus deltoides microbial communities from Bellville, Georgia, United States - Xylem-Control-R2 | ecosystem: Host-associated > Plants > Phyllosphere > Stem > Wood/Secondary xylem...
ATCCAATTTTATTTTGTCAAAAACACCATGAATTCCTAAATTGGTAAAAATCAACTATGTAGAATCCTAATCCTTTAAATAGTAGTAACTTTGCATGTTATTTTGAAGTATAATGATAATCATGTGTGTGTGTGTGTGTGTGTGTGTGTGTGTGTGTGTGTGTGTGTGTGTGTGTGTGTATATATATATATATATATTGGCGTGCTAGCTTGAGGATGTAAACTATTATTAACATATAATTCCTGAGATATAAAGTATAATTTATAAAAATAAAAAAGCATAATAAAAAGAGATCAAACTATATGATGTTTTTGTAAAGAAAAATACGTTTAACATCCTATAGTTTGGTCGAAATTATACTTACTTATCAAGTTTTAAAAAATTATACTTTACAAAGAGTTACAGTGGGCAAAGACCTATTAGCTGATTTGTTTATAATTGAGGACTGTGATGGATATGGGTCTACTATTATGCTTGGTTTTGGTTAAGTGGCAATGGCTATCAACTGGGGGGGAAGCTAAGGTTTATTGCTGTTGTGGGGAAAATAGTGATAATAACACTGATTTTTTTATTTTATTTTTTGTAATGGTAAATTAGGAGAAATAGTGGTTCAATGTTGGGTTATTTGAATAAGGAGAGGCTCATATGGAGGGATAACAATGTGATTATGGAGGTGGTATGATGGCTAGGTTTTGGGTTTGTGGTCTTGGTGGCTAGGGTTTAGATGTGGAAGAATGTGAACAATGGTGTGGAAGAAGGTGAACAATGTTTCATTCTAGCCTTTCATACTTGTTTCTTTTTCTTTTTTGTTTATTTTCTCTTTAAATGTCATATTTAAGAAGATATATGTGAATTTGTTTTTTTTCCCTCACCGAATTGTTATTGCAAGACAAGTAAAAAATTGCCTCTATTTCAAATCTCTATAAATAAGAGTAACTAACTAATATTTGCAATTAACAAAGATAGATATACGCTGGATTTTTTTTAAAAAAAAGAAACAAGAAATCCAAAATATCTAAGCAAAATCTAGTTAAAAAGCTCCTAGATCAACTATGTCCCAATTTGGTTTTGCTATCTGGGTTCAGGTTTTTGAATCGAATGAAGATGGTGGAGTTGCCTTATTTTTTAAGCATAACGAGGGTACTCTTCAAGGGAATTGCTTGCCCCAGAATTGGGTTGGATCAAATTTTTGCAACAATTATATCTTAGATGCTTGACTTAAATGAGATGTTACATATCCCATCTCCACCAGATTGATAATTTTATTATTCAATTGTTGGGTTTAGATGACCAAATTTCAATGATGAGAAAAGGATGAGGGTGGTGTCTAGTTTGTGTTTTTTTTTTTTTGATGAAAAAATTATAATATTTAATGTAAGGGCATTTTAGTCGTTAAATGAAAAATAATAACAAATCTTTAAAAAAATCAGATAATTTTTGTTAATTTTTTTTAGACAATGATGTTAAGTGTTAGTGTGCGCATAAAATTCAAAATGCAAAGTGTAATATTCCAATACTATAGGATTTTAGGGGTAATTTTTTCTTTTACAATTATCCCATAGAACAATTAAATTATAATAGCTACCTTACTAAAAAAACATAGGAGTTCTAAGATAATTTTCTTAGGGAAAAAAAAGATGTATTTACCTCTCATTTTGAGTTTTTGATTTGGTTTGGCTTCTTTGGAACCAAAATTCAAAGAGGAAAACCTCTCTCAATCCCTTTATTTCTTTTATGTATATATGTGTATCAATTTCAGAAATAAAAATTGATTTTTGTAAAAGGAACAATGACAAGGTTACTATTAAATACAATCTTGAATGATATTTCACGAACGTTATAGTCTCCTTGAATTATAAAAACATAACTAATTATTATATGACCAATTATAGAATAGATATCTTTTACTTTTGAGAAAAAAATTGATTTTTGAAGTTGTTTAGAATCTTTCATTTTACTTGGAATCCAATTGTGGTTTTAAAATTTAGGGTTTTAGTTACTCTTTCATAACTTTTTATTTTTTATACCCTTATTTAAACATGCAAAGAGGAGATGTAATCTCTTACCTTCTATATGGACCCCAACAAACTAGATATTAATTTTCTCTATTTGAAAGTTTTTTTTTTTTTTTATTAAATATCATCTTCATAATCAAGCATGACATTTAACTATCTAAGCTAGTGACACCTCACTTAGGTATGTGTCCTCTAGTTGGTCTCAAGACTATATTATCACATCTTGTGATCTCTTAGTCTTAACAAAAGTCCTCTAGTCCCTTCTCAAAGTTCTATAACCGCTATAACTAACTATAACTAACTCCTTGTAGACTTCCCCTCTCATGGTAATCCTGGACCTGAATGCTATCCTATTTATGTCTATTCTACTTAAAAAAAAATCTCAAATGATGCAAAGAATTTTAACCTTACAAAACTTTAATGAATGAATTTTGAATGAACAAATGAGAGCAGCCCACGAGAACACTATGAACCCTCTTGAAATGTTAATTTATAGGCATAAAAATAGCCCAAATCTCCATTACAGTTGCTTTTTCTTAGGTGGATTTGAGTTTGTGTTAGTGGTGGTTTATGATGGTTTAGCCTCGTCATAATTAGTTTAAAGAGAGCTCGAGAAAGTGAATGTAAATTGTGAAAATGAAAAGGCAGGATAACTTTTAGCCTTATATATAAGCCTGCCAACGTGGTTGGACATATCAAAGATATTTTGATGACTATACAATTAAGCCTAATTATCCCTCAACATGTGTACTAGCAATAAGAGATGTGGTCGAGGGATGGTGAGTAGTTAGAATTTAAAAAGGCTCAAATCCTTAACTTTCATTCACATGCCAACTCTTGAACTTCCAACACATGTTTTGTTATAATGACAAGTTTAGGGAAATTAAATGACAAAATTATTAAAATGATATTAGACAATGTATGTGAAAATACATATGAGGACCATCCTAATTGCATATAAATGTGATAAAGGAATGCATAGGGGAACATATGTCACCCTTGTATGCAAAATTAGGATGTCATACCTTAATGAGTAAAGTATTTATACTGGTCACACTACAAAGACTAAGGGGGATGGTTGGACTTGGGGTTTACACCCTTAACCATATGGTCCATGTAAAACCCCGGTCAAAATACTTTTTTTAAAACATAAAGAGTAAGAAATTAACCAAGGGCTAAATTGAAAAAAAAAATGAATGAAGAGGGATTTTATAACATGAATTTAAGAAATTAAAGGACCTAAAAAAAAGAGTGAGAAGCCTCCCTCTCTTAAGGGAGGCCAACGGTTGGAAGAGAAGAACATTTTTCCCCATCTTTTTCCCTCCTCTTAGAAAACCAACCAACCTTGCATGCCACCATTTACCCTCCCTAAAGTGTGAAAAACAAAGAGAGATGGGAGTGGAAACATGCAAGGAGTAATTAAGGTGTTATCAAGATAAGAAAAAGGATATTGATTGAAGAGATAGAAGAAAATAGAAAGACAAGGAAAGAAAAGAAGAAGGGGACGTGAAGAAGGATTTTGGAGGCCAAAGAGCATATAAACTAAAGTATTCTAAACACTTCCTAACTGAAATTGTAATTAAAACCCTTAATTTTTAGATTTTATCTTTTACGGTTCTTAAGAAAAAAATTGGGGGAAAGAGGAAAAACTCATAAATTCTGCACTTAGAAGATTAATTGTTTAATAAAATGACATTATTATTCAAGATTAAAGAAGATATTGGGATGGGAGAGAGGCCTTTGGGTTCGGCCAAATGGAAGAAAAGAGTGGAGGAAGACTTTCTTTGCTTAATTAATTATTGATGAAGGGAGACATTGAACTACAGCTGAACAACTCTGACGACCAAGCTGCAACTGAGTTTAATAGAAACCGAAAGAATTTGAGATATTTTTCTTCATGTAATTAAGTATAGGTATGTTAACTTTCCATTGCAACAAGATTTAGTTCATTTGGAGTTATGGAACTCCAAATGTGGGCGAAATACTAAAGAGGGGTTAAGCTGTGCATTCAAAAACTGAAATTATTGCCTGACTTGTGAGTGAATTTTGAATCAGTGGAGCACGGAATTTTGGATAAGTTTCTTCTTTAAAGTTGTGGATATGGGTGTTAACGTTCATTAAAAATTGGCCTTACATGATTCAAGTTCCTAAAACTCAAGTTATGAATAAAAAAACCAGAAGATAAGTCCTGCTGTATTTTGTGTGACAGCTTGTAATGACTAAATTGAAGCTGAAATTAGAAAAAGATGGGAATGGAATTTTGACTATACCTCTTCATGGAATTAATACTAGGGATGTTAATTCTCATTTGAAGCAAACTTTGCATAATTTGAACCTTTAAAACTCCAATTATGCATAAAAAATTCATAGAAGGGTTAGGCTACTACCTAAAAGATAAATTTATAAGAGTGTAGAGAATGAGCAAAATTAGATGTGTTAATGAGTAATCTAACCTCCCTTTCCTTAATAATCTAAAAGGGATATGTTAATGTGTGAGAAAATAGAATTCGCACCACATTCCTAATTAAACAAGTTAAGTTTTAATTGGAACGCAAAACAATGTTTAGTTATAAAAGCACATTGATGAATGAATGACAACCATTTGGGAGGAATCTTTAACCATGAATATTTCAAAAGAAATGGTCATGGGATTTTGAATGAGAAATATAGGAATGAACTAATATATTTTAAATTTTTCGATGAAAGAATATGTCAAATAAGATTTGTGGTCCGATCCAGAGTTTCTGATTAACAAACTCTAATCTTGTTATGGTGCAGGAGCGGGCCCCAAGGCATTCTAGCGTACCCACGCCGGAACATCACATCATACTCCAAGTGGGTGACATTATTCCTTAGATGTCTCTTTTTAAGCCATGTAAATCCGATAATGAATTTATTTGAGTTGTTGTATTAATTGTCATAAAGATGAAACTTTTGATATGGATTTAATAGAAGAATGAAGTGATTTTTGAATCACAGAATGAGATTGGCTTCCAAAAATGGAATGCCAGATTTATAGCAACCAATAAAATCATTGATGGTGATTGTTAAAATCACGAAATGAAATTGGCTTCCGAGAATGGAACGCTGGATGTATAACAATCAATTAAATTGCTAGAGGTGATCATTAAATCACGAAATGAAATTGGCTTCCGAGAATGGAACGCCGTATGGATAGCAATTGATTAAATTGCTAGAGCTGATCGTTAAATCACGAAATGAAATTAGCTTCCAAGAATGGAATGCCGGATGTATAGCAATCAGTTAAATTGTTGGAAATGATTATTGAATCATAAATAAAATTGGCTTTCGTATATGAAATGCTGGAATTATGGAATTTAATTTGGTTGCTAAAGGTTACTAAAGAATCTTGATAAGAGATAGGTGTCTAAGAATGAAATGCCATATTAAAAGATGGAAGTATTAAATTGCCTATGTTGCCTAACGAATCATGGAAATCTAACAAAAAAAAAAATAAAAGGAGAGATTGATGAACTATGCTAAATTTATTATTATGGAAATAATCTTTTTATTGAAATATTCATGTCTATTTTAATATAATTGATTTTATTCTATTATTTTCTCATTAATTGCAGGAACTTCACATATTCGGGAGGCTCGTTTCTCCCTCCGTGTGACTCGTAAATGTTAGGGAGACTTTTATGCATGTATAGGCTTCCTTTTTCGGCATATAATTATAATGTAAACTTTTGCAGTATTGTATAATGTTATTGTTTGTAATCAGTATAACTTAGACTCTTGTTTGGAGGATTATAATATAAGTAGCAGTAAATATCATATTTATTATTAAATATCAAGTCTTCTTCATTTTGGTTACTGTTATTTATACACTTCATGATTAAGTAATTTATATTTATTTATGATGCGGACAAAATGGTATTTGTTGTTCAATATATGATATAAATATTGTGGTTGTGATGATGATTATATTTGTGGGATGGAGACCCAAGATGATTGGGTTGTGAGTGGATTATGAGATATGAGATTTTGAAGTGTAAATATTTTATACGTCGATAACTTGGGATCTCCCGGTATAGGAAAAACTCTACCAAAATTTTGGTGAAAATTTCGGTAGATTATTATATGAGAACTGTATAAAAAAAAATTACCCATATATTTCTTTTAGTACCAAATCATAGGAAAGTAACTTTAAATGTATATGAAAGCGTAGGGTATTACAGTTCATGTCCTATAATTCGAGATAAGGCTTGGAGGAACAAGTCCAAAGCCATGAAAGGTCATAAAGCTTGCATGGGTATTCAAGATCCAAATAAAAGTTGTATATATTTAGACCAAATATATCATCTGACCTAATGCTTAATTGAAACTAGGATAATTGATTCAAGCGTTTAAAAGCCTTGATGGCTCAACAAGTCTACAACACCAACAATCAAATAAGATTTAGAATGCCCATAGAATCTAACAAAACAACAACCTTAAACAAAAGACACGTTGATGACTGCAAGTTTAACCACGGACCGAGTGAATACGTTTCAAAACCAATTGCCACTCTCAGATGTATTATCTTTTTGTTAGATCACAATCGACTATGAGAATAAAATATATATACATATATATTAAATTATAACATGTTATTTGATGTTGTGTCCTCATCAACTCACAAAATCCATAAATTAGACAGCTTTTATGGTGATCTATTGTCACTTTGGACCTTTGTCTCCAATTCATCTAAAATTATTGACAGCACTTGACAAGTCTAACCTTGCATGAACACATCTGCATGGGCTTAAGGCTATATAAATAGCCTTAAGCTTTAAGATAAACATCCCTTTACAACGTTCTTTTTCATTAAGAAAAAACTAATTGTACTTTCTTCCTTGAGCTTTGTAACATATATAACATAATCTTATTCTAAAACTACATTTTTCCATCGAGAATTTATTTTGTAAATATTCATGTTATCTAGCCCAATATTTTATTTTAAACGTTTTTGAAAAATTTAAAAATTAAAACATAATCTATCCTCCAACCTTAAGAAGATCACGATCTTCGTGGGATTTTCAACAAACCTCATCAATCGTCCAGCTCAAACTGTATATGCTTTAATAACACTAGAGGTTCAAACTGTATAGGCTTTAATAACACTAGAGGTTCAGGGAATGCCTAAAGAGCCATCTTAGTATGATGGTTTACCATGGTAACAAAAGAATGGAGAAGAAAGCTCGCGTTGTTGAGGCTTTTGTTTTATAGAGAAAGATAGCAACCTTTTAATCCTTATACATACAGGAATTAGTCTTCCATAATGGAGGCGACTCCCTTTAAAAGTCTCTATCGAACTTGGTTTCCAATATCTCCATTTCGGCTTGGAAGACTAGATTTCTAAGTTGAAAAAGGGTTTTAAAACAGGACAGGAACAAGAAGCTTCATTACAGAGAACTTCAATTGGCCAGGATTGCCACTCCACAATTAAAACCTGTTCTGAAAATTGTCTTTCGAGTTTTTCGTTCTTCCTCAGGATAGAAAAACACACACACACACACACACACACACACACACACACACACACAAAGCTGCGCTTTTAGATGAGGTTAGAATAAACAATACATCCTCGTGAGGTTAAGGAAATGACCATCTCCACAATTCATCTATAGGATGCGCGCAAGTGACTCACACGAAGGATTGGCTTCGAAAAAAATAAAAACATTTGTAAATCATTCTCGCGCCTGAAACATCCTACAATTCAATCTGTCAACATGCAAGTAGAAGCAGAGCGAGGGAGAGGAGAGGGCAGGGTCATTGTTACAGAGTTGATGTTATTATACATGAGGACAATATCATGAAAACTTTCTGTATAAACCGAGACATGACTCGACTCAAAGAAATCCATACACAAGACTATCGAGTACAAGCTGTGATGCCAATGAGACATCCACACCAAACCCACTAAACCACCCCACGTAAAACACAAATACATGGGGAAAAAAATTAGCTAATCTTCCCAGATTTCCCTGTAATATATGAACTTCAGAAAAGCCTAAATACATAGATTAACATGTTGTCCACATCATTCTGCAAGGGGGGCTACCTGTAAATCACATGGAATCAAACACTACCCTTTCCCCTGAACTCTTTTTAAACTGTCTCTCTCTCCTTCAACCATATAATTGAAGAATTCATTTCCATACTCAACTACAAGAATGATACAGGACAAACAACAGTCAAAGTTGATACATGAAGTCTTATTCCCTGATGGGAAATTGAAACCAAGACAATGAAGGATGATGTATGTGCAACTTCTCTTTTTTCATGATGACCCTCAGAAGCATACAACACATGTTGCCTAAAAGACCAAAACCAAATAACAATTGCACTTGTGGGATCACTCATTTGTACCATCAAAACTACCCATTGCATTCGCCCGCTTTTTCTCTCTCCAATTTTCACCCCATACTTTTGCCGCTGCAACTGCTCGTTCTCTATCTAAATCACGATTTCTTGGAGTTTCCCTTGCTCTGCTGGTATTCACAAGACTATCTTTCTGAGAATCCTGTCGCTCTGCATCATCCAAACCCCATTTTCTGCCAGATCCACTGCCGGCTTCACTCCTTCCTAACTCTGCACCAGTGCTGAATTCCCTAACACGATCCCGTTTTCTATAATCCGGTGAATTTTTATACGTGGAAGGGGAGTCACGTCGCCCACCAAGTCCATGCTCATCTGGGCTATCCAGCCCATCTGCCATTCCCCTCCGCTCATCTCTGTTCCTAGGAGTAGATGGCCCAACTCTGTTACTTTGACTGGCGGCATTTGGGTCATATGTTTGGGAAGCTAAATATGTGAGAGCAGTCACAACATCGCCTATTAGAGGCCTTGTAGCAGCTTGCTCTTGTAAACACATAGCTGCAACTGCAAGAGCTTGATACAATCCTCGCATTGGATAACGACCTTGTAGCAGCGGGTCAGCCATTTTTGGGAATTTCCTACGATCTTTGAAAAGAGGTCGTGCCTAAAAGCCCCAGGTCCCAAGAAACAATATGAGAGCAGAAATTTCTTTTCATGTTGATTCAATAATACAAAATAAAAAGGACATAAAATTCCATGATGCATTGATATGAAGGGAAGAAACACTTACCCATGCAACAAGATTATGTTCTCCAGGAGCCTGGGTATTATCAATTGCCTTGCGCCCTGTGATAAGTTCAAGAAAGACAACCCCAAAACTATAGACATCAGACTTTAGAGTAAGCTGGCCAGTCATGGCATATTCTGGCGCACAATAACCATATGTCCCCATCACACGTGTTGAGACATGAGTCTTGTCACCAACAGGACCTAGCTTTGCTAGTCCAAAATCTGACAACTTGGGGTGGAAACCCTCATCAAGAAGGATGTTGGATGATTTTAAGTCGCGGTATATGACAGGAGGGTTTGCTTTATCATGCAAGTATTCCAATCCCTTAGCTGCACCAGCTGCAATCTTCATCCTCGTGTTCCAGTCCAAAGGCTCCTTGTCCGGGGGGAGATCTGAAAGCAACATTAAATATGCTAAAAACAGTGGGTTGCAGAGAAGATATTAGTTGAAACATGTGTATAAGCAATTAAAGGGGTCAACATCAGTCACTGAAATGCATCATGCCAGTTTTAGAGCAATTCTAAATCAAGAATAATTGATGTTCAGAGTTCTGAAGAAATGTCGGCACCACAAAAGGAAAGCTTGTTAACAGCATTTATTTTACAGGCTCTAGCTCCAAGAATTAACAGATATTGTCAATCATGGGTCTCAATGTTGTAGAAAAAAGCTGGTTCAGAAACTCAAAAGGATATCTAGTAAAGTTTCTAGAATCATAGTTTTGGAATTTCAAGAGACTTTGAAGGTTTTGTCAGGCTTTTCTTGTGGTCCTGCCTTACTTTGAATCGAATCTAATTGCACTGCACTCCAAGGTCTTACTGACATGGTAGGACCATCACAGTTAAATTTTCCTCAACTTCAATAGGTGCTACCTTTGACCAGAATACAAATAATTTGTTACTACCACAGTTCATCTCAGTGTCCACATTTCAGCAGGAGTTTCTTTGATAGCCACAATGTCTGTACCCAATAAAATAAGTGAATTCTTTGCCCCAGATTCAAGGATCTCATTCATCTCTCAGTTGACTAAGTTATTGCTAGACTAGTAGTGTGCCACTCTCCTTTCCAAAAGAAAAGGATGAACAAAAACACATGAAACAACCACTTCCAGGCTAAGCACTTCTGTTCATGGGAAACTAGATGCTGCAGATTAGTCCACATACAAATAGAAGATCCTTTCACTTCATAGTAAAAGATATTAAGCTAGTCTAAGTTGAGGAATCAAATTGAGCTCTTAACACAAAAATATGGAGAATGGTACTCATAAGCAACTATTTAACAGATTGCAACAGAAAAGACAGCTAAAACAAATTACAAAGGCTTAACTGGATTGCATTGGTGTCGTATCATTTCAGGCAAATCTCTGAAGAAGATAAATGTGCACATGCAATTATACCATCATTTAAAGGTAATAAAAAAATGCATGATAAAAAAAAAAAGTAGCTCAACATAGAGGGTTGATTGCATGTTAATCACAAGATTAAACAGAGATTTAACAACCAAATCTTCTAGCCAAAGTTTTGTATGGCAGTCCTCTGAAGCAGACTCAACTTAGATGATCTTGCACATAGTATTAGCAATATTGACAAAAGTTTCCCAGCAAGTCTAGTTGTATATGCAATAATCTACTAATACTTTTGATTCATCACATTTGACATGAACTACCAAGCTAAAACCCATGCATCATTATTTTACTTTGCATTCTTCTAACAGACTGCCTTAACAACAGATCTGATATACTACCAATCATCTAGCAACTCCTATCAACATAAGCGCATGCATGTCTTCATTGTTGACACTTGATCAACTACAACAAAAAATTAAAAACAACACAAACACCTGAAATTGCCATCTATTTTTTCCTAGACCTGCAGGAGTACTTATGAGTTGAAGCAAAGTGCCAAGTATCAATTGCAAACTTCAAGCAATTTCCAAATACCACTAGCATGCCAGATTCAACTACAACTTCTACTAGCAATATCGAACATACACGTCGTACCACCACTAGCACTTAAAATAATAATGGCAGTGATGGTGACATTTTATAAATACTATCCCATAGAAGACTATTTTTATCAAATATCATTCTGCTAGTGTTTATGACATCAAATTCAAACAACTGCAGCTACTGCTACAACAGCAAATATGCATCACCATCTTTCCAATCCCATTCTCTTTTTACAACTTTTTTTCACAGCACTATCAAATCATTCCTAGATTATCCTAAATGCCATAACTTTAATCATTGGTCTCAATATCCTCACATCAATGACAATGATGCTTTTGCTTATGTCATCATTTTAAGCTGGTTGCCAATTCCATTCCACAAATATAGAATAGTGTTTTTCTCTAAAAAATTCCACCTAAAGATTGACAGAAAATTTTTAAAAGAAACAAGTTAGCCAGTCTATTCCCTCCCTTCCTTATGCTGATCTATAAATAGATCTGATGACTCATAAAACTGTCCTACACTTTTTATTCAAAATAAAGAATATCTCAACAAGAGGATAAGGCCAGTGCAAGATACCCTCATACATTTTCTGTCTGTTCTTAGTCAACACTCACATTCTCCTAGGAAGAAAAACTCATGCAGATCACCAAACATATAAAAGCAAATGATATCCACATGTCCTGAAATACATATTTAAGATACATATTTAAGAGAAAAGAAACAAGAGGTTATTTCTAACAGTATGTAGTAAATGAAACAGTGATTCATCCCTGATCTCATGAATGGATGGTATAGCTGTCTGTCCAGAAAAAAAGAGAAAGATTTGATTGTGAATTGAAGACAAGTAGTCTGCCTTAGGAGATCCTATTTTCTACCATGCATTGTAACAGAAAATTCAACCAGCAATGTATTAGTGCAAAATAAGGCACAGAATCTAACCATGTAAATGGTCCTCCAAAGATCCCAATGGCATAAACTCATAAACAAGGAGGCGTTGGTCCCCATCAGCACAGTAGCCAATCAAATTGACAAGGTTTGGATGGTGTAAGAGGCTGAGCATGAGAACCTCCACCAGAAACTCTCTATTTCCTTGAAGGCCATTTCGGTCAAGCTGTTTGACAGCAACTGCCTGCAAATGGAATTTCCATCCAACCAAAAATCATTGATGGAGATCAATACAACTTTCTTTGAAATTACAATTTAGAGTAAACAGTTAAACAGGTAAAAGACCACAGAATTCAGAAGCTTAATATAAGAAAATCACAAAGTATAACAGATAGTGCCCGTGATCTTAAACAAACATTATGGATTGTATACTGCATGGCAATATGTACATCTATTTCAACTAAGCACAATTTACCTGGCCAGTGCTCTCCAAGCGACCTTTGTAAACACGCCCAAAACCCCCCTCACCTAACAAGCACTCTGGTTTAAAGTTCTTTGTGGCAGTGGCTAATTCTCGGAATGTAAATGTCTGTGCTGCAATGTTAGCTGTTGGCCCATCTTTGGGAATTGATGGTTCCTTCTTTTGATCAGAACCACTCCGGGACTTTGATTTGTCTGCATGAATATGTCATAAAACAGACAGATGAATTATTATAACCATAACTTTGAGCATACGAATTATGATAACCAGAACTTTGAGCATATGAATTATTATAACCATAACTTTGAGCATATGAGCTGTTATAACCAGAACTTTGAGTACGCTAAATTATGGAATATGATTCTGCATTTTAAAGTATAAAGATATATATAAGCAAAAAGAAATATGGAACAACATATCTTTATGCTTCCCTATACCCTTTAAGTTACTCTGAGCTCTTTACAATTAAATGAACTTCCGCAAAAAGAATACAACATCCATAAAGCTAGATGTGCAAATAACATGATGTTCATTGGATTTCTCTTACGAGTTGAGTAATCTGAAGCTTGTCTTTGTCCAACAGAACTGGAAGCAATCTCATGTTTTGAAGAGGACGAAAATTTAAGCCTAACATTACTCATTTTAAATTCTTCTTAGAAGCACAGATCTCCTCACAAGTTTTCAGTTTCTGATTCTCTATCTGCTAGGGCATTAGAAGTTTTCAGTTTGAAATGCAATCAATACCATCCCATTTCATCCCAATAATGATCAATTATCATAAAAAACCAAAACATAACATAAGAAACAACACAAATAGACTCCGTAAAAACATAATCAGATCTCCAAAATAAACACTTGACACTACACCATTAGAGCAAGAATTAAGCAGCACAGCCAACACACTAGCAATCCAATAAAAAACTGCAAAACTGAGATAAAAACCTGCAAGTAATCAAACCACCCGTAAATGAAACAGATCAAAACATTAACAAATTCTACCAGCAACCCATCAGCAAAAACCTCGAATTAAAACCAAACAAAGCATAATTCAACACAACAAACCCACCAACTGATCTTTGAAAAAAAAAATCATTCACAAAAAAGAAAAAAAATTCGAACTTTGTTACCTGAATTAACTCTGCCAACATGCTGAGACTGACCAACTGAACCTTCTTTAGCTGAATCCTTCTTTTTAACCTCTTTAACAACACCACCACCGCTACTACCCTCCTTGTTTGATGAACCAAAACAAGGAAAACACCCACCCATATCAAATCCACGCAAATCAAACCCGACCCACCAAAACCTCTAACACTCAAAAGATTGAAAATTCTTTAAAGTTTGAATCTTTACTACAAAACTTAACGAGACAATTCAGTGTCAAAGTCACTCACTTTGCTTTCTTTTGCTTTTTCTTTCTCTCTCTAAAACCTTCCTCTCTCTAGGATCTTTAGTGTCCATTGAAAGTAAAGATCGATCAAGAGAGATAACAAAGTGTTAGATCAACAAATCGAAGAAAATCTTGAAGAAGCTCAAGCGAGCAAAAGAAACAAGAACTGGTAAAAAAAAAGTAATTAATGTAATAAAGTGAGTGATTTTTCCTTTTCCTTTTTCTTTTTTAAGGTAAAAAATATTATTTTAAAAAAAAAGTTTAGCTACCATGAGTATGTTAAAAACATTTAAATTAAAATTACTATTGAATATATAATTTAAATTAATTTTTTATATAAATTGAAAATTTTTTTAAAACATTAAATAAATTGCTTAAAAAATAAAAAAAAATACACAAGCATCATCGAATAATATAAATGAAAAAACAATAAATATCTTCATCTTAAAAAAAATATTTTTATAATTTTTAAAAATAAAAACTAATATATATTTAAACTACTTTTATAAAAATCATCTTTCATTTATTCTAAACAAATGATTTTTAAATTATAACTAATTTTTTAATATTTTATTCTAAAACAAAGTAAAGATAGGAAGGGAAAAAAAAAATAGGACAAGACATGCTCTATTTATTTTCGGACAAACTTAACCACCTAGCAGTTCTGTAGTAATATTTTTTGGTATAATGGTTTAGCAGTCATTTAATTATAGAAAAATTATAAATCTTAAACTATCAGATGTTAAATTTTTAAATTAAAAAAGAGATTTTAAGAAAGAAATTTCAAATTCCTTTTACATTGAGGTATTTTTGTCTAAATCCTACAAAATCATAGTGTTTATTTTCTTAAAATAGTTTTTTTCCATCTCTATTTTTTTATTTATTCTAAAATGATTTTTTTATAAGAAATCAAGAAAAAATATTTATTTAATGTAAAATTTTTAAAATAAAAAATAAGGTTGAAAATAATAATAAAAATGATAATTAATTATGGAACCAAACAAGACCTTTATTTTTACTTGGAAGAAATTTAAAAAGAACCATTTATATTAGTGAAAACAATTAGAAAAATTCATTTTTAATAAAATAATTTTGATTTTCAATTAATAAATGCCTTTTTTTTCAACTTTTTACTTGTCAGTTTTTTTTCATTCAAATTATAATGAAAATTTACTCTGATTTTTTTTAGTAGTGTCATACCAATATAATTTGAATAAAAATATTTTATTATACTTGTTATAATATTTCAATTCAATTATTTCTTCAATAAAAATACTCTGATTTTTTTTATTAAATTAAAAAGAATTACACAAGTAATTGCAATTAATATTTTACATCTAAAAAAAGTTCTTAATGCACGTACATTCTTAAAATCATTATAAAAAAATATATTTTGATCAATGTATAAATTAATCTGAAAATATTAGTTTCCATAAAAAAAATATATATATATAAATATATAGTCATAATGGGTAAGTAAACGAGACGCATACTATTGTGCGTGTGTGTGTGTGTGTGTGTATTGAGTTCTTTATTCTTACCGTTAAATCCTCGTGTCCTGTCCTGTCCTCTTATTTAAGTGAAAAAAATTAGAGCTCTGGTAACACCATCATCACGGTCCTGAATATGGGGCCCACTGAAGGGATGTGCTTCTACACTTGTGATGGACATTCCAATCACACGTTTTAGAAATGTTTAGAGGGAAAGGTTGTGTGGGTGGGGGATTGGGAGTGCTGGGTTTTATTTTAGTTTCCTTTAGATGTGGGTTTGAACCGTTGGATTGATTTCTGATTCGTACACCGAAGGACGTGAGTGACGTCATGTTGATGATCCAACGTCTGGGAAACTCGGTGTTGGGAAGAAGTACAAAATTGTTGATATTAGAATGATTTTGGCATAAAGGTAAAATAAAATGTAATAAAACCAATTTATTAGGCTTTGTACAAATAACTTTGAAATGCAATTGCGAACCCTCTCTCATTCCATGCTTTTGAGTTGTGTTTTTAAACTTAGCACTATCTAGTTTGGTGGATGAAACCGAAACCTAATTCATTTAAAATCTAATTGGAATTGAATAAAAAAAAATGATGAGAGTTTATCCATTCAAATTTATACCATCCATCAAAACCTAAATTAGCTTTTAAAAGTTTTAAATAATATTATTTTGATTTTTTTAAAACAAATTTTGAAACACTATAGTTCGAAATTGATTTAGGTTAACCCATTTAATCCATAATTTAAGTCTTAGACGGAGTTGTAAGTGATTCTAACTGATTTTAATAATTTTACTTTTGAAAAGCATAGACTTGATTTTAAAAAAAAAAAACTTTTTTAATGCAGTTGAACATGAAATTAAAATAATAATGTTATCGAAATAATCAATGTGTTTTACCTATTAATTGAATGGCTTAATGCATTTTTAATGTTTAAATTTATCATGTTGCATCCTAGATATCAAGGGTTCAAATTCCATGAATGATAAAAACAAAATTATAAATACATAATTTCTTTTGCGAAAGCTGTTTGAGAATATTATCATTTACCATTAAATAAGAAATTAAGAGTGTATATATATATATATATATATATATATATATATAT
>Ga0325405_1003372_pt1 | contig 16431 bp, 8 predicted proteins | sample PopdelMetagenome_21_FD_205663 | JGI IMG/M metagenome (GOLD analysis project Ga0325405, IMG submission 205663) | Populus deltoides microbial communities from Bellville, Georgia, United States - Xylem-Control-R2 | ecosystem: Host-associated > Plants > Phyllosphere > Stem > Wood/Secondary xylem...
CTTTTTTTAATAAGAAAACCTTGTAATTAAGAATCCTAATCTAGATAATTTTTTTTCCTTGAATATTTTTTTAATTTTATAAAAGAATAAATATATTTATTTAATTAAAAAACAAATACAATTTTTTTAATAAAACTTGTATACAAATTTTTTTCTAACCTCGATTTCTCAAAATCTATCTTCCTAATTTTTTTTTTGGAAAAAATCCTAGTTTAAAAAATATAAATAAAAAAAATTCAAAAACTAAAATTTTCTATTTATAAAAAGCTTATTTGAAATTGTAATAGCGTTTAAAGTACTTTTCACTTAAATATACATCTAAAATATGATTTTTTATTTTTTAAAAATTATTTTTAATATTAATACATTAAAATAATATAAAAATATATTTTTTAAAAATTTTAAAAATATAATTTATACCTTGTTTTCCAACAAACCCCAAGTCTTGGAGGAACGACTTCTCAAAAGTCCTCTAAAATACTGACGGACGGACCGAGTGAGTGGCCCTCCGAGACTTTGACATTCAAGTCAACCATTCTTGTCTTTTTTTCCTTCACCTTGGAAGCCACGAAACGTTTTTGTCAGCTGAATGGAGAGTAAAAAGCAAACGAGGAGACAGAGAGTCTACTCACTGGGCTGCCGAAACGACCTCCTTATCTTCATCACCAGGTATGAATTAGGATCTCTTGTTTTCCATTTATTTCTTCTCAAAACTGATGTTTTTTTCCTTCTAATTTCCTTTCATGATCTATACATAGCTATGATTTTAATCATAATAACATCTGTTTGATGATTAGAAAGTATTGATTTTTCTGTTTAATCATTCAATATTGGAAGATGGGCCGATGCTAAATTTGACAGGGACTTTATGTATGTGCTGATATTGTGGATCGAGTATCGTTCAATATTTTCCCAATGGTTCGTATTGATTTATCATATTGATCATCTTGTTGTCTTGAAAAAGAAAACCTAATCCTTTTTATATTATCTTTTGATGCAATTAGTAGATATGTCCTTTTTATTCTTCTTTTTGAGAGTGTTATTGGGGATTTAAGCCACACAAGAGGAATACCTTTTTTCCCTCCTTTAATCCCTTTCATCTCTGGTATGCTTGAGATTTGGGTACATCGCCAAGTGGAACAAACTTAATTTGGATGGAACCATCCTGGGAAATCTCCAGGTGTGTTTTGAAGAGAGGAATGGCTAGCAGCGAATTCCAGCATTGTGTGAAGGGTAAGCTGTCATGGAGGGAGGGGGAGGGAGAGAATGCCATTCTACTCGCCTATTAGGGGTGGTTTGAGATTGTCGTATTTGTTGTTTTTTAAAATGATTTTATCTTGAAAATATATTAAAATAATATATTTTTATTTTTTAAAAATTATTTTTTGATATCAGCACATATTTAAAAGCATAAGAAAATAATTTTTTTTTAAATTTTTTTTAAAAACACCTCTAACCAAACAATAATAATAAAAAAATACTAAATGAAATGCTACGTTTTACAATCCATAAACACCAAATCACACGACATGGGGTGGGGGTGGAACGGTCATATGAATTTGAATTAACTCTTCCCCGGTTCCTCCTTCCAATCTGCCATCATCCCCTCCCCAGAATAAACTTGTGACACCAAGCAACTGCGTTTGTACATAAATTATGTTGTAGTGGTTGATTTTTTTTAGGATTTCTTCTACAAGTATTTTTTTTCTTGGTTCATTCTTCTATATATTCATGTATTTTCTCACACTATATACATAGATTATAAGGATGACCCCACCCACCTCTCAAGATGGAATATCAATAACATGCAAATAAATTCTGAAGTCATTATTTTATTTGCAGTGCCTCATTGTGTATCAAGAAGGCAGAATGGGCAAACCATTGGGGAACAGGAACATGGGGCTATCAAAATCTGTAGAAGAGAGAGCGTTGTCGAAGAAGATGGAGGATGATCAAAAGAAGCAGCCAGCTGGTCCAGCTCCTTATTTTCACAAGGATTGCATATCGAATATCCTTATTTGGCTGCCTCTTGAATCACTTCCAAGTTCAAGATTTGTGTGTAAGCCATGGTACAATATAATTAACAGCCGAACTTTCATCGATTCACATTTCCGTCGCTCTGAATCTGTTTTGATCTTTCTAAAATCAGTCTCAAGAGGAAGATCATACCCTTATTCAAGACCAGACCCTTTTTCTATGACATCAATGCCAGAGGAACAAGGTAATACCTTTTCAGTTGAAGTAGCTTTGCTTCAATCGAACTTAAAAACTGTCCCCATTTTTGGGCCCCATGTCACTGGCAGCTCATCAAAATTCTTTATCCAGTTCATGGAATTTAAAGAAGGAAAGATCAAGGTAGGGAAGTATAATGTTAGCTGCCTGGGAAACATTAGAGCTACATGCAATGGCCTTATTTTGCTTGATAACCATGTGAAGAAAGGACTGATAGTCATGAATCCTGTGACACGTAAGCTCATTACACTTCCTCTTGGTACTTTGTGTAATTATCATAAGGAGTCCTATGGCTTTGCATTGAATCATGTCACTGGAGACTATAAGTTGGTGCACCTTTTTCGGGATGAGTTTGAGTATGTCACCTGTGAGACACTAGATCTTGCGACAAGATCATGGAGGGCAGTGAATGGACCTTCATTCGGCCTATTTAATTGGTTTGGGCATGCACCTGTTTCTGCAATTGGAGCTCTGCATTGGATTCCGCAGCTTGATAATAGTGATTTCATAGTGTCAATGGAAGTGGAGAATGAAAGATTTCATTGCATACCGCTACCCCACCGTTGTACTACTCATGACAGGGTTATCGAGATGGGTGGTCTCTTATGTTTTGTCACACATGAAGACTTGAACATTGATATTTGGAACTTGAAGAGTGTGCCTGAAGGCATTTGGACAAAGCAATATAGCATCACTAAAGGTAGCTTAATTGACATGGTTCCGCTTTTTAGTTTAAGAATCAGTGGAGACGTAATTTTCAGGAGGAAGGAAGATGGCTCATTCCATGCTTATGACTTTAAATCTGAAGTGATGAGAGAGTTTGAGATGGACAAAGAACGCAACCTATCATCTGGCTCATACCTGCCTCATGTAAACAGCCTTCTCTCGTGGACACCAAGTCATCATGTGTCTGATTGACTTCCCGGTTGGCTGGTACCAGTAAAGGGAGTGACGATGACATATATATCATCTAATCATATAGCTATATAGTTTGTGGGTTACTTCTCCGTTTCTTCGCTTTGATTTTGTGTATACTACTGATGGAAGAACTACACACACACACACACACACACACACACACACCCTGGGATGTGAAATATGTAGTACAATGTTGATGAAATGTAATTGAGCACTCCTCCTGCAATCAGTTTTCTGTATGCAAGGGTTTTTTCTTATTGTATTTTCCATTTTCGTTCTCATTGTTATTTGGTTAGTTTGTGTCTTCTCTTTCTTGGGATGTTTGCAGCGTCCTGTCAACTGGATGTAGGTCGAACCAGCTCATATCCTAGTCTAAAAGCAGAAGGTTGGATCAGAGTTTAATGGGTTCTATCTAATGTGGTGACTGGTGATGATGAGAATCGATCAAAACCTGCTGAAATGAACGTGTATTCGCACACCTGAGAGTAACATTTGTCGTAAACAATTTCAGAAACTTCATGTGAACGATGCTCAGTCTATATGTAGTAAGTAAAGAAAACAAGTTGAGAAGGCGAATGCCCCTTCAAGGCCTACCCAATCCACCAAGCAGGCGTGAATTAATGAAAGTTAAATCTATTTTATAGACTATTAATCACAATTAAGATTTTGTGCTCAATAATTAATCAATTTAATTGGCGTGGCTTTATTTTTTTCTATAAAATAAGTTTGATTTTTTTTAATACCAAAATTACTAAGATAATCATATTCATTACCCTACATTCTTAAAACTATCTACCCAATATATATTTTTAGGTTTAAATATTTAAATTATATGATCTTCCCATTTATATGAGCAATTATTAAATAAGATAACTTTTACTCTACGGGGTATATCTTATTTTTTATCGTAAGCAGCCCTATAATTAGCAAATAATGCTCTTAACCTTCTTTTGTGTGTGTATATATATATATATATATTATATTTGATAACCTTTCTTTAACGCACAAAAGAAGGTTAAGAGCATTATTTGCTAATTATAGGGCTGCTTACGATAAAAAATAAGATATACCCCGTAGAGTAAAAGTTATCTTATTTAATAATTCACAAATTACCGGATTAAGATTAATTTAGAAATATATTCCCTAGTTATATGTAGTTCATGATATTAAAGACCTTTATATCCTTCACAAAAGAAATGTAGAAGAAGTCTCTCAAATTAGATGAAAAATAATACACACACACACACGGAAACTCCCTTATTCCTTATCATTTCCAAAGCATATACATAATTTCATCATTTTGGCATTCTTAATTAATATCTACACATATTAACCAATTTTATATAAATAAATTTTGTCTCTTAAGTGACACTCATAATATATTCTTTTCATACTTTTCTACAATGCCATTAGTTTATAATATTCAATTAGTAATCCTTTTAATTTAATGAAATCTTGGAAGAGTTTCTCTTTATTTGAAACATCATCAAAATCTCATTTCATAAAATCCTACATAGAAAAATAATCTACGCATAAATTTATGTTCACACAGTAGCCTCAAAGCATATCACTAGTTCATTAATTTATCACTTGATAAGAAATTTTGTATCTCACCCATAACCATTTCATATAAATCTCATTCCTTCAAATTTCATTATACACCCAACACATAATATATTACAAAAGAAGTAAATGTACAAAATATGTTAAAAGTAAATACATCATAATATAATAAATAACAAAATGAGATTGTTGAAACAATTATAACCATATACATATAAATATATACCTAAACAAGACTATATGATAACTAGAAGCTAAATCAGTGTTGTCCCACTAAGTGAGATGGGCCTGCAATGAATATGACAATACAAAGATTATTATGTCCAATTATATATATTTATTCACTAAGAATGAAAAAATCAAGATATACATCATATCAATTCTTTAACTTAAATCCCCAAACAACAATCAAGTTAATCTTAATATCAATACAAAAATTCACATGACATGATCATTATATATTTCCTCTGTTTTTAAAAAAAGACAAGTCATCATCCATACAACTGACCTTTACCTTTTATATTCACAACTAAGTCACTGTTTAGACTACTGCTTTAACAGAATCATCCATATTAACCTTTGTTCAAACAACTAACTAATACTCATATCTATATTTATAGTATTCATCCATATTTTAATTAAATTGGATGTGATGCCTTATTTCTTTGTAACTAGCTCATTGATCAAGTTTTATATAAAGGTCAGCATGTTTCTTCTTTCATTCCTATGCCTTAAAATCTTGTTATGGTTTGTTGTTCAATTCTAATTAGGTGAGTCAAATTGCTTTCTTTCTGGTTATGATTTTTTTTAATATAGATATCTTTTTCTACGTGTTTGTTTTTGTATGTCTTTCATATTGGTTGAGTCCTTTATTAGGCCCCGGCCTTCCATTAGACCTCTCTTCCACGACATTATTTGTACTTGGTATATCTAATTGTATTTTTCCTTCTTCTTTAAAATGGTTCTCTTTGAGAAACTACTTTTTCTTAGGTCAATTCTTATGTTTTGAGTTTTTTTTTAAAGTTATTTGAGGATTTCTTCTGGCCTTTTCATACCAATTCTAAAGTGCTTTTGCAACTTGGCATCTACTTTTATTAATGATTGAATCTCAACTTACATCTCCCATTCTACTTAGGTTTTCTCTATACTTTTAGCCATGACTATTTTTCTTGTTTTTTTCTTTGTTGGATTTGCTATGCTAATTTAATTGATTGTGCCTTATACTTTGCTTAGGCTTTTTGTTCTATTTTTGACCTCTGCTTCCTTCTGTCCTTTTCATTATACTTATTTATTTTCTTTTTTGGATGACCAATGACCTTTAATAATTTTTTTTAGTTTTTTTTGGCATAAAAATTATCATATTTTTAAAGGGTTTATGCTTCTTTATTGCCTGAGTTAGCATCTTCAAAGCCTTAACCACATGTTTGACACTTGAATCATACTTATTTATCATTTTTTAAATAAGTTTAAGGTCCAGTTTTTTGACATTTTTTTTTATGTTTGTTCAATTATGGTATAGATTAATTTTGTTATTGTCATTCATTAGTGTTTTCCACTTGTTTTTACCATTTTCCTCTTTTTCAATAGGATAATTGCTTGTGGGTCATGTTCTATGTTGTCTGTAACTCTTCCTTTAGTCCGTTGCCTTTTCTCTTATAAGTATGTATTATTGATGTTTTTTTTTACCCTTTTTTGTTATCTTTTTTTCAATATTATCTTGTACCTAGTCTGTCACAACCTTAGGTTTCATTTGACCATGTCTTCAATTATTGTTTCTCTATTCATTATTTGATCATATGGTTTTATTTTTTTTATTATGTTAATGGTCTCTCTCGCAGATCAGGGTTTCTTTTTGGTTCATGTTTTTCTTTTCTTTTCTTTTCCTATTATGATTTTTTTAGTTTTAATGTGTTATGTCTGCCTTTTTTTCCTTTCTTTTTCCCTAATGTTTGCCTTTTATTACTCTCTGTTGGTACTATATAACAAAGATGAATTAAAAGTAACATTCCACTCCTTTATACTTCATACAAAGAATCCACGTAGAAAAAAACAAATTGTACTTGATTATGGATGATCTTACTTATTAGTTTAGGATCAGAACGTTTTGTTTGAGAACCAAACAAACATTTTAGTATCATGATGTTCTAAAGAAGAACCTTAAGGCTAAAATGAGCAACACTATTCATATCATGGTTTAACTCTTGGTACATGTGGTGATATAGGGCTGAAGCATGTGGGTTTAGATGTAGAGTGTCTCTAGGCTTGTTATTCTTATAAAACAAATACCCTATTGGAATATAAGACCCTCCGATATTTCATTTGGAAAATGTAAAAGAAGAAAATAATATATTAAAAGAGAAATAATATAAGAAGTAAGAGAAGTTTGTAGAAAAAGAAGCAGGGGCAATATGTGTTATGAATGGATTTTACTTGCCTGACTTTGCTTGACTGTTTTACTTAATGACTAGAGGTATTTATCGACCTTGTTCATGTCATCTTACCGTATGTAGTATGAAGAATAATATTGCAGATACCTTATGATGTGTAAAGTAATAATGAAGAGCGAATCATGATGAGTTCAAATAAATGAATAGCATTGTGGAGAGGTTGGTGCTCGATATTGGTTTATGGTCTAGCGGAAAGGTTGGTACTTTTGCTTTGTACAAATAAATTGAAAAAAGAAAATCAATTTAAAAAAAAAAGGATATAAAGCAAAAAAATTTGCGACCGGATCGTGAGGTCGGGTTATCCATAAAGAAAGAAAAATAAATAAATAAATAAACTTAATCTTTAATAAACTCAATGTTGAAGGATGAAATTGAAAAATAAAGTCAATATAAAAAAAGACCAATATCGATTCAGTTTAACATTTCATACCCGTGACTAGGTTATCAGCCGAGATCATTACACCATAAAAAATTGCGAAGCTCAATTCTCAACCAATTAAAGCGAATTGATAAAATTGAAAAAAGAAAACTTTTTTTTTAAAGAACCAAAGAAAAAAAAACAATTAAAAAAATAAAGACTAAATTTGATATAAAAATAAAATGATGAGAGAAGAAATCTGCAAAAACATTAATTAAGAAAAGCATGCGAGCACACACATATATAAAATAGCAATTTAAAGAATGAAAACCAAATTTGATGTATAAGTCAAATAAAACTGACTGTCAATGGATGAAATTGAAAAAAAATCAGTATAAAAAATATTCAAAACAAATAAAAAGCAATAAAAAGAATGAGGACTACAATTAAAATAAAAAAAGGACAACTTTAAATTCTAGCTAGCGCTATTTCCGAGGAGGGGAGAGAGAAAAGAGATGGAGAAAAAAAACTCAAGTATCACCAAACCACCTCGAATCACCGTACATGCACTACCACTTGACTCTCTAGAAGACATGGTGGTTGATTGTTTTTAGCTGTCAAGAGGCATTGCATGCACTGCTCGAAAGTGCGATCACCTTTCATATGCTAGTACGTCCCACATACGCATTAGCAAGGTTGTCAAAAAAGTGAGTTGACTCTTAAAATCTTATGATTTTACAAGTTAATATGTATCTAACGTATCAAATTGGATTAAAACTCAAAAATTAGTAAAATCGGTCAAACTCGTTTAAACTCGGTAAAATCGGATCGATTTTATGAGTTTGAAAAAAATATAAAATTGTTCATTCTGGTAATCTGTACCTTAACATTTTCATTGTTTTAAATTTATATCTTGCAAAACTTGTGCAATTTGATAATTAAGGGCTTGATTTAGACTATAATTATTATGATTTTTTTAATGATACAAGTTATTTGTGGATTTCATTTCTGTAAAATTAAAATACATAATCATTCTTCACAATTTCTCATGTAAACCAATGTTCTTTTGCAATATTACAGCTGCTAAATTGAGTTAATTGTTGTTCCTTTCATGTTTCAACAGTTAACTCTTATTCCTTCCTTCTTATTAAATAAATAAGCTTTAATTTAACATATTCACATCCCATCTCTCTATTTTAATTCTTCTTTTCTACACCAATATCTAGAGTAAATATGAAGAGAAAAAAATAACATCTAGTTCTTTTTTGTCCTAGAAAATTAAGATCTTCTTGTATCTTGGAGATATACGAATTTGTTAATGGATTCGCTAGTATATTCGGATTTTGAGTGGACAATGTTCAGTTTTTAAGAGCTATTTCAAGTTTGGGTTATATTAGATTGCTTCGACTTGAATCTTAGGTTTTTTGTAATCTATTATGAATTTTGGTTAAATTTAACAGTAACCATTTGAAGAGTTTATATTGTTTCATAGAAATTTAATGGTATTCTTTTTTTTTTTAATGATTTCCATTCCAATTCCCAGAAACTAATTAAACAATTGTAGAGAATATCATTAAACAATTCTAACGAACAATATAATCAAAAGATTACCTTGTTTTTCATTTAGACCTTTTAAAACAAGTAGTGTTTGTATGTTTAGAACTTTTTAATTCTGTGTAGAAATGAGTGATTGGATTATGAGTTAAAACCAAAAACAAGTAAAAGGATTTGTTTAAATATATATCTACATCAAATTTGTTGCTTGATTTTTCTGTTCCTTCACTTTGCAATGACTGTAAACTTTTGCAAAATTGTTCATCAATAATGTTTGGTGTGTCTAGCTATTCATCATGTGATAGATTAATTGAATACGAACTGTTATCCTTAAATCCGGATTATTAGTTGAACATGATCAATGCATCCTTTCTTCTGAAATATGCTGTCACGTTACTAATTCAAGTTTTTTCATATGCATTGCATACTGCAAGTACCACTTCCAACACGTGCAACCTTTTTATTCATCATGTTAGTTTGATTTAGTTTACTATAGGTTTGTAAAATGGTTTCTTAACATGGTAGCACTTCAAATAGCACTTCTTCAACTACTCAATCATCTGAACCTTCAATTTCCATATCAACATCAAGTGGTATAAGAGGAAAAATAGATTTGGCATGGGGTCATCGTAGAGAAGTTCCTGAACTTAGTGTGGGATGTAAGAAAACCAAATTAGTTTGTTTATATTGTGTCAAAGTTTTTGTGGGTGGAGACATTAATCGATTCAAGCAACATTTAGCTGGAACTAAAGGAGAAGTGGAACAATGCAGCAAATGTCCTCCGAATGTTCGTCATCAAATGCTTCTGAATCTTCAGGGGAATGTTGAAAAGAAAAGGAGAGCTAGAGAAATGAAAGCAGATTTCAATCTATATAGTGCCAAACAAAGAGAGCATGAGGAGAGGATGATTAGACAATTAGAAGATGATTGTAAAGGTGATGATGATGATAATGATGATGATGATGCTAAAGCTGATGGTAAGAAGCTAATGTTACCACCGAAGGTTGCCAATAAAGGAAAGAGTAAAATCATTGGTGCTGTTAAACAATCATCTGCAAGTTGTGGAAAATAGAAAGAAAATATAACATTAGGGGCATATTTTATTCCAAGAACAACTCATGATGCTTAAAAGTCTCTCCAAAGTTGTTGGAAAAACAAAGAAGCTATAGCAAAATGGATGATTGATGCATGTGTGCCATTCAATGCTGCAAACTCTGTTTACTATCAGCACGCTATAGATGGTATAACAACCATGGGTCCTGGTTATAAAAGATAAAATTTCCATGCTCTTTGTGGTTATTACCTAGCAAAGGCGGTTCATGAAGTGAAGATTTTTGTTGAGAGTTATCGAGAAACTTGGAAGAAGACCGGTTGCACATTAATGGCTGATGGATGGACAAATCAAAAGAGGAGAACTTTAATTAAATTTTTAGTATATTACCCTAAAGGAACTGTTTTTTTAAAAATAATAGATGCATCAGAGGCCTCAAATACTACTGTGTTGTTGCATAAATTGTTTAGAGAGGTTGTTTTATTTGTTGGGCCTGAAAATATTGTGCATATGGTGACTAATAATGCTTCTAATTATGTTGCTGCTTGCAAGTTATTGGTGAAAGAATTTCCTTCAATATTTTGGTCTCCTTGTGCTACTCATTGTATCAACCTCATACTCCAAGATGTTGGTAAGCTACTGTTAGTTTGTTCTGTTGTTGATCATTCTTCTAGTTTTACAAAGTATATTTATAATCATTGTTATCCATTATATTTGATGAGGAAGTTCACTGAAGGGAAAGAAATACTTTGACCTGTTGAAATACTTTGACCTGCTCCTACTCGCATTGCTACTAATTTCATAACTTTACAAAGCATTTTAGTACACAAAGATAATTTAAGAGCTATGGTGATATCTAGAGAATGGATCTCCTCTGCTTATGCTAAAGATAACAAAGGAAAAAGGTTTGTTGATAGTGTATTGAACTCTACGTTTTGGGAAGAATGTGCATCAATTGTACAAATGACCGAACCATTAGTTCGAGTTTTACGAATTGTTGATAGTGATGATAGACCTGTTATGTGATATTTATATGAGGCTATCCATTTTGCAAAGGAAAAAATGTTGAGGATATTTCAAAAGAAAAGAATTAAGGTGCAACCTTTCATAGACATCATTAACAATAGATGGGATGGACAATTGTATTGGAAGCTTTATGTAGCGGGATTTTGGTTGAATCCTCGATTTTAGTATGATGTCAATCTAATGGATAGATATATAAACACCATTTCCAGACTTCTAGATGTTGTTGAAAAGTATGCAAATGGAAATGCAATTCTGCTAAGTAAGCTTACAAGTGAAATGAAGTTGTTTAGGAATGCAGAACATGACTTTGGTAGAGTGTTTGCGAAAAATGATCGCACCCTTTTACCTCCATGTATATTATTATTTTCATATTTAAAGTAATTTAAAAATATTATCTTGATATAATCTAACTTATTAATTTTGTATATAGATGAATGGTGGGTGCTGTATGGAACTTGTGCTCCAAATCTCCAAAAGCTAGCTATACGAGTTTTAAGTCAAACTTGTAGTTCTTCAGGATGCGAGAGGAATTGGAGTATTTTTTAGCACATCCACTCTAAGAAGAGTAATCGATTGGAGCATCACAGACTTAATGACCTAGTTTATGTCCACTATAATATGAGATTAAAACAAAAGTATTTTATTTTCTCTAATTCTTCAAAAGTTATTTATATTATTACATAGCATCATTAATACTTATATTGTGTACCTTAACTTTGATTTTGTAGAAATTATTGGAAAGGACGGAATTATGATCCAATTAATTTTGAGGCATTTTCTGACACTAAAAATTAGATAGTAGAAAATGATCCATCATCTTTAACAACTGAAGAAGTAGATATCTTTCGTCGTGATTTATCAACTATGACTATTCAAGATACTTTAAATGAAGGTAATTGAAGATTTGATCTTTCACTTTGTGTCATGACTATAATGTTTATTGATTAAGTATGTTTCAATTGTAGATTTGATAAATATAAATGAGATTGAAGATGACTGTGATGATGAAGATACACATGAGCATGATGATGTTTCAATAGGCATTAATGAGGTTGGCTCAATTCCATTAGTATTTGATTCAAATTTTGCTCCTATGGACATTGAAGAACTCAATGCCTATATTCAACCAAAGTAAAGATGTTGTGTAGAAAAAATGTGGTTATTCCAATGAAGTCTTGTACTTTACCATTATTTTTTTAAAATTATATTAGTGTTAAGTGTTCAACATATTCTAAAATCTTTTGTTTTCTTTATGCAGCTGAAGATGTTGATTTATGGATTTTAATGCAAAATGGAGTTAAAATGTTGATTTATGGATTCTAATGCAAACTAGAGTTTGAATATTGTCACTTTATATATATTATGTTAAATTATATATCTCTAGAACAACTTTTTATTTTATTATCCTTATCTTTAATATCTTTAATTTATGTTAAATGTTTGTTTATTTGAAGATAAATGCATCTTTTAATCTATTGATGCTAATTAATTATGCTAGTACATATGTTAATGTGATATTTTCTTGTTAATTATGCTAGCATATATATTAATGTGATATTTTATGTCAAAAGAACCATATTAATGTGTGTTTTTGTTCTTGACCCGGGTCATGCTAGCATATATATTAATGTGATATTTTATGTCAAAAGAACCATATTAATGTGTGTTTTTGTTCTTGACCCGGGTTGACCCGGGTCAACCCACAAGACCCGAGACCCAGTCATTTTACCGGGTCAACTACCGAGTCAGGTCTGATAACTATGATGTAAACTATTAACATATCAATTGATATATTACTCTGTTTTAGCTGGCAAATATATAGAATAAAAGTTGTAAATTGACATGCTTGACCCTTGCGGTCTATCAAAACCTGAAGGGACTCGTTTTTTGTAAATGACGAAGTAAGTGGGTCGATTTTTCCAAGAAATAGAGGAATCAATGTAAATAAAATAAAGGTGTTTGGACTTTTCTATTGTTTATTTTAATTGTATTATATTGTTAATTACTATTTGATTGAAATTGTTAATATATAATTAGTTAAAATATTTTACTTATGATTTTATAATTTTACGATTCGAGTTTATATTGTATATTCTGTGTCGTGTCAAAAAAACATTTTTGACAACCTTGTGCATTAACAACTTTTATTTTAAAATAAAAATTTACATTTTTTAAATGCTGAATCATCTTAATAATTATGTCGCACTCAACATCGCAGCGGCCCTAAAAAACTTTATTTACAAGGAAAAAAATAGATTTCTGGCATCTTGTTCTTTTAAAAAAAATATCTTGTTTGAGGAGTCGCCACCTAGTATTATGGTCACTAGGAACCCTAACTGGTCAACAGAGATTCTATGGTTTGGAACTGGTTACGTAAAAGGGAAGATATTATCACCCCTTAAACGTTCTGCCTAAGGCAAATTGCATTGCTGATTTTGTCTTAAATTGCTAAATTTTTATTGGTTTATGTTTTGATGGTTTATTCACAATATTTCTGACTCTGGCACCAATGAATATTCAACTACGGATAATTCCAACTTTGGCGTTGATAAATATTACGTAGCTATAAAATAAATTCAGATCAGTATTTTTTATTCCTGACTCTAACGCTAGTGAATAAAAAAATAAAATAAATTCATTTTATTACGCATTCGCATATTTTTTTATGTAGTTAAATAAAAATTAAATCAGTGTTTTTTATTCCTGATTCTAGCGTCAGTGAATAAAACAATAAATTTTTCTATTTTCTATTTTTTTTGTTTTGGAGGTTGGGTCCAGCTCAGCCCACATGGGCTGGGCTAGACCCAGCTGACTCGGTTGGGTCACTGGTCTAGACCAGTGACCTGGCTGGGTGGCACGCCTGCCCAATGAATTATAAATCACTTGCTACAGTAGCAAGTGAGTTATAATTCACTGCTACTGTAGCAGTGAATTAAAATGCAAAAGGGTAGAGATGAGGGATGACTTACCTGGTGCAACAAGGCGTAGCCGGAGACGATGGTGCACTGTGCTGGACGAACGACGCTGCCTCCTCTTGTTCTTCCTCTCTTCTTCCTTCTCTTCCTCCTTTTCTTCCCTGGTTCGTCCCTGTATTTCTTTCCTGGAGTGCCCTGTTTCTGGTGCAGTGGCTGCTGAAGATGGAGCTCTGGAGTTGCTGCTTCTGGAGGTGACGAAAATGATTGTGAAGCTGGTGGTGACTCTTGTCTACTGCTTTCCTTGGTCTTCCTTATGTGCTTCCTTTGCTCAGGACATCAACGATGGTGATGAAGATGTTAGGTGCTCTCGGTTGAATGGGAGCTTGCTCCCCTGTTTCTGTTTATCTGCATGCGTCTTCCCTAGTTTCCCTTTCTTAAGCTGTTGCTTGTGATATTATTTGAAAATGAGACGCAGAAGATGACGATGGTCGATGGTGATGGAGGTCTGCACCCAGGAGATGGGGGTTCTTCCCCTGCCCTTTTCTTGTTGTTGTTCGTCTCTGTGTTTTTTTTCTTGTTCTCTGTTCTGGGTCTCTAGTGGCTTTTCGGTTATGCCCTCCCCTCTCTCTTTTGTGGCTTTTCATTCTCTGCCTTTTATAGCCAGAGAACAATGCCGTTTCATCCATTGACTGCAGGTGTAATGGTGGCGGTGGGCGGCTGAACCGTTGAGGGAGATGAACAGTGTCTAGAAACGGCACCGTTTTTGTGTTTAATGGTTATTTTCATTTTGGCCCTTGAAGTTTTAAAAGTTTTGTAATTAAGCCCCTCGTTTAAACTGTAATTAGCCCCCTGCATTTGCGCGACATTTTCAATGTCGTCTTTGGATTTTAATTTTGCAATTTTGATCCCCAATTAACCCCAAACTTTGCTAATTATTCAATTAAACCCTTGATTTGATTAATTAAATTAATTCCAAGCTTAATTAAGTCTCAAAACTTATCAATTCTCCAATTAAACCCTTGATTGGATTAATTAAATTAATTTCAAGCTCAATTAAATCTCAAAACTTATCAATTCTCCAATTAAAACTTTGATTGGATTAATTAAATTAATTTCAAACTTAATTAAGTCTCAAAACTTATCAATTCACTAATTAAACCCTTGATTGGATTAATTAGATTAATTCCAAAGTTTAATTAAACCTCAAAACTTCCAATCATGTTGCCCTTAACCAAAATTTTAATTCATTCTTCATTTATTTCATTTTACTTGCTTTTCATCATTATTATTTTTTTTATCATCATTTTTTATATCCTTTTCAGTAAATAAAATAATAATAATAAAAATAAAAGGGTCAAAAATTAGGTTATGACAGTTGCTCCCTCTTTATAATATTTACTATACAAAGATATTGGAAAATTTCATTTTCTTTTAACTTTGTGGAGTAAATTTATAAAGAAAAGTAGATACAGAAAGAACCTTTGCTTCTTTTTTTTTTCTAGTCTTGAAAACTTCAAAAACAATAGATTGACACATGACCTTTACAGAGAGATGTAGAAATCAAGAAACAAGTCATTTGGTAGACAACCCACTTTTTTGTGTTTTTTTGTTTTTGTTTTTTTAATGGATCAAATTGTTTTGGGCAACTTGCTCAATGATAAAAGAGCATGAAGAATTTCGCGAGTGGTCTAATTGTTCCAGACGACCTGCCTATTGAAGAATAAAATGCGAAAAGGGTTTCGCGAGTGGTCTAATTGTTCTAGGCGACTTGCCCGATAGGAAGAAGAAACGCGAAAAGGGTTTCGCGAGTGGTCTAATTGTTCCAGGTGACCTGCTCGATTAAGAATAAAATGCGATAAGGGTTTCGCGAGTCGACCTGCCTGATAGGAAGAAAAAAAAGGCGAAAAAGGTTTCGCGAGTGGTCTAATGTTCCAGGCGACTAGCCCGATGAAGAATAAAACGCGAAAAGGGTTTCACGAGTGGTCTAATTGTTCCAGGCGACCTGCCTGATAGGATGAAGAAACGTGAAAAGGGTTTCACGAGTGGTCTAATTGTTCTAGGCGACCTGCCCAATGAAGAATACGAGTGGTCTAAATGTTCCAGGCGACCTGCCCGATAGGAAGAATAAAATGCGAAAAATGTTTCGCGAGTAGTCTAATTGTTCCAGGCGACCCGCCCGATGAAGAATAAAACGAGGATTTTTTTTGTTGACAAAGAAAAGGGTCTCATTGTAATGGGAGACCTGCCCAAATAAAAAAGAAAGGATATCATTGTGATGGGTGACCTACCCAAGTAAAAAGAGAAAGGAAAATGAAGACTCGAAGGGGCACTCAAAAGGATGGTCGAGGGCTCGAAGGCGCACTCAAA
>Ga0325405_1003374_pt1 | contig 16416 bp, 7 predicted proteins | sample PopdelMetagenome_21_FD_205663 | JGI IMG/M metagenome (GOLD analysis project Ga0325405, IMG submission 205663) | Populus deltoides microbial communities from Bellville, Georgia, United States - Xylem-Control-R2 | ecosystem: Host-associated > Plants > Phyllosphere > Stem > Wood/Secondary xylem...
TTGGTTTTCCCTTCCGTCTTCCAAAGAACTTTTTCAAGTTCCTTCTGTTTTTCCTTACACTTTGTCTAATTTGAATTAGAGTCTGCATGTGCTATTTCCCTTTCTCATTGATTTTTGAAAATGGACTTCTTCTTCGTTTAAAATCTAAATTCAAGACACTGTCTTACAAGGTTTGAATCAATCCTTCACGCATGCACAAATCTTCACTGTTTCATGTTCTTTTTTTCTGATTTTCGCAAAGGATCTAACCATTGTGAACTTTGAATGAAGGCGGAATTGTAAGTAACACTCTGAGACCTCGTATACCAGAAAATTGTGATGCTGGGTGGAGAAAGCTGATGGAAGAATGCTGGGCGTTCGATCCAGAAGCCAGACCATCATTCACAGAGATAACGAATAGGCTGCGAGTTATGTCAACAGCACTCCAGCCAAAGCGACATAATCATGCAAACAGATGAAGCCCTCCTACGTCAAATCATACAAAAACGTTCGCATTCCAAAAACATTTAGCAGGGCAATGCTGTAGAGTCCTCGAGTGGCTTCTATATGAGCCATCGTTGTAGATAAAAAATCCTTGAAGGCCAAAAAGAAAGTAAGAATATGATCGATAATTTGTTCCAGACTTTGGTGCTGAATCCTTGACTCTCCAGCCAGTCACGGCTGATGACGAAAAGCTACCTTCACAATGAACTCCACCTGTTCCTTTCATTCCCTGCATGCAATCACAACTCCACTTTTTCATCAGCAAGGCAAACCTCATGCTAGATTATTGGAAGTAAACTATAAATACTATTATATATATATATATATATAATTTGTTTTTATTTATGGTCTAGATTAATAAATAAAAAATCTAATCTGTTTTATTTGTGTATTGATTCCAGATTATGGCCCAACAATTTTCTAACAAGCTATTATTGTCAACTTTTAGTCTTAGAGCCCGTTTGGCTCTGCGGCTGCGGCTGCGTTTTTTTTAAAACGCAGTTGCGGTTACCAAAAAATATAGTATACTGTTCATTGGGTTCCATCTTTTTTCTGTGTTGGGTTCCATCTTTTTTCTGCGTTGGAAACGCAGTATTTGCAAAGCAAGAATTGCATGCTTTTTTTGGACTGTTCACGTAATTACACTGTTCAATGAACAGTGCAATTAACATGAACAGTGCAAAATGATGCACTGTTCATGTTAAAAATAGTGAACAGTGCAATTCTCTTGCACTGTTCACTTCTGCGTGGATTTTTTTTTTAGTGTGTTAAGTTTTTTTTATTAATTTAAAAAAAAAACTAGTTTAGAGTGAATTTTATACATGATAATATTTTATCTAATTTTATTACACGCTAAAAAATTATAGAAACTGTAGTTCTTGTCAGATAAATTTTATACGTAATGGAATTGTAGATAGTTTAATAGAATAATAAATTTTTTTATATATAAAGTATGATTTATTTCATAATGTTACCGCAATAGTTAAATCCATAATATTTAAATTAAAAACCATCAATATTAATTTATATTTTTTAAAATTATTTTATAACCTCAATTTCAAAAACATTCTTAACCAAACACATTAAACTACTTTTTCTTCAACCTCAATTTCAACTACAGTTTTAACCAAACATCTATTTTTTCAAACCAACCACAACTAAAAGTACTTTTTATAAAACAACTTTTTTTAAACCACAACCACAACAGCTACCGCAATACCAAACACACTCTTAGTATATGGACAGGGGTATAATAAGGATTTAAGGTGTCAGTTTAGGGCATGTTTGAAAATAGAATAAGAAGTAATACTAATAAATTTTAGATAAATTCTTTGGAGGGGCAAATTAAAATGCATATTTTTTTTCTACAAAACAAGGCTTAAATTTAAGTGCATATTTGAAAAATCTTAAAAGTTTTACTACAAAAACAAAAAATCTATAAAACTTTGGGATTGAAATCGTTAACACACCTCACCATTAAAAAAAAAAAAAACTGTATAAGTACTCGGCGCAAATTAATCTGCTGGCAATGAAGCTAACCCCTCACAGAGTTAGGAAATGGATTACGGGATTAGTAGCACGGGCCAAGCCTGCCAACTTTAATATCAATCGGTGTTAGTGTTTCAAGCTCTGATTATGGAACTCACAAGATTGATGAAAAACTACACACTTTATTAAGTAAAGCGGGGCTGTTTAAATACAGCTCTTTACATAACAGAATTGAGAAATATTAGCCACTACTTCTACTATCTCTACTGTGATGATCCGCAGATCAAATCACCACAAATGTAGCGTGAGAATAGGTCCACTTCTTGACTACCACGCTAGCTGAGAATAGCGTGGGAATAGGTCTACTCCTTGACTGCCACATCAATTGAGAAACATGTTATTATTCTGCACTTATGCATGCATGCATATATTTATTCAAATGAACTTAACAAATCCTTCCCTAAACTGAGCATGCTGTGTTTGTTCAGCTCAGTTTAATGCCTTCTTCTCTTGTACTCCTAAGAGCATGCGGAGTTTCATAAAATCTTCAAGTTTGAGTGGTTTGGTCATGATGTCCGCTATTTGCTCCTTTGTTCCACAGTAGACTAGTTCCACTTCTCCCTTCTTGATCAAATCTCTAATAAAATGAAATCTCACATTGATATGTTTTGTTCTTCCATGTAGTACCGGATTCTTAGACAGTTTAATGGATGAGCTATTGTCACAGAATACGGTAATACACTTACAATAATCTTCTTCAACACTGTTTAGAACTTCCTTCATCCATATACTATGACATGCACATGTGGTAGCTGCTACATATTCGGCCTCCGTAGTTGATAGTGTGACGATTGACTGGTTCCTGGAACTCCATGCTACTGCCCCATCTCCCATCATGAACACATACCCGGACGTGCTTTTTCCTCCATCTAAGTCTCCCGCAAAATCGCTATCTGTGTAGCCTTTGAGGATGTTATCTGAACCTTTCTTGTAGAAAACACCGAAATCAATTGTCCCCTTTAAGTACCGAAGTATTCTTTTTGCAGCTAGTAAATGTCCTTCTTTTGGCGCGGCCATGAATCTGCTTAAGAAACTTACAGCATACATTATATCAGGTCGAGTTGTCGTAATGTACATAAGGCTACCAATCAATTGCTTGTATTCGGTGCTGTTTACTTCTTCTCCTTTCTCCTGTGATGATAACTTGGTTCCTGGAACCATTGGATTATTAACTGCATTGCAGCTGCCCATTCCAAACCTCGTAAGAAGTTCACCTGCATATTTTTCTTGACACAAAAATATTCCAGCATTCGTTTGGTGTACTTCAACACCCAGAAAATACTTCATCCTCCTTAGGTCAGTCATATCAAATACCGATTGCATGGAAGCTTTAAATTCTCTACACAGCTTTATATCATTGCCGGTAAAAATTAAATCATCCACATAGAGACTTACCACAAAAAAACTCCCTCCTTCCTTCTTTATGAACAAGGTGTGTTCATAACTGCATTTTTCAAAACCTTCACCATTGAAGTAGTCCTCTATCCGACTGTACCAAGCTCTTGGAGCTTGTTTTAGGCCATACAATGCCTTTCTTAATCGATACGCTTTCTGCTCCTCTCCTTTTCGAATGTATCCTTCAGGTTGTTCAATGTGAACAACCTCCTTCAGTTCTCCATGAAGAAATGCGCTTTTCACGTCGAGCTGAAAAACTTCCCAACTTCGTAGCGCAGCGAGAGAGAGTATCATCCTAATAGTGTCCCATTTGGCAACTGGTGAGAATACTTCACTATAATCTATTCCTTGTCTTTGTGCGTAACCCTTCACAACTAGTCGCGCCTTGTATTTGTCGACTTCTCCCCTTTCATTTAATTTGGTTTTAAAAACCCACTTGACGCCGATTTTTTTCATCCCTTTGGGCAGCTCCACTAACTCCCATGTATTATTTTTTTCGATAGCCTGAATCTCGGCATCCATAGCTTGTCTCTATTTTATGTCTTTCACCGCCTCATTATAGCTTACTGGATCATCTGCTGTAGTGTAGAGCACCAGAAATTGATCGTCTCCTTCCTCCTCCTCTGTGAGATTTTCCCCAGTTACGTAGTCTTGTAAGTGTGCTGGAGCTCTACTAATTCTCTTTGGCTGCTCCCTTCGAATTGTTTGAGATGATGAGGTGGCGTTTGCTCGCCAGGTGGCGTCTGCTCGACTTGCTTCACGGCTTGCTTCCTCGGCCTGAGCTTGAATTTGCTCATTTTCCATTTGAGCGTTGCCAGCATGGTCGTTGCCAGCGTTGCCTTCTTCGTCAGCAAATGGCTCTGCATCTTCCCATTTTAATTCCTCCGTGTGACCATCTATCCTCCCCCAATTCCAAATCTCCTCTTCAGCAAAAATCACATCTCGGCTAGTGATGATTTGTTTGCTTTCTGGGTCAAAGAGTCTGTATGCTTTAGATTCTTCACTTACTCCTAAGAACACACATTTTTTAGTCTTTTCTTCTAGCTTGACCCTCCTTTGATTTGGTACATGCACGTAAGCAATGCACCCAAAAATTCTGAAATGTGCCACACTTGGTTTCTGCCCAGTCCAGCATTCTTCTGGAGTTGCATCTTGCAGTGCTGCTGTTGGGCTTCGATTAATGATATGAACTGACCATTTTGCTGCCTCTGCCCAGAAACTTCTAGGTATTTTTCTTTCTACCAGTAGCCACCGAACCATGTTCATGAGTGTTTGGTTTTTGCGTTCTGCTACCCCGTTTTGTTGGGGTGTGTAGGACGTGGTAAGTTGTCTTTTGATACCCTGTGTGTTGCAAAAATCTGAAAAGATTTGAGAATTGTATTCTCCTCCACGATCACTTCGTAAACATCGAATTTTCAGCCCTGTCTCCATCTCCACGCTGGTTTTAAAAAACTTGAATTTCTCAAAGGTTTCGCTCTTCTCTGTAAGTAAATAAATCCATGTCTTCTGGTTGAAATCATCAGTAAATGTCAGAATATACCGTTTGTTGCTCACGGTTTGTGGGGTTATGGGTCCATATAAATCGGAGTGTATTAGTTGCAATTTTTCGGAGGCTCTCCAGTTAGCCTTTTTTGGAATTCCTTCTCTATGTTGCTTCCCTTTGTTGCATACTTCACACACCTTGTATACTGCTTGAATTTCTGGTAATCCGTGCACCATTTTCTTATGATGCAGTCCTTGAAGCCCTCTCAAATGAAGGTGACCGAATCGCTTATGCCAAAGCCCTGTGATATCTTCCTGTATTACTTGCAGATAAGCATCGTTATGTAATTCAGCAAGCATGACAAACATGCGGTTTGTGGTCATTTTTGTATGCACAATGAGGCCTTTCTTTGGATGAAAAATTTTACAAACTCCCTTTTTCATTAACACTGCTAAGCCTCTCTCCTGCAGCTGCCCCACACTTAACAAATTATTTGTTAAATCTGGGACGTAATAGACATTGCTGACAATTTGCGTCCTCCCTTGAACCTTCAGCTTCACATTTCCTTGACCCATGACTTGCATCCTAGCATTGTTGCCCAGCTTCACAGAGTGCGAAAAGCTCTCATCCAAAGTGACAAACCACTTTTTGTTGCCTGTCATGTGGTTTGAACAGCCTGAGTCAATAAACCACACTTCTTCCTTTGTCAGCTCCTTTGTTTCACTGTGAGCCATAAGGAGAAGGACATCGTTTTCTAATTTCACATCTCCACCATTCACTGTCACGCAATCCAGTGCCACGTTACCACCATTATCCAGCTCCACGTCTCCACCATTCTCTTTCACACAATCCAGCTTCACAACATCTTCATCGTCCTCTGTCTCTGCCTCGACTTTGATAGGTGGGATGTCTTCTTTCTCTCGACTCATTGTGGAATCTGTCATCTCCAATTGAGACACGCAATGCATGCTCCTCATTGTGTTCTTTATCTAGCCTTTTGAACTTGGCTTCATGGACTACAAGTGAGCTTTGTAGTTCGTCAATTGTCATTGCGCTTACATCCTTTGATTCTTCTATTGAAACCACAACATAAGTGAACCTTTCTGTCAAGGTTCGAAGCACCTTTTCCACCACCTTGGTGTCGGGCATCGTCTCCCCATTGCTCCTCATCTGGTTAGCCACCGAAGTGACTCTCACAAAATATTCTGCAATTGTTTCACTGTGTTTCATTTGCAGAATTTCAAAATCTCGTCTCAATGTATTGAGTAGAGATTGCTTCACTTTGGCATTTCCCCCAAACTTGCTTTTCAAAGAATCCCACACAATCTTCGATGTGCGCCTGTCCAGAATCTGTTCAAATGTAACTCTATCTATTGCTTGATATAGATAGTGTTTCACTTGATGATCTTTCATTTTTGCATCATCGAGTTGTGTTTGCTGCGCATTGCTCAACGCAGTCCCCACGATCGGCTCTTGAATGCCGTTTTCCACCAGGCTCCACAGCCCCTTTGCTCGCAACAAATTTTCCATCAACTCACTCCAATGATCATAGTGTTGACCATCGAAATGAGGAATTTTTGTTAAACTCTTATCGTCACTCATTCTCACTCTCACTGTGTATCTCTCGCTGCAATCAATCTGTCCCGTAGAGGCTCTGATACCACTGTTAGTGTTTCAAGCTCTGATTATGGAACTCACAAGATTGATGAAAAACTACACACTTTATTAAGCAAAGCGGGGCTGTTTAAATATAGCTCTTTACATAACAGAATTGAGAAATATTAGCCACTACTTCTACTATCTCTACTGTGATGATCCGCAGATCAAATCACCACAAATGTGGCGTGAGAATAGGTCCACTTCTTGACTACCACGCTAGCTGAGAATAGCGTGGGAATAGGTCTACTCCTTGACTGCCACATCAATTGAGAAACATGTTATTATTCTGCACTTATGCATGCATGCATATATTTATTCAAATGAACTTAACAATCGGAACTGATGTGGATTTTTTTTTCCTGAATACTTACTTGATCCATAACAAATAAATTATAAATATTATCAAATCCAAATCAAATTTAGTACATAATAAATATATTTGTATTTTAAAGATAAACATATATAATATTTATATCATTTAAATACAATATATATATATATAGATAAATTTTTATTTTATGTTGAATAGAAAGAATAATACTCAGATAATTGATCAATACTCTAAAAGACGTGGGAAAAGTAGTATAGCTTTCCCCATATGTTTATTTTTTTACATGTTTTTTTTCCCAAAATTGACTTCTTCTACTTTTTTTGTTTTTTTAATTTTTTTTGTTTTTTTTTCAAAATTATCTTTACCAATTTTTTAAATATTGAACTAATTGAGAAGTTAGCTATGTAATTTTTTTCTTTAAAACATTGTGAATTGCTATAATATTTCCATACGTGGTTTTTTTCTTTCTTTTTATGATTTTTTTCTTTTTTTAAAATGATCTTTGTCGATTTTATTTTTTTCATATTGAGCTGGTTGAGAATTTAGCTTCGTAGTTTAAAAAAAAAAAATTGTGGATTGCTACAGTGTTTCCCCCACATGATTATTGTTTTGCTGCAGTGTTTCTCCACATGTTTTTTTTAATTATCTTTTTCGAATTTATTTTTTTAATATTGAGCTGGTTGAGAATTTAGTTTTAGCTTTCCCCACATGTTTTGTTTTTTTATTTTTTTTCTGTTTTGTTTTTTTTCCAAAAATTATCTTTTTTTTTTCAGAATTGTTTTTGTTGATTTTTTTTTACTATTAAGTTGGTTGAGAATTTAGTTTTTTTTCTTTAAAACACTGTGGATTGCTACAATGTTTCTCCACATTGTTTTTTTAATGATTTTTTTGTTTATTTTTTCAGAATTATTTTTGTCGATTTTATTTCTTTTAAATTGAGCTGATTGAGAATTTAACTTTATAGTTCTTTAAAACATTGTGGATTGTTATAGTGTTTCTCCACATAATTTTTGCTTTACTACAGTGTTTTCTCACATGTTTTTTTTATCAATTTTTTTTTAAAATTGTCTTTATCGAATTTATTTTTTTCATACTGAACTGCTTGAAAATTTAGCTTTACAGTTTTTTTCTTTAAAACACCGTTAATTGCAACAATGTTTCCCCACATGATTTTTTTTTAAATTGTCTTTATTGATTTTATTGTTTTTAATATTGAGCTGGTTGAAAATTACAACTGTAAATTTTCTCATGAAACACTATAGATTGCTACAATTTTTCACTGCATGGTTTTTTTTCCTTTCATTTTTTTTGTGATATTTTCCAAAATTTTCTTTGTTGATTTTATTTTGTTAATATTGAGTTGGTTGAAAATTACAATTGTATATTTCCTCACAAAACATTATAGATTGCTACAGTGTTTTCCTAAATGATTTTAATATTGAGCTGATTAAGAATTTAGCTTTAGCTTTCTCTACATGTTTTTTTTTCTATTTTTTATTTGCTTTTTTTTTCAAAATTATCTTCTTCTTCTTTTCATTTTTTTTGTGTTGTTTTTTTCAGAATTGTTTTTGTCGATTTTATTTTTTTAATATTGAGCTGATTAAGAATTTAAAACACTGTGGATTGCTACAATGTTTCTCCACATGGTTTTTTTCTTTTTTTATGATTTTTTTTCTAGAATTGTCTTTGTCGATTTTATTTTTTTTATATTGAGCTGGTTGGGAATTTAGTTTTGTAGTTTTTTTCTTTAAAACACTGTAGATTGCTACAATGTTTTCTCACATGGTTTTTTTTTCTATTTTTATGATTTTTTTCTAGAATTATCTTTGTAGATTTTATTTTTTTTATATTGAGCTGGTTGAGAATTTAGCTTCGTAGTTTTTTTCTTTAAAACAATGTGGATTACTATGGTGTTCCTCCACATAATTTTTTTTGTTGTAATTTTTTTCAAAATTATCTTTATCGATTTTATTATTTTTAATATTGAGCTGGTTGAGAATTACAACTTTAGATTTTCTCATGAAACGCTATAGATTGCTACCGTGTTTTCCTGCTTGGTTTTTTTTCCTTTCGTTTTTTTTATGATTGTTTTTTAAAATTATCTTTGTTGATTTTATTTTTTTAATATTAAGCCGGTTAATAATTTAGTTTTGTAGTTTTTTCTTTAAAATATTGTGGGTTGCAACAATTTTTCTCCATATAATTTTTTTGTATGATTTTTTCTATAAATCCACAACAACGCACAAGCATGCTACAAGCTCGTGGCATCACGAGAGCATGGCATCTAGTTGAGAAAGAAAGGTCGTGTAAGTGGTTGTTACCTTTCCCTATCTTCATCGTGAATTCCAAAGTCAACTTTGGACAAATTTTCTAATATTAGGGAGTTGTTAGTTCAGTAAAACATGTACTTGACCACCTGGTGAGTTTTGAAGTATTAAGAATGTGTTTGGCAGTGTGGTAGCAGTTACTTTTCAAATAATTTTCCGTGCCGAAATGCATGCTAATGATTTTTTTCATTTTTTAAAAAATTATTTTTGACATCAGCACATCAGAACGATCCAAAACGTACAAATCATATTAAATTTTAGCAAAAAAAATTTTAATTTTTTGGGAACGCGGTTTGCACTGCGTTCCCAAACAGTTTCCAAATGTGAAACAAGAAACCAAAATCATGACTAGGAAGTGAGAACTTGAGTTAGGAATGAAATCTCCTAATGTGTCTTTTAGGCTCTATCTCACCATTGAATGTATTTAGTTATGTGGATTTAAATTCTTTTAAGCAGAAGTGATGATCTCCATGATTAAATATGTTTAGAAATAAGATTTGAATATTTGAAAAGAAAATGATGATATGTTCACATCAATATTTTATTTTTAGAAATAAAAAGAGTAAATAATTAGTGTTAGAAGTTTCAGTTGCTGCAAAATAATTTTTTTTATGGGGTATAAAAACCCTTAAGTCAATGACATTACAGTAAAGTATTATAATAAATATGAAGAAGAGTATTGAACTCTAAGAACAAAAATACTTGCTCTTAGCTTTTGTGTTATAAATGTTTTGGGAATGTATGATAAAAAAATAAAGGTTATGAATTTTTTATCTAGATGGTTCAGAGAGTATTTATAATTCTTATATTTTAAACCTTATTGTTTTGCTTGAGGGGCCAAAAGTCTTTTCCTTTGAATATGTTAGTAAGGAAGAGAGTCTCTTGTATCAACATTAATACTAATGAAAAGATCTTTTTATACAACATTAATGTTGATGAAAATTAATCTTACACATCTTTAGTTCTTAAGGATGAACAGTAGAGCTATAGAAAATTTTCATACACAACATTTAATGTTGATAGGAATAACCCTATTGTTGTATTAATGTTGATTGAAAATCGATTTTTAAAGGGCTTTTATACATCTAGAGGTGTAGGGAGATAATTATTGTAACATCCCCTACTTGGAGATAAGAAAGTACACTCTTATGTCAACTGAAAACAGAGGAATTTTTTTTTCCTTATATATATATATATATATTAATGGTTTTCATATTAAAATTTACCGAAATTTCAACAGAGTCCCCCCTATATCGGGAGGTCCCAAGTTATCGACATACGACCTATTTACACTTCTAATATACTGCATCTCCAACTCAATTCAGCCCAATCATCCTGGGTCTCAATCCCACAAACATCATCATCCATATCAACCACAATGTTGATGATATACATTGTACAACAATTATCATTATGGAAGGTTAAAAATATAAACATGCTTAATGGAACATAGTTATATAAACTACCGAATTAAATTCATTTATTCAAGTTTAAACATCAATTATACAAATCAAGTTAAATAAAAGTTGTAATATTACCAAATACAAGGGTATACTCCCTAGAACCTAAATTACAAAAAAAAGAACATAAGCTAGAATCTACTCATGTCGTGTATGCAATGGTCCTGAAAATAAAATACATATTATTGAAATATGAATATCACAATAATATAGCAATACAAATATCCGGCAATTTAAAAAGGCAACATACATTCATATTTTATACACTTCTCCCTTTTGGTTCTTAATGGAGACTTTTTCTCCTTCAATTACTAAAAACCATTTTCTCTTCTATTATCAACCTCCATTCAAGATCTCATAAAACCACCTATGATTATTTTCGCTTAACACATTACCGATACCAATTTCACTGTTAACATCATCATCCTGTAGGAGTCGATGCAAGGTGATCCCCTTACCTGGGATCCTAACATATACTAAATGTATGCTAGTCAATACATCTCGATCCCCTTACTTGGGATCCTAACATACACTAAATGTATGCTAGCCAATACATAGTGATCCCCTACCCGGGATCCTAACATACATTAAATGTATGCTAGTCAATACATCTCGATCCCCTTACCCGGGATCCTAACATACACTAAATATATGCTAGCCATTACATGGTGATCCCCTTACCCGAGATCCTAACATACACTAAATGTATGCTAGTTCACACCCCAAATCACACTTCTCATATTTTCTTTATCAACTATAATTTCATCACTTGGCAATTCACAGAACAACCGTTCACCTTGAATACACATACATTAAGAATATTATCCAAATATCGGCATCATTACGCAAACTTTCCTCCTTTCTCCTAATATCCAACATTCGGTAACTCACATCTCACATCAATAACTTATTAAATCATAGAATTAAACTAGAAAATATAGGTGCGGGTCACCTACCTGCAATAGAAGCTCTACTCATGCTCCCCTGCTGCTGCTGTTGCACCACGCATGTGGTCCCTCCTAGAAATCACAGGTTTATCTTATAAATTTTTCTCACTCAAGGATATGTTTTATAATAACCATATAAACAACCAATAAGTCTTTCTTTCAGTCGTTTCTTAGTACTTTATGTTTTTCTCATTTCACTCATTATTATTGTCGTTCTTTGTCCAATCCTAGTTATCATTCCTTTCTTTATATTTGGGATGTCACTGTTCAACTGTTATTGCCTCGTTTTTGAATTGTTATTGTCTGACCTCTCCTCAGATTTTTAACTATATCTGAAGTTATAGAACTCCGATTCAAGCGAAATTTGTGTCGTTGGAAAGATAAGACATGAGGCTATAATTTCTATGATTTAAGGAGAACTCAGTTATGCCTTTAAGATAGTCAAAATCGCTCATTAACAAACACTTGGACTGTTACTGTCCGTTTTTTGAACTGTTACTGTCTGACCTCTCCTTAGATTTTTAACTATATCTGGACTTATAGAACTCCGATTCAAGTGAAATTTATGTCGTTGGAAAGATAAGACATGAGGCTACAAGTTTTATTTTTTAGGAGAATCCAGTTCTGCCTCTAAGATAGTCAAAATCGCTCATCAAAAAACACTTGAATTGTTACTGTCCAACTGTTACTGTCCGTTTTTGAACTGTTACTGTCTGACATCTCCTTATATTTTTAACTATATCTGGACTTATAGAACTTTGATTCAAGAAAATTTATTTTGTTAGAAAGATAAGACATGAGGCTACAAGTTCTATGTTTTGAGGAGAATCCAGTTCTGCTTCTAAGATAGTCAAAATCGCTCATTAACTAACACTTGGACTGTTACTGTCCAACTGTTACTGTCCGTTTTTAAACTGTTACTGTCTGACCTCTTCTCAGATTTTTAACTATATCTGGAGTTATAGAACTCTAATTCAAGCGAAATTTGTTTTGTTGGAAAGATAAGACATGAGGCTACAATTTCTATGTTTGAGGAGAACTCAGTTCTGCCTCTAAAATAGTCAAAATCACTCATCAACAAATGCTTGAATTGTTACTGTCTGTTTTTTGAACTGTTACTGTCTGACCTCTCCTCGGCTTTTTAATTATATCTGGACTTATAGAACTCCAATTCAAGCAAAATTTGCGTCGTTGGAAAGATAAGACATGAGGATACAAGTTTTATGTTTTGAGGAGAATCCAGTTCTGCCTCTAAGATAGTCAAAATTGCTCATCAACAAACACTTGGACTGTTACTGTCCAACTATTACTGTCCGTTTTTGAACTGTTACTGTCTGACCTCTCCTCAGCTTTTTAACTATATCTGGAGTTATAGAACTCTGATTCAAGCAAAATTTGTTTTGTTGGAAAGATAAGACATGAGGCTACAAGTTCTATATTTTGAGAGAATCCAATTCTGCCTCTAAGATAGTCAAAATCGCTCATCAACAAACACTTGGACTGTTACTGTCCAACTATTACTGTCCATTTTTGAACTGTTACTGTCTGACCTCTCCTCAGATTTTTAACTATATTTGGAGTTATAGAACTCCGATTCAAGTGAAATTTGTGTCGTTGGAAAGATAAGACATGAGGCTACAAGTTTTATTTTTGAGGAGAATCCAGTTCTGCCTCTAAGATAGTCAAAATCGCTCATCAACAAACACTTGGACTGTTACTGTCCAACTGTTACTGTTCGTTTTTGAACTATTATTGTCTGACCTCTCCTAAGATTTTTAACTATATCTGGAGTTATAGAACTCCGATTCAAGCAAAATTTATGTCGTTGGAAATATAAGACATGAGGCTACAAGTTCTATGTTTTGAGGAGAACCAGTTCTGCTTCTAAGATAGTCAAAATCGCTCATCAACAAACACTTGGATTGTTACTATCTGACCTCTCCTCAGATTTTTAACTATATTTGGAGTTATAGAACTCAAATCTATAATTTAACATTCAAGCATCAATTCATAATCGACTTTAAAACAACTCATAAGATCATGTTTAGAATATCTTACCCGATACGAATCAAGATCTCAATCCCTCCTTTTCTTTCTAATGACAGCCGACCCTCCCCTCTTCTCTTCCTGTTCAATTTTTTTTCTTGTTAATCCCTTGCCTACCAGTGTTTATTTTTACCTATAATCCTAAATGTTGGATGGGTTCTTGAAATTTGATGTTTCTCTATTGATCTGTAAAAATAGATACCAAAACTCCCTCTCTTCTTTTTTCATGATAGTTGCAGATCTGTTTTTGGTAAGAATAGTAGTATTTATGCTCTATAATTATTCTTATTTGCATTTAGACCCCATTTTCTTTAAATGTATTCGTTTTGCCCCCACTTCTTTTTAGTTTAGTTTATTTTCTTTAATTTAATCCAGCTTTGATTATCTCGGGATTTACAATTATCCTAAAGTTTGGTATCTTGTCAGACCCACACGCATTTGAGCTCGGTGCGTAACCAAGTCTAGGAGAGTTGGGTCCGATACCTTTCCAAACCCATAAGCATATGGGTACAGTGCACAACCGAGCCCAAGCAATACTAAACCCAATCCGTTTGGACTCAACGTGTAACCACGTTCAAGGGAGTGAGTTTGATATATTTTCAAACCCACATGCACTTGGGTTCGGCACAACCAAGTTTAAGGGAGTTGGGTTTGACATTTCGTCAAACCCACAAGCATTTGGGCTCAGCACAGAGCCAAGCTCAAAAGGGTTGGATCTAGCATCTTGCTATACTTACATGTGCTTAGGTTCAATATATAGTCAAGCTCAAGGGGGTTAGGTCTGATATCTTATCAGACCCACGGGTGCTTGAACTCAGCATGTAGCTGAGTTTAAAGATGTTGAGTCTCGTATATTGTCACACTCACAAGCATTTGAGTTCAACATATAGCTAAGCCTAAAGATATTAAGTCTAGCATCTTATTAGACCCACATCACATATACTTTATATTCTATTAAATTTATGTATTTTATGTCATTATCATGTTAATAAGTGTGTATAAAATATACTGATACATCAAGAAGAAAACGAGGTCAATTTTGAATTTAGTGAGGATGAGAGAAAAATGTAATTATTTACAACATGTGTTAAAACATACTTGTAAATACCTGAAACTCGAATAAAAATATTTAATTTTTTTACCAATTGAATAATAAATATAATATAAATATAGTAACAAAAATAATACATTCTTATCCTTATATTTTATTGTCAGTTCTAGGTTCTATTGTCAATTTCAGCCTTACGTGATCAGCCCAAACTTTACACTATGTTTTGATTCGTCGTCAATCCACAAATTCATTTTTTGTCCACCCCTAGTACCATAAATATCTTTAGCATTAACCATCTAGGTGGTGGCCCAGTGGTAAGAACTTGAGACTAAGGAGTTTGCTCCCTCTATGGTCTCAGGTTCGAGCCTTGTGGTTGCTCATATGATGACCACTGAAGGTTACATGGTCGTTAATTTCAGGGCCCATGTGATTAGTCGAGGTGCGCGAAAGCTAGCCCGGACACCCACGTTAATCTAAAAAAAAATATATATCTTTAGCATTTCAGTAGTATTATTTATTTATTGACGGTTACAAAGTCTTTAAAGGAAGTTTTTAGGTTAGAATAGAGAAACTTCCCACATTATCTCAAAATTTTATTTATAGTAGAGGTGATTATTTTTTGTTCGGTTCGGTTTTTATCAAAACAAAGTAATTAAACCGAAATTTTCTTTTTTAAAAAAAATCCAAAACCGGTTCAAACCGACTGGTTTCGGTTCGGTTCGATCTTTTTTGGACAAAAACCGGTTCAAACTGGTTTGTCTTAGTTTTTTGGTTTTGGCTCGGTTTTTTTCCGGTTTTTTTGGTTTTGGGTTCGATTCGGTTTTTTTGTTTTAAACTTATAAAACCGAAACTAAACCGGTCAGTTTTTTAACAATTTTAATCGGTTTTTTTTCACGGTTTAATATTTTTATTTTTTTATTTTTCTTGATTTAATCAGTTTTTTAATTTTTTTATTCACCCCTGATTTCTAGTATATCTGTGAGAGGCATGGAAATTTATTCTTATGAACTAATCAAATATTTTGTGCCTTACAGTCATCGCATGACAAAATCATTCGAGTGTTTAACGAGGACAAAGACTTGGCAATTATTTTTTATGTCGATGTCGTGGACAAGATATTCGAGTGAAGTGAAGTGCCTGTGCCGTGTATCTACGGCCTGAGGGTCATTATCGTGCCGCCACGACATCGCTAACATCTCTGTGGCCACACAACCCAAATCTTCTTCGGCCTTGTACTTTTATCGATCCTCGTAAAACCCATTACAACATCAAATTAAAATTAAAAGGAGTTTTTTTTTAAAAAAAAATAAAGAGTTTTTTTTATGTGAAATTAGGTAATGTCTAGTATTTTGATAATAATTGATTTTTAAAATATTTTTCATTTAAAAATTATTATAAAAAAATTATTTTTAAAATTAAACAATCCAAGAGTACAAAATGTTTTTTTAAAAAAAACATGGTGTTGCAATAAAACTAAACATTACCTTAATATGTAATTTGTTTACTTAGATAGATTCTCATTACCTTCTATTAAAATGTCTAATATATTTTTTTATGACATAATAAATTGTGGTGGTTTTAGAAAATCACTAATTGCGGGTTATTATGGAACTCACAATTTGCTATGGGTTGAATTTTTTTATTTTTTATAAAAAAAATGTGTATGCAGGTTTTTCCGACACATTT
>Ga0325405_1003380_pt1 | contig 16407 bp, 9 predicted proteins | sample PopdelMetagenome_21_FD_205663 | JGI IMG/M metagenome (GOLD analysis project Ga0325405, IMG submission 205663) | Populus deltoides microbial communities from Bellville, Georgia, United States - Xylem-Control-R2 | ecosystem: Host-associated > Plants > Phyllosphere > Stem > Wood/Secondary xylem...
TGTCTTGTTATTGATAATTATTTTGTATCTTGTGGTTGGAAAGAATGTATAATTTTTTATTTTATTGTTGGATTAAATTAAAAATATTTTAATTTTAATATTTGTTTTGAATATTGAAGGTTGTTCCCTCGTTAATTTCTTGTAAAAGTTTTACTAAATGCACAGAAATAAATAAGTCTTATGTGACAATTTTCTCATAAAATAAAAGAGAAAAACCCCAACTTGATAAAAAAGCCAAGAGAAAAATATAGATGAAAATATTTGGTCTTATAACAAGGGTCATGTACCTAGTTGTGTTTAATAACTTTGTTTGTTTGAATAAATTCTTTATTTAATCAAATAATTATCTGTGCCATTAAAACTTTTTTTAAAAATCATCAATGATAACTATAGACTAAACTAAAAAAAAAAATAGAGAGTTAGATGTAGTTCAAGATATTTGATTTCACCACATGAGTCTTGTATCCAATTTTGTCTAATATCTTTGTTTCTTAGAATAAAATCAAAGAAAAACATATTATGAAAGGCTGCACATATTAAAAAATAATATAATTTTATGTTAAAATCAAGTAAAAAATTAGTGATATTTAACCAAAAAATAAATTGAAAAATTAAGAGATAGATGTGGCTCTGAACATCTAATCTCGAAACTTGGGCAATAAACTTGATTGTATTGACTTTTTTGTATCTAATAATATTTTGTTATTGGAATAAATGTTTTATTTAATTAAATAATAATAATAAAATATGCATAGGAGAGCAATTGAGTAAAATTAAAGGGAAATAAATTTAAGTGAGGCAAAAAATAAAGAATCTCTCCTAACATAAAAAATAATAATAAAATATGATGCAAACCTCGTGATCACGTAGTTATGTAACCCACACGCAAAGACACCAATTCCCGGAAAGCCAAGTAAATCAAGTTCGATAGGAGTGTGACACAAAGATAATTTGTACTAGACACCAGCACTATCGGAAACGGAAAACCCCCACCCAACGAATATTGATTCGCGAACGAGAAGTATAAGAATGACGCCACGAAAATAGTTGTTCTTCGATAAGTCGTTTTTCAGTTCTTTAGAGAACCATGGAAGGGAGATTATCTCACCAACACACACACAAAGTGCTGCAAATAAGAAGTTTTATTAATCTGAATTATCTAACTTTACATATCTGATTATGTCCTTATTTATAGTGACTTCAAACTAAAATAAACCCTAATGGACCCTTTATGTGGACTTATATGATGTCCACTTACAATTGAACCCAAATAATATAAATAAACCCTAAACTAAGAAGAAAATAATAATAACAATAATAAATATGGATTTAATATCCTAAATATGATAGGATCAGATTTGTTGCCCTTTAGAAGTCCCAGATAGACTAGGAAATCTGATCTGAAGGTAGAATTTATTTTGAAGTCTTTTTTTTTTTTGTAGCTAGGATGAATAAGGAATCCTTATAAGAAAAGGATTCTGAAATAATTATGAATTCTTGCCACACTTGGAAGCTATATTGCAGCCCATTAAAGATCTTTATAGAATTAATAGATTTCCAAAATAAGCTGCCACATCTTTTTAGGAACAGAATCCTAGCCAAATAAGAAGTCCACAAGTCAAAAGGAAGTAAATAACAAAATTCGTACAGTCTCTGTTGACCCGTATTGAGATGCATTGTCGAACTCTGATTGACCTGATATTTTAACCCAAGGTAGCAAAACATGTTAGGACATTTCACGTAAAATTTCAGCTCAATTCAACGGTTGGATTGAGAATTATGACTGTTGTTGTAAAACTGGATAGTTGCACATTTTACATCAGAATTCGAATTTGACCTTTTCTGGATCGTATCAAAATGTTACCTATAAAATAAGTAGAAAGTAAATCATATTATATCAAAAATCATTATAAAACTTTGTTAAAAATTTATTAAAATTAAAAAAAGGCCTAGGGGCATGCATTTTTTAGCCTACGCTTATGCGCTTGGGCTAATTTTTTTTTTAATTTGTTAATTAAGGGATGGGCAACCCTAGTGTTTTTTGAAAAAAAAAAAAACTAAGCAGGCAAGAAGTCACCTACTAAAGCAAATAATGCTTCATCTACTTTACTCTAGATTCCTGCCACTATAGTGGTCGGAAAATCTGGGTCGATGATGTTTTGACATAAAAACCCATTTTCAATTCATTTTGACCTAAAACACCTACATAATGCCCTCAACACCTTTATAAACCTATAAATGGCCTAAAAACCCAAAAATACACCAAAAAACTTAAAATCAATTCGAAATAAAAAAATTCTAAAGCTCAGATTAAACATCTTCATCAAAGTTAAGATAAAAAAATACCTAGGATATACTCCCTTCATTTGTAAGCAATTGGTATTAAAATCGATTTTTTTGTGTGGTTAAAATAGTATAAACTAAAACTTTCTCTCTCTACTACAAGAATTTAACCACTTTCTTTCTCCTCTCTCATACAAAAACTGAAAAAAATAGTAAAAATAAAGTTTTGGGCCAAAATGGAATTGTAAAAAAAATATGTTGATTGAAAGTTTATAATTTGAAAATTATGAGGACCAAAGTGTACTTTTTGACTAAATTTTGAAAGGACCACTAATTTTCACTTGTTTTTTCTCTCTCGTCCTCATTCTTTCAATCCTGTCTTTGTTCAACATATTTGAATCCATTATTATTTAATTTGGCTTCAAAAAGAGGCAATCGCTTGAAAAAAATGTTTGAGGACCAAAATAAAAAAATAGAAAATTTTTGAACTGTGAGTCCACAATGAAATGTGAGATGGAGAAAAATGTTTTGGCTATAGTAAAATAACCATACGATTTAGTGTTTTCTACTAGCCATTTAACTTGCTCTTCCAACATGCGTTTTATAGTAAATTACAAAACAAAAGGTTGAGCTAACTGAGGTTAACTTTTCAAACCCGTGATTCAGGTCATGCAACCCATTTAATAATATGCCAACTAGTTGCATGAAAAGTTTCTTTACATCAAACGAAAAATTTTAAAAAAATAAAGATAAAAATAAGGGTTGTGTCTGAGATTGAAATAAAAAGCAACCCTGATTTCATTAAATACTGATAATGAAAAGAAGATTTTTTTTTATATTTTAAAGTAAAATAAAAAACACTTTTAAAGAAACAAACAAGAGATGAAAATGATGTGTGTGTGTGTGTGTGTTTTTAAGGGGTTAAAAACACATTAAATAAAAAAATTAGGGGATGATCCTACCCATGTGCTTGGCCCATAAAAAGCCATGGATCACATATAAAGCCCATAAAAATAATGGATGTTTTGTCCAAAAATTTATTTTTCAACCCTTTTAATAAAAAAACCCTAAAAAAACCTTTAAAATTCAAAAAAAAATATTCCAAAAACACCTCCAAAAAGATCCAAAAAAAAAAACAAATTTGGGGAAATTTTTTTCTCTTTATCGCAAATTACTTTAACAAGCAAGATTAAAGTTCAAAATCATCACCATCGAACCCATCTTGTTAGATGAAAATTCATTGACACCAAAAAATCAAGTTTTATTGTCGAAAGGTGATCAAACCAATAATTTTCTTTCTCATCGTTTCAAAATGTCATTCTCTTTACTCTTTCAAACCAAAAAACTGAAAAATAAAAATAAAATAGAACACAATTGTGAAAACCAACATTTAAGACATGACATTAATTGTATGTGTGGATGACGATACCTTTTATACTATTAAATATACCTAGTATCTTTATGTGGTTCATGCATTGAGTGTTAGGACCATTCATTGGAAGATTTATGGTTGTGTACTTTTACGTTTGATAAGTGCAAAATATACATATGTTTTTACTCCTTTTACACTATGTTTTTTTAATGTATTTTGACCTTATTTGAGTTTATTGAAAGTTATTTTTATTAGTTTGGCATGCCTAAGATACTTCGTGAATTAATTGCTAAAAATAAGAAATTTTACATTTTATGTTTTGGACCCAGCTTCTTGTGACAAGTGTTTCACCAAGTTAGAGTTTCAAAATGAGAATGTGGGCTTGCTGTAAGTCGAAGTACACATGTCAATATTTCTAGGAACGTATTATGGGTAAAACTCCGATCTCATTTGGACATCTAATCAGACTTGTAAACTCGGCCCAGAATCCTACTCGCAGCAGGATTCTCTGCTTTCACACTAGATATTCAAATGAGAATATCTTGAGCTTTCAATATCAAAATCTGGCAATTCAAAAGCCTAAATTCACTTTTATGAAGGACTCTAAGTTTGATAAAATTGTTTTGAAGACCAAAATATGGATGTAATCTGAAGGACGAGATGAGTCTTTTGATCTGATGAGGAAACTAATGGTGCCGAGCATCGCACTTCGGCTAAGAGTCTGACATAAAAATGGTAGACCTTAGGACCTAAGAAAGGTTTAGATCAAGCCTCTGACATGCCATGAATTAAAGAATATAGTTGGAATGGTCAAATATTGCAAGAAACCAAGTCAGAAACAAAGTTTAAGTTGCAATAGAGTTGGAATTACAACAAAGTTATGAAAACAGTAGAGTCAGTTTTCTACACAAATTCTAAGAGATTTATCCAATCTTAAGGACCAGATAAAGAAGGAACAAACTAAGTATCATGAAGACTTCTAATTAGAGAATAATCATGAAGAAATTTGGCAAACAAGAGGGAGGATAAATAAAGCAGAACACAGCTGAAACATGGTTGAAAAAACAATCATTTCTTCTTTGCTTTTGTAAATTTTCCACCAACTATGAACTAAACTCCTAAATTTGGTTCAAGGGGATACACACCATCTCCAATAACAAGTTGTGAGAAGTAATATTATTATCTTAATTATTTATCTTTTGAGTTTGATGGAGAAATAGTAACATTTAACATTTTTTATCCTATGAAATATCCAGAAGACTTGAAATCTGTTTTTCATGTTGATGTAATTGACCCCATTATTCAAGATGATTATGAACATAATTTCTTGAAAGATAAGTTGAACTTCATATTACAGCATAACAAGACAGGTAGGGATGCAAGGTTGGAGAAGAATGGGGACATGAAAGAATTAATTGTGTCTTTGCATTCACAACTTAAAATGCCAAACATGTTAGTTAAATCTCCTTTACAACTATCAAATTCTTATGAAAGGGTTTTACGTTTTGTTGAACAGACCCGAAGCTGGAATTGAAGTCTTTACCCAAGCATTTAAAGTGTGTGTACTTAGGAGAGGATGAAACCCTGCCAATGATTATTGTAAATGATCAAACTGAAGTCCGTGAAGAAAACTATTAAGGGTTGTCTAGCCAAAAACAATAAAGAAAGGTACTTTTGAGAGGTAACCCATATGTCACCATATCGGTTACCTCTCAAAAGTACCACAAACAATAAAGATTTTTTTTTTATTTTGTTCATTTGATTGTTTTCTATTTAATGTAGTATTATTTCTTTGATATTTTCTCAGCCAGACTCTATTCCCTCAAGTAAAAATATGGATCACATCGAAGAACATACCCAACGTTAAAGATAGACAACATTGCACAAAAAGGACAATTTTCCCTTCTCTATTTAAAATGTTTAACTGCAAACATTAAGGATGATGTTCATATTAAGCGTGGGGAAATTAATGTGCTTTAAAATTTTAGCCTTTTTGGACCAAATTTTTTTTTTTTGAGGTGCTTTTCAATGAATGGAATGTTAATGTCTTTAACAATTTTTTAGTTGAGTTTGAAAAAAATCATAACATGATTGAATGATGATCTAGTTTCTTAAGATTGTTTAGTCAAGCTATTCTCTTTAGGAATTAAGTAACTGGATTTAGTAGACACAAGCCTATGAGACTTTGAGCCTTATGACCGGCACATTCATATCGGTCTCTATTTTCCTTTCATGTGATTTTCTTCCATTGGTTTTGTTCCCCTAAAACTTGCTTTGATTCTATCAAGACCATACTTTTACATGCATACATGAACATGATTAAGACATTCTTTATTATGTACCTAATATAAACCCTTGGATAAATTATGCCTAGCAACCCACCTTTGGATAAATTTTTCCCTTAAACCCCGTTTGAGTTGATGAATTTTTTTTTATTATTATTATAAACCCACATTACAAGCTATAAACCACATAGTGTCTCACCCAAACTGTAGAACTAATGGAGCATCATACATCATTATATAAGTATTGGAATATATGAAATAAATGTGGGGGTGTTTTAAATTCAAGAGGGGCTATGCCATATGTAGAAGAATGAAAAAAAAAAAAAGGTCTTGTGAAGGTTTGAAGTTGTTTTAAAAAGGTAAAAAAATCATCTTTTGGTTTAAACCAAAATCTTATTCTGTTGGACAATCAATTCTACAACAAAGAAGGATAATGTAGCTTCAATTTTTTCCAATTTCAAAATGGCTAGAGGGAGTGTTTAATATTCTATGACTTGTTTTAGGGTATTTTGTTTCATTGGTTTCGATGGCTTTTAAACTACCTTACCAAAGATTTCCTACCTTGAACCAAGCCACATTACAACCCTTGGAAATACCTTATGATTTGTGAAATGCATGTAATCTAAATGGTGGAGAGTAAGATGATTTGCAAGCTTATGGTAGATTATTTTCATTGGAATGAATTGGAGTGAAACACTAATTTTTCAAACACATGAGAATTGAGCAATTATTCTTGTGAGTTCTACTATTTGGTTGTTTTATTATAAAGTAAAAACATTTGATAAACAATTTTAAAGTGATTGGAATTTCATTCATGATATGTTATGATGTTTTGAGAGTTTAATTGTTGTTTATTGATGGCATTACATTTTTACATTGGAAAAGTAAAATTGAAATTTTGCCCGAGGACATACAAAAGCTAAGTGTGAGGGAATTTGGTATGTTCAAAATATACATAAGTTTTTACTCCTTTTATACTATGCTTTTTAATGTATTTTGACCTTATTTGAGTTTATTGGAAGTTATTTTTATGAGTTTGGCATGCCTAAGAGACTTTGTGAATTAGTTGTTAAAGATAAGAAATTCTGCATTTTATGTTTTGGACCTGGCTTCTTGTGACTGGTTTTTCACCAAGTTATATTTACAAAATGAGAATGCGAGCTTAATCTAAGTTGAAGTACACATGTCAAGCTTTCTAGTAAGGTATTATGGGCAAAAATCCAATCTCTTTTGGACCTCTAATCAGACCTGCAAACTTGGGCTAGAATCTTACTCGTAGTAGGATTCTATACTTCACACTAGATATTCAAACGACAATATTTTGAGCTTCAATTATTGAAATCCAGTGATTCAAAAGCCCAAATTCACTTTTATGAAGGACTCTAAGTCTGAAAAAAAAAATTTGAAGGCTAAAATCTGGACTCAATCTGAAGGACGAGATGGGTCTCTTGATTTGATGAGGAAACTAACAATGTCAGGCATCCCACTTCGGCTGAGAGTCTGACATAAAAATGGTGGGTCTTAAGACCCAAGAAGGGTTCAAATCAAGCCTCTGGCATGCCATGAATGAAAGAATATAGCTAGAATGGTTAGATGTTGTAAGAAACCAAGTCGAAAACAAGGTCTAAGTTGCAGCAAAGTTGGAATTACAACAGAGTTATGACAGTAGCAGAGTCAATTTTCCACACAAATTCTAAGAGATTTATCCAACCTTAAGGACAAAAAAAAAAAAGAATTAAGTATCATGAAGACTTCTAATTAGAGAATAATTCTGAAGAAATTCAGCAGCCAGAGAGGAGGATAAATAGAGCAGAACAAAGCTGAAATAGGGTCGAAAAAACATTCCTTTCTTCTCTACTTTTGTCAATTTTCCACCAACTATGTACTAAACTCTTGAATTTGATTCAAGAGGGATAGACACCATTTTCATTAGCAAGTTGTGAGAAGTAACGTTACCATTGTAATTCTTTCAAATTCAAGTATTTATTTTTCCTTGTTTAGAATTATGCTATTGATTATTATTAAAGCTTATTGAATTGTTTTGAGATGACATGTGTGCTTTCTAGTTTCTTTCAATCCATAATTATTGTTAGGGACTAGAGTAAGAAGCAAAAAAATTAATTTGATTGCTGCAACTCTCATCTTGATTTATTATGGAAGAATAAACTAAGTTAAATTGTCAAGCTTTTGAACGTTGCTTATAAGAAATGCACAGATTTTATTCTTAGACAACTGCCGAATGAATAAAAAATGCTTTCAATATTACATTCGCTTACTGGTAAGAACTTGATTAGAGAGCTTTTTCTAATTAATATACTCGTAATCTCATTGATTTTTCTTAGCTTTACGGGGTATCAAATTTATTTGTTTGACATGAAAGAATATTTATTTTACATCGATGACCAATAGAATTATAGGAATGGGTATGTGGACCCTTGAATTGATTAATGACATATCAATTTATTATTTTTGGGATTATTATTTTGTGATTTTTTCATTTAAACCCTTTGTTCTTTCTCATTTCAGTATATTGAAGGAGGATTAAATGAAATTTCCCTCGGGTTCGAATGAATGAACTATATGCTCTTTAATTAGATGTCAACAAATTTATAGAGCCATTTCTAAAAGAGGAGTGATAAGAGAAGTTAGAGACTTGGTTGAATTTTAGTAATGCTTTACATCCTTGGATAACTAAAGTTATGAATCGTAGTTTATAGAATCTTTTAAGGAGTTTGGCAAGTAGTAAACAAAAGTAGTCAAATCTTGCATTATCATAAGCCGAGTTTTCCTATAGCAAGTACATGAACCGTGTTACTTGGCTTAGTTCTTTTGAGGTTATTGGACCTAGCACTTATTCTATGTATTGAGTATTTTAGTGTCAAGTTAAGGGACATCACAAGATATCTTTATAGGGTTTATAATCATATCACTTGTTGCTATTAATGTATCTATATAGGAAATATTGTAGGCATACTATATATAAAATATTATAGTCATACTCTTGTGTTGTAACTTTACCATTACTATTGTATATTACCCTACACATATATATATATAGACAAGGTTGGCTAACCAATAGGTCAAGCCTCCCAATTATTCTCAACTTGGTATCAGAGCCTTCTGCTGTCAGAACTCCTCTCTCCCTCTCCCCCTACAGCCAGCCTCCTCTCTCCCTCTTCTAAATGGACTCTGCTGCTGTTGCCGCCTTATCCCCCACTAAACCAGTGGTACAGCCTAGCCAGCCAGCCATTTAGAAGTTGCTGCCGCTGGTTCCTTCTCCCACTAACGGTAGCCCCAACCAACAGAGAAGAACCATGGTTCCTGCTCCCATGTTTTTGTCGTCTTTTTTCACATCACTGGGACAACAACTCCTTCTATCATTGCGTTGTCTAACACTCATCAAGTGGTCTCATTAAAGCTTACGACCACCAACTATCTCTATTGGCGAATGTAGATGAAGCCATATCTTATTGATCAATGTATTTTCCACTTTGTCAATGGCTTAGTGTCGTGTCCTCCCTCTCATGTTTCTGACTGTTCTGATGGTTCTTCTTCGGCAATAAACTCCTTTTTTATCCGTTGGAAGCAATAGGATCAACTTATTTTAAACACGTTGCTATCCTCTCTCTCTTCCCCTCCATGGACGTCCTACATCTTGTGGTAGATTGTCAGAATTCTTTTTGTGTTTGACAAACTCTTGAGAAAACACTCGCTTCTCTATCAAATTCTCGCATTATGCAACTCTATGGGTCTTTTCAAGATCTTCGGCAAGGAGATGCTTCGATTACTACATATATACAACACGCCAAGTCATTATTTGATGAATTGGTTGTTGCTGGCCGACCCCTTTCTCTTGAAGACTTCAACCTCTATATATTTCGTGGTCTTCGTGGTGAGTTTAAAGACTTGGTAACTAGTCTCGTGACCAAGACAAAACCGTTGTTATACACGGATCGTCACAACCATCTTTTGACTCATGAGTTAAGTCTTCTCTTCCCTTATTGGCTACAAATCCACCTCTACTGCCTACACCATCTCTGCTGCCCTCTGCTCATCTTGCCCAACAGCAGCACAACTCCAATTTTGGTCGTAACAGAGGTTGTTCCCACGGCAGCTGGCGCTCCAACAGTAACAGGTACAACAGCTATGACCGGTCTGATTTTCATGGCTCTCATTCCTCTACTCCTACGGATAGGAAGCAAAGTCATTCGCAGTAGCCTAGATGACCTGTTGCTGGAGGGCAGTGGCCTCCTCACCGGTCTTTTGAGCAGAATGTTAAGTGTCAACTATGCTTCTTCTTCAGCCACACAGCCCTATAATGTGATTAGTTTCACAGCAGTGGTCACTAGCCCTCTGCCCATCTTACTTTTGGTTCGGTTTTTGCCTCTACTTGGTTCTTGGACACTGGTGCGAACCAACACGTTATGCCTGATCTTGTGAATCTGACCAATTCTGCACCCTATCTTGGTAATGATCACTTGCATGTTGGTGATGGTAAGGGTCTATCCATATCCCATATTGGACATACCATGTTAAGTTCCCCTAAACACACCTTTACATTATCTAACATTCTTCATGTTCCTCACATTACCAAACCATTACTATCTGTTCATAAATTTTATCGTGATAATAATGTTTATTTTGAATTTCATGCCTCTGTATTTTATGCAAAGGATTTCACCAGTAAAGCAGTGCTCCTTTTCGGTCAGAGCAATGATGGTCTCTATGTTCTTTCTAAGTCTTCTACCACCACCATTCCTCAAGCTTATTGGTCTCCTTGCATCTCTGCCAGTGCTGATCTGTGGCATTGTCGATTGGGTCATCCTACTTCCTGTATTTTCAATATGTTAGTTTTAAAAAATAAAATAATATGTACTTCTAGATGCTCACTTATTCAATATCAAGCTTATCCTTTTTGCAAGACTTTGCGTTTGTAATTGGGACCCACGAGTCACAAAACTACTACTCCCATTGATTTAATATTTAGTGATATTTGGGGCCTTGCTCCTATGTTTTCTGATGGTTTTCGTTACTTTGTTATTTTTATTGATATGCATATGAAATACATATGGTATTTTTCGCTTGTTGCAAAATCTGATGTGTTTTTTATATTCCAACATTTTCAAAAGCTTGTTGAGTGTCAGTTTTCTTGTAAAATTAAATATGTTCAAATCATAAGTTAAACAAATTCTTTCAAACTATTGGTATTCATCACAGGTTAATCTGTCCTCATATGCATGAGTAAAATGACAGTGTTGAGCGTCGCCATCGTCATATTGTCGAAAATGGTACACTCTTAGGCCAATGTAGTGCTCCATTACAATTTTGAAATTATGCATTTGAATCTTCTGTATATCTTATCAATCACATGCCTACTCTCGTCCTCCAAAATCAGTCTCCCTTTGAATGTCTGTTTAATCGTAATTCTAATTATGATTTTCTATGTACTTTTAGGTGTCCTTGTTTTTTTTTTTTGTGTCCGTATCATGTTCCTAAATTGGATTTTTCATTCATCTCCTTGTGTGTTCTTACGTTATAGTTCCTCGCATCTTGGTTATTGTTGTCTCGATTTTGCCTCTCAACATATATGTCTCCAGTCATGTTTGTTTTCATGAAAATATGTTTCTTTTTGCAGATTTTGAATAGCTAGCTCAACCCCCAACCACTCCCTCACAACCCACACACTTGCCCACCTTGATCACCTCCCACAACTTTCTCCCGGCTGACCTACCAAATGCCTCACCTAGCAGCTTTGCCACACCTGCAGCTCAACCCAAATAGCCCCACCGTTCCACACCCCTATCTGCCACCATACAACTGCCACCTAGCCCTACCCTTATGTCACTAACTGCATGTTTCTTTAATGATCATTATGCAAGAACAAGTTCACCTCCTTCAGGGTTGCATATTTCCAGGTCTATCATTGCAGTCACCTCTGATTCTGCAGCAAGTTATCCTGCATCTGTTGTTGTGAGCTCCAATCCTTCATTTGATTCTTCTGCGGGTCTACAACTTTTTGTTGATCTCTTATCTTATCTTCTTTAACAGCTTCCCAGTTCAGATCCTTCTACCCCTCGATCTGCTACTCGTCAGCATCCAATGGTTCTTCATCCTCGGTTGCCGAAGACTGCTCTTCTAACAACGTCTGTTGCACCCAACTGTTGGGTATTGTCTTCTCCTACTTGTGAGCCCCTTACATTCTTTGATGTTGACAAGTATGAGGCATGGCATGGTGCTATGCATGATGAAATTTAGGCCTTACACTCTAATAACATGCCGGTGGGTGTGTAGGATAAAACGCCGTGTTGATGGCAGTGTTGAGCAGTATAAGGCATCTTTGGTGGCTAGAGGCTTTGCTTAATAGGAAGGCATTGATTATTCTGAAACCTTCAGTTCAATTATTAAGCACGTGATAGTGAGATTAGTGTTCTTCATTGCGGTCTCGTGTAATTGGAAGATTCGTCAACTTGATATTCATAATGCCTTCCTCAATGGTGTTCTTGCCGAAGAGGTCTACATGAGACAACCTCCAGGTTTTGTTAACTCTGCTCTTCCCTCTCATTTGTGTCGGTTGCATAAGTCTTTATATGGTTTAAAACAGGCTTCATGGGCATGATACACTCGTCTGAGTGATTTTCTAATTTCTATTGGCTTTCATGCTTCCAAGGTTGTCACCTCCTTATTTATCTTGTTTATTGGTGTTGATATCTTTTGGTTTATGTTGATGACATTCTGCTTACGGGTAGCAACTCTGCTATGCTTCACCACCTAATATAGTTACTGCATTTAGAGTTCAAGCTTTGTGACTTAGGCACCGTTCACTATTTTTTGGGCATTGAGGTTTAGCCCACTGCTATGGGTCTGATGTTATGCCAACATAAGTATATTCTTGACATCCTCACTCGAGCGTGTATGACCTCTTGCAAACCGGTTGATACTCCTATCTTTACTTCTAAAGTCACCATACTACCAGATCCTTTGTTTTTTTAACCGTACACTATTTTGTCAAATTATAGGTGCTCTTCAATACCTCACCTTTACGAGACTAGATATCTGCTTTGCTGTTAACAGAGTCTGTTAGTTTATGCATGCTCTTACCGATTCTCAATGGGATGCCATTAAACGCATTCTGCGTTATCTACGAGGTACGACTACCTATGACTTATATATCACTTGCAGTTCCTTCTTTGCTCTTTATAGCTTTACAGATACGGATTTGGCAGGTGTAGTACTAGTGATCACAAGTCTATGAGTGGTTATCTTGTCTTCTTTGGTCACACACTAGTTACATGGAAATCTAGTAAGGAACGCACAGTTGCTCGCTCCTCCACCAAGGCTGAGTATAAAGCCTTGGCTGATGGCACTGTTGAGGTTATCTAGCTTCAGTATCTATTGAAAGATCTGCAGATTCTTTCTAATTCTACTCTTACTATTTGGTGTGATAATCTAGGCTTACTTACTTATCTGCAAATCCTATATTTCATACTCGCACTAAACATGTTGAGATTGACTATCATTTTGTATGAGACAGGGTTGCGAAGAAAGAGATTCAGATTCATTTTATCCCCTCTCACGATCAACTTGTAGATGTTTTTACTAAGCCACTTCCTACTGCTCTGTTTACTGCTTTTCAGTTCAAGCTTCAAGTTGATCTTCCTCCCTCTGCTTGAGAGGGCATATTAATGTATCTATATAGGAAATATTGTAAGCATACTATATAGGAAATATTATAGTCATACTTTTGTGTTGTAACCTCACCACTACTATTGTATATTGCCCTATATATATATATATATATATATAGACAAGGTTGGCTAACCAATAGGTCAAGCCTTCAAATTATTCTCAACTGTTGTTATTTAATTGTTTACCCTATTTTTGAATTAAAAAAACAAAAATAGCAAAAAAACAACATAAAAACATAAAAAAAACATATGTTCTTGACGTAGTTATGTCATTTTTAGGGTCTTTTCCAAAGCATTTTTTTTTAAAAAAATATACTTTCAATGCGTTCAATTGTTAACATATTTTTTGAGTTTTCTTTGATGCTCTTTTTCAAAAAAATAAAAAATATGAAAAATATGAAAAATCAAAATTTACAAAGGAACCAATTTTTTTGGGTTACTTGGTCACCAAGTTTGCTTCCAGACTAAACAATTAAAAATAACAAACTGTTTTTTACCTATAAATAGGTGTTTGCACCCACACTAAAAGAAAGCAGAAATTTAGAAGAGGATTTTAAGGGGATGCCATTACAAAAAAACTAATAAACAAAAAAAGAAAAAAGCAAAAAATGTTCCCATATCCTCTCCTACTCACAGCTCACTCACTCAAATACTAAAACCAACACCAAACACATGACCCTTTTCCTCAAGCCAAAGAAGTGCAAAATAATTCACTCATCAAACAATACTAGCAATAAGATTAGTTGTGTAGCCTTGAATTTCCAGCCATCCTCAATCTTTCTCCACAACATCTCCCTCTTACTGCCACACGACACCACGAGCAGGTCCTGACCACCACCATAACCACAACCTCACCCTCCAAATGGCCATCGAAAACCCATTCTAGCAACACCATCAGGAACGCCCTTACCACCAGCCACACAACCCAAAATCAACAGCCCTTTTTATTTTTTTTGTTTGAAAACAAATAGACCTATCAAGACCTACCATTAATATTGCCAAGCTAGCCACCACATCCACTAGTCACAAAAACCTAAAACCACTCAACCCCCCTCTCCTCGCCCGACCAAAAACCACACACTAATTATCGACCACGATAATAACGACATCCCCACTAATTTATCCTCCAACAAAACCGACAACCACACTTCACCACAACACACTCAGAGCACCTCAATTTCCTCTTGCTTGTAGATTTAAACCCAAAATCATAAGACTTTGTTCCCATTTTTGTTTTGGCCAAAATCAACTCATTAAACCCAAATAAAACCCACATCAAAATACCTATAAAAACTTCTGTTCCTCACTGTCAACTAAGCACGACCACTATCACACCAGACTAATTGGTTACTACCTCTAATACCTTCTCACATATCGTTGAGTGTTCCTACAACCATTAGAGAGCCCAAAAGAAAACTATAGAGAGAAATGGATCTATAAAAAAAGGAAATAAATCAATTGTGCATGTTTGAGATTTCTTTTGTTTGTAGGTAACAAAAAAAAAAACTCACTGCTAACACAAGAAGAAAAGGGAGAAGAAGTAGTCGCGATCCACCCATTTCTTGTCTTCATCAGTAACAGAAAGTTGTTCCACATACCGCCAGTGGTGGTGGTGCATGAGACCTATGCGCTGCCACTGTTCCTGCAACTTGGAAGCTTCCCAGCACTGTTCTTGAATTTCTAGCGATTTCTCCAGATTAATTTATGAGTTTTGGGAGGCCTATTTTATAAATTATAAATTTTTATTGTGTGTGTGTTTGAATCGTTTTGAATTTTGGTGATATGTAAAAAGTGTAATTGTTGTGTTGTGAGTAAAATATAGTAAAAAGAATGTGTGTGTGTGTGTTTGTATTTTCTTACATGTTTTTGAATGCTTAAAACCAAAAAGACAAAAAAAAAGAAGTTAATGTTGTAATTACATATAGCTAAGTCTCTAAAAAATATAAAAATCATATCTTGTTTAAAAAATAAAATACATGGTATGTTTTATTTTTTTAGCATGTATTTTGGATTTAATAATCAATTTATTTAATCCATGAGAATTTGACCAATATTCCAATAATTATAAAAAAATTAATTCATGAGAATTAATGGTCGATATTTTGGTATAAATGTTGGACTTGCAAGTAGGCTGGTATATAAATATCAGGAATTGACTTTAAAATTTTCAGAATTATTTTGAATATTCACCAATTTTAATTAGAAGTATTTTCACTACAACACACGACTTGTGAAAAATCTTTATTCCTTCCAAGATAGGTGAACACTGTCAATGCACCTAAATAAACTTTTTTCATAAGAATTTCTTTGGACACAAGAACCCATAATAAATTCAAAACGCAAGATTTATTCATCTTCATCCTAAACTATAAACAGACTACTGGTTAGGAACCCTTCAAAACCCTTAAACTATAGTTAGACCATACAATGCAGCTTATATTAGGTATAGGGTGCGCTAGAGATGCAAATATTTTTTTAGCCACAACAAATTCCTTACCTTTAAAATATTTGATAAGACCAGTACATCTAAGTTTCTTAATAATTCTAAACCAAATAGCTGGAACCACCCAACACCACACGCACGCGTATGCCACGCATCAAAAATAATTATCCCAAATACTAGAATTGGAGGGATTGAATCATAACTTGGTTCCATTTAAAAAAAAAAACAATAAATCAAACCAATGGAAAAGTAATGGAAAATGGATGACAATTAGAGGGTTTAAGAAAAAAATAATGTTCAAATTAATAACAAAGAAACAGCGACCTCATTGCTGAGAAC
>Ga0325405_1003382_pt1 | contig 16401 bp, 13 predicted proteins | sample PopdelMetagenome_21_FD_205663 | JGI IMG/M metagenome (GOLD analysis project Ga0325405, IMG submission 205663) | Populus deltoides microbial communities from Bellville, Georgia, United States - Xylem-Control-R2 | ecosystem: Host-associated > Plants > Phyllosphere > Stem > Wood/Secondary xylem...
CCAGATATATAGAACAACCTGGTCTTCTCCACAGAACAGCCTCGTCTTCTCCTGACCGAAGAATGGGTTGCGCCAGCCCTTCACTCTCCCTTCCTCTCCGCTGCTAACAGCAGCTCATTACGGAAAAGATGGAGAAATAAGAGGGGAGGCCGAAGGACAGTAAAGAAGGAGCAGAAAACCAAGACTCCAAGGGCGCTGATCTTTTGCCATGCCAGCGGAAGACTTTCCTCCACCTGTGAACGAGACGACAACACTGTGAGCAGCAATAAGCAAGAGCAGCACAGTAGCAGGGATCCTTCCTCCCAAAGCGACAAACAGCAGCAGTAACATGAAAGCAGGATGGTTTTTTTCCAGCCTCTATTAAAGCCACATCGAAAACTCTCCTGCATGACAGCAATTCTATTTCTGCTGTGAGCACCAGGCCGGATCTACCTTCATGAGCAGCGCCATCGCCTTCGCTCATCTCAGCGCCAGGTGAGTTTCCATGCATTCTTTTCACTTTGCATATTAATGGTTGTTGTGCATGCTTTGTTACTGTTCAAGTGAATTATAATTCACTTGAACAGTAAATAATGAGGCATCGTTTGCCCAGCCGGGTCACTAGTTTGGGCCAGCGACATGGCTAAGTCTATTGGGTTCAGTCCAGTCACATGGGTCGAGCTGGACCCAGCCCTAAAAAAACGAGTAATATCGTTGGTTTTCTCGTGTATTTAGTTTATGGTTTGTTATTTTTTTATATTGTTGAAATTCAAATCTAGTATTAAAATACCCGGTTTTTCCACGAAATGTTGCAAATATATATATATATATATATATATGTCTGAAAAACAAAAAAAATATTTTCTTGTGTGTTGCATATGACCAATACCCTAACATATTCTGAATTTCCTTTTTTATATAAAAAAACAAATATTTGAAGTTTCAAAAATATGTTTTCGCATGGATTTCTTAAACACAACAAAAAATTATTTTCTTACATTTCTGAATTTTACAACATGTTTGTAAAACTCCAAAGGGTATTGGTCAATATTCCAAAAATATAAAAATCTTATTTTGGAGGGAATTAATCTATTATTCACCGTTAATATTTGAATAAAGAAATCTCAAAGGGATGAATACCCAAAATATTATTGGGAATAACTTATTATTATTCACCTTTAATGTTTGGATAAAAAAATCCCAAAGGGATGAATATCCAAAATATTATTGGGAATAACTTGTTATTATTTGGATAAAGAAACCTCAAGTGGTTAATATCCAAAATATTTTTCTATGAACAATAAGTCATTGCACATCCTTGAAAGAAGCCGTGATTATAATCAAAGACATTTCAATTTTTTTTACTCCATGGTTACGAGCCATAAGAATATGAAACATTAAGGCAAAAATAGGCTTTTAAAGTGCCTGGAATTTCCTTAGATTTTTGTCCCTCCTCTTTACGATTTACAAGTCGTAAACTCTTGAAATACTAAGGGAAAAATGAGCTTTTAAAGCACATGGAATCTCATTGGATTTCTATCTTAATAAATTTAATTTGAATCAAATCTAGGAAAACTAATGGGATTAGAAAACACCAACACCATAGCATTTATAAAGCAAACCAAACACCAAGCAGCTTACCTTAGGTAGAGCGTACTAGGGGTGTTAATATCTTCCCTTTACGCAACCAGTCCCCTGCCTTAGAATCTCTGAAAGACCAGTTAGGGTTCCTAATGACCAAAATACTAGGTGGCGACTCCTTTATTCACAATAAACAAAAACTCCAAAATCAATCGAGGATCGTCACGATGTCACACTCCGCTGCGAGGGTGCGACACCAAATTTGACAAAACTTGCATGCAAACAATGGTTTAATATCTAACTACACCCTAGTATGGTTCTTTTTGGCTGATTAACACCACAATAGCCTCGGTGCCACCCCAAAATGGCCAACCCAACCAACCCTTTTGCAGCAACTTTTTCAGACCATGATGACAACTTTGAACCAATAGTTGAGATCTTTTTGTTTTAAATCAAGGGGCAAGATTTGGCGCCACAAAAGACAACATTTTTTTCACCCCCTATAAATGAAGGTGGATTCCATGCCCCAATAGGGGAGAAATCAGAATCCAAAGTTGAGAAAAAACATTTTTTTCTCTAGTTTTTCTTTCCCCTCTCTCAGCCACCATTTTGGCCACTTCCTCAACTGTGCCTCAATCACCTTTCCACCACCAACCACTTGCATGTCTTCCTTGCAACACCAAGAACCTCGCCAATAACTTTTCTCCTCCGGCCAGGCGAGTTTTCCCTTGTTTTTCCGCCTCCAAAACCCCTGACCATTGCATAATAATTAACCCTATGGTCACTAGGCTAGGCTAGTGATAGTGCAGGCCTGGGCTTAATCCAGCCCATGTAGATGGGCCAGGTTCAGCCTAGCCTAAAAAAAGAAGAAGAATGAAGGGTCTGTTGGGCCATTAGTCGGGCTAACCCGACTGAGTCAAGCTGGACCAATTTTGGCGCAACCCAATTTATATTTAATAATATTATACAATTAAAAAAACAAAAAAAAATTCCAAAAAATTCCAAGGGTTATTTCAAAATATTTGTGATTTTCTCGCATATTTTTCCAAATTTTTTTGCATAATATTAGGTTGTATATTTACAGTGTAAGATACAGATCCAATATTAAAATACTTGGTTTTCTCCAAAACTTTTCATAAAAAAATTGAAAATTCAAAAAAAATTCAAAAATTTTAAATTAATTTCTTCTTTAAAACAAAAAACAAAAATGTTTTTTTTTATGCATACGACTAAATCCTAAATGTTTTCCGAGCATATGATTTTATTAAAAAAATACATCTTTCATGTTTAAAAAATGCAAAAAAGATATTGTAACTAGTTTACGATTAGTGAAACAAAGAATTCACAAATGTATGAAATCAAACAAGTAGTAAAGTGTAAAGTAAAGTATCAAACCCATAGAGATTGATTTATCAATTAATTACCAAAATTTACTAGTTTAATTCTATTTAGAAATCGATTGAAGATATTATAATAATAGTAATGTAATAATAATAATAATAATAATAATAATAATAATAATAATAATTACTATTATTATTATTATTATTATTATAAAAGCAAAAACAAAGAATGCGCACTGAAATAGAATGAATTGAACTTGATAACTTAGAATACTAGGACATCCGATTTCACCATAACCATTCAATAATAAAACATTAAACGATGTTACTCAAGAATATTCATGTTGATAGTTGAGAATCCCTACCCTATCCATCAACCTCTCTTGAGTATTATTGAAATTACTTTCATATATTAACCCACCATATCTCTATATGAATTTAATTACATGAAAGCTCCTTAAATTCCATGGATTCTCTCAACAATAACTACACAAATCATGTTTCTCTATTTATTGTTTTCGTTCAATTTATGGCATTCATCATTCGAAGAAAACGTCATACATCACCTTTCGGTCTCAACATGACCATCAAATCATTCAAATATTTGCCAGATATTCAAATACATTAAAACTAGTGATGAATACTTAACATGAAATAATTAACCTTGAGATAACATTGAATACTGAAATTATAACGTCATGGTTAGGCTACATCGTAGCCTAGAAAAGGAGATTAGTTCATGTTTAATCTAAACAAAACAAAACAAATTCTGAAGTTTAACATGTTGAAGAGAAAGGGAATAAAAATAAGACTCTTACAATGTACGCAAAATTTCTTCAAGCCTTCTCTTCCTTGGATGCTTCCACCTTTTTCTGTCTTGATCGATTCTCTCAAGATGTCCTCTTTTTTCCTCTGTTGTGCTTTCTAGGGTCTCAATCATAAAACTCGTAGCCACCACCCTTTAGGGGTTTATTATCCTTGGCTTTATTCTTTAAACAAAAGGAAATCACTTTCGTTATCTCTCGGAGAATCTGCTAGATTTTTTTCCTTTTATGGCGGACCAATTTTGAGGTAGAAAACGTGTGAATTGTGAATTCTCTATTTCTGAAACATGCGTAGAGAATCAAATTTTATTTCCAACTCAATGTATCTTGCAATTATTCTACATTCGAAACTCTAGATATGGGCCAAAACTCAAGATGGTGTCTCGGCTGCTGGGAGTTCTGGACTAATTCTGACTTTGTATTTCAACCCATTTTTTGGGCTTCAAAACAGTAAAACTGGGTTCTTTTTATCTACATATGAATTATAGATCTATGTCTCAGCTTTTCAGAAAAGTAAATAAAGCACAAAACAGAGTTGTATAATTCTAGTTGCAACCCAAAAACCAATTAGTGTTCAGGTTTGACTAGAAGAGACCAACTCAAATTCGAACTCTAAGCTTAGCCTATTGTTTGCCTTTTCGTATGATCCTAAATTCATCTTAATTCAATAGTTAAATACATGAAAGGACATTGATTTCCCAAGAATTAAATAAATATCAAAGATATCAAAAATTCTAGATAAACTCATTGAGAAACACACGAAACATTCTAAAATCAAACAATAATAACTAAAAATATGTGTGCAATAAATTCTCTCATCAATTATCCGTTAGAGTTTGGATAAAATATCAAAAACCCTTCACTAATCATTTTGTTTACTTTATATTTAAAGTGTTAGGATTTAGCTATATACTTTAATATTTAGGGTATAAAATATCTTTATATTAAAGATACAAAGTGCAAAATAAAAACAATGCAAAAATTTAGAATTTAGAACGGTTAGGATTTAACTCGATAAGGTAGAGACTTCATCACAGAGGAAGATCTACCTTGAACTTTAGATGAGACCAACGAATAGAAACTTGACCTAGAAAAACAATCAAACAACAATGTAACTTACGTCAACTTATCTGAAGTTTTAGTCTTTTTTTGTGATACACTACCTGGAGATATTTTTTTATCCTGCACAAAAATATTAGTAATAAAAAAAAAATATCTCACACCACTCGTGTTTCATATAATTTGTAGATTTTTCACTCTAATATGTTCACTACGCTTTTTTTTTCTCACTTTATTGCCTTACTTTAAGTCTTAAAAGTAACTAGCAACCTATCAAATGAATTAACAAATTTCACAGTGATCTTATAGAATAAATTTAAGACTCAAGAATTAAGAAAATTATGAAACTTTCAAAACAAGACTACAATGATAAATTCACAAATGGCAATGTAAATTTATACGAGTATAATGATGATTTGAAGACGTGAAATAAATTTAGAAAGAACTAAAAAGAATATGAATTATCAAGAACTAAAAATTTAATTCACAAAATTCAAGAAACTAAAAAATCAATTAAACTAACCAATTTATCAAGAAAACATAATCAAGACACTTAAAGATTCAATTCTAACAAAATTGTGTAATAATCAAAATTTAAGCAAGTAAACCTTTGACCAAAACTAAAATTGTGATTTCTCCTTTCTTTTTTCTTTTTTGTAAACTTCAGCAAGCACAAGAAGAAATATATATATATATATATATATATATATATATATATATATATATATATATATATATAGAAACACACACACACACTTTGATTTCTCTTCTCTTATTTTTCTTATTTTTCTCTATTTTTTTGTAATATATTCGGCAACAAGAAAAATCAAAGAGATTAATAGGGGTGTGTGCTGATTTGCTCAAGAATGAATTAATAAGTATATAAGCTTGTGATTATGTGTTCAATAAATCAAGAAGATGCAAGAACCCTAAATTTTTATTCTTTTTTTTATCCATAGCCGAAACTTTCAGGAAGAAAACCAAGAAAAATAAAGACATGAATTGAAAGGATATAACCTGAGATTAGACTTGGCTTTGATACCAACTGATGCAAACCCTAGCAGAACTTAATGGAATTCATGAACCTAAGATCTATTTAATCCAAGTTTGAGTATGAAATTGAGCTTATCATAATGGAAGACTTGCTCTAAGGCAACAAGACTACAAACCACCCAATCATAACACCTACACCTAGAGAACCAAGAAGATTGATCAAGTCTTTGAAGAGTTGAAGTTCAATCAAGAACCAAGAGAAACAATATTTTTATTTTGCAATATTCATTTTTTCTCAATATTCTTCAAAATGAGTACTTATACTAGAAAGCTAAGTAACCCTAGTTTCCCTAATAAGTCACACATAAATCTAATTTAGATAATATCCAAACCAAGTTAAAACTAGCCCAAACTAATTAAAATAAATAAAATAAATAAGTCTGAATATTAAACAAGTGTTGCCAGACAAAACAAAGATAGATCAATAGCTTGACTAATTAAAATAAGACAAGATCAGTTTTTCTCGTAATCTATTGGCAACATTAAAACCCAACTTCAAACGAATGGTTCTCTCTCGTCTTAATGGATTAGGAGGAGTGCCATATATCATTGTAAATGTATGGAAGTCTAGTTTTCAGCCCAACTAGAATCATATCCAAATTCGACTTATAGCTCCAGTTATGATAAATAAAAAAAAGTAGTTAAAGGTCAAACTGTCCGATTTTAGTTTTCGTATCCCAATCCTTGTGTAATGGCCTTGGTTCCACCAACAAGCTCTTCTTGAAAATAAATCAGATTAATCAAGGCTTGCTCTTCATTATTTATTATCCTCTTGAAGTCCATCTTAACCCATGTATCTCGAAGAAGTCCATTGAAAGCCTCTTTGAACCTTTTAGCCCTAAGCCTTGTCACTAGACCAATTAGAACTTCCAATGGATCCTTTGGCATTGCTTGGATCACATCAACTTTTCTTTTTTTTTTTTATTTAAATGGTCTACCATTGGCAACTTTGCCCATTCTTTTCATCAAGTATCATTTTTTTCACATAATTTCCAACCATAATCTCATAAAATATCAACAAGTATATGCTCTACTAATACTTGGTTAGGAGAAATGAAAAACATATAAAAAGTTAAGGCTTATAACATGGGTAAAGCAAAGAAAAGATAAATAAGTTCAAAAGGGCTCACAAAGGATAATGTGCTTTGAGATGGCTTTTTGGCTCAAGTGATTAAAAGTCTCAGTGCCTTTATCATCTGAATATACAAATGTAATGTGAATGTAATCTCAACAAGATCTGAAGTAAGTTCTAGAGATATATATCATTGAAAAAATACAAAATAAAAAAATATAATTCTGAAGGTTCAAAAACTTACATTAGTACAACACTATTACGTCAACATGACATATTTTCAAAGTCAATTTCTAAACTAATTAAACTTTAAAACTTGCATGTACACCCATTCATTCGATTTATATTTTCATCTATCTAAACTAATTCTCGTACATAATACTCATATTCTCATAAATCAAGGGGAGTTCAATAGATAAAACATAATACTTAAAGTTGGAAAACATAAATATTTTTTGTTTCAAATGTTTATGGGTTCTTCTAATTCTAATAAAACACACAGAAACAACAAAGAAAACCAAAATTCTCCCCCCACTAAGTAAAATGCAAAAAAGAAAAAGAAAAGGGAAAAAGAAAGCAAATCTGATTTTTTTTTTGTTGGGTTGCCTCCCAGTAAATGCTTTTATTTGATATCATTGGCTTGATATATGGCATGCTCATGCCTTATAGATTGGTTCAGCTAACTCCACAGAAGTAGTGAGTTTTGCGTCCAACCTTCATAGAAAGTTTTCAATCGATGCTCGTTGACCTTACGCACTTTGTTTGTTTCTATACTTGTAATCTCAACTGCACCATAAGAAAAAACAATAGAAACAATAAAAGGTCCAATCCAATGATAGCGTAACTTTCCAGGAAAAAGTTTTAAATGTGAATGATAAAAAAAGACTTTGTCTCTAACATGAAACTATTTTCTTGTAATTATTCGGTCATGAAGACTCTTGATCTTTTCTTTGTAAATCCTTGCATTCTCGTAGGTATCATTACGTATCTCTTCCACCTCTTGCAATTGCAACTTCCTTACAATCCTAGTAGTATCATAATCTAAGTTGCATTTCTTAATGACCAAAAAAGCTTTGTATTCAAGCTCCACTGGTAGATGACATGCTTTTCCATAAATCATCCTATAAGGTGACATTCCTATAAGTGATTTATAAGCAATCTGATAAGCTCAAAGTGCATCACCATGTCGCAGACTCCAATATTGCTGGTTAGGTTGCATTGTCTTCTCCAAAATGGACTTGATTTCTTGATTTGAAATTTTAGCTTGGTCATTCGTTTGAGGATGGTAGGGTGTGGAATTTCGATGAGTCATATGGCACTTGCATAGTAATACTCCTATTGAACAATTGCAAAAATAAGTGGCACCATCACTATGATAGTTTTTGGGATTCCAAACCTGTCAAATTTATAACTCCTGACAAAATCTAAAAAGACTTTCGCTTTGTTCGTTCATGTGGCTTTCACCTCAATCTATTTGGACACATAATCAACAACAAGAAAGATATAAAGATTACCAAAAGAAGAAGGAAATGGACCTATAAATTCAATACCCTAAAAATAAAAATTTTCACTTATAAGAATACGAGTTAAAGGCATTTGATTTTAATGAGTGATATTGCTTATTTTTTGGCATTTTTTTCATGATTTGCAAAAGTAATATGCATCTTTAAAAATAAAAGGCCAATAAAGACCAATTTCAAGTACCTTGTGGGCCATTATTTTTGCTCCAAAATGGCCACCACAAGAATGAGAATGATAAAAAATAAGAATAGAATGAAATTCATCTTGTGATACACATTTTCTAACTACTTGATCCACACAAAATTTCCACTACTAAGGAGTGTCCCAAAAATAATATTTAGCATCAGCTTATAACTTGTCTTTTTGGGATTGAGACAAACCTGAAGGGAATGTAACACATACAACTGCTCATCGGGGAATGTCTCTTACCATTTCGGTATGTATATCCTTGATCCGCAATTGGCTTAAGTGATTAGCTACATGATTTTTGGCACCTTTTTTTTTTATCTTTGATCTGAAGATCAAATTCTTGTAAAAGCAAGATTCATCTAATCAATCTTGGTTTGGATTCCTTATTCTTCAAAAGATACCTCAAAGTTGCATGGTTAGTCAAAACAACAACTTTTATACCAAGTAAATAGGACTTGAATTTTTCTAAAGCAAACACCACTACAAAAAAATTCATTTTCAATTGTATGGTAATTCCATTATGCTTCATTGAACATGTGGGAAGCATATGCGATAACATGCAAATTCTTCCCTATTATTTTTCCAAGTACAACCCCTATTGCCTAGTCACTCACATCGTATATTTTCTCGAAAGGTTCATCCCAATTTGGTGGTTACATGATGGGGGCAGATGTGACACGCCTCTTAAGCTCATTATGGACATCTTTACATGCTTGATCACACACAAAATCCTTTTTTTTTTTGCTAACAATTTGCATTATGGTGCTATAATCTTCTTTATCATTAAATATTTGATAAAACATCAATAGAAACATGTATAGCCAAGAAAAGAATGAACCTCCCTCGCGCACAAGGGGTAAGATAATGATGAAATAATGTCTATTTTAGCTTTATCAACCTCTGAACCACGTAAAGACACAACATGCCCAATAACTATTCATTGTTCTACCATAAAATAGCACTTTTTATAGTTCAAGATAAGGTTAGTTTCAATGCATCTTTTTAAGACTAAAGATAAATCTTCTATATACTTATCAAAAGAATCACCATACACCGTTAAATCATCCATGAAAACCTTAATTATTCTTTCAACATAGTTAGAAAAAATACTCATCATGCATTTTTGAAAAGTTACGAGTGCGTTACACAAACCAAAAGGTAAGGGCATTCTCCTATATGCATATGTACCAAATGGACATGTAAAGGTAGTTTTTTCTTGATCTTCAGGATTAATAACAATCTGATTATATCCATCAAGAATGCAATAAAAAGACTTACTTGCTAAGCATTTAAGCATTTGGTCCATGAATGATAATGGAAAGTGATCTTTTCATGTAGAAAGATTAAGCTTTTATAATCTACACATATTCTCTAACCACTCGAGATGCAAGTAGGAATGAGTCTATCATCTTTGTTCTTTACCAACATGCTTCTTGTCTTTTTGGGCACCACATGGATTGACACCATCCACTTACTATCCATGATAGGGTAAATGACTCTTGCATCCAATAGTTTCAAAATTTTAGCTTTCACTACCTCCATCATAGATGGATTCAACTTTCTTTGCATTTTTCTTATTGGTTTTACATTGTGCTCCAATAGTATTGATGCATACATATTCAGGAACTATGTCCTTGATGTTAGTTAAAGTCCAAACAATGGTTGTTTTGTGATCGCGCAACAATTTCACAAGCCTTTTTTTAAGCACTTGTCAAACCTTTTGTTATGATAACAGGGGTGCAATGTTGTCACCAATGAATACATACTTCAAATTATCGGGCAAAGGTTTCAATTCTAACTCGGTAGCCTGCAAAATAGATGGTAAAAGCTTTTTATGTGAAAGTACTAAATCAACAAAAACATTACCATAGGAGGCGGTTTGTAAAGCTTGCAAAGCCAAGGCTGATTCTTGCACATTTTAGGGAATATATATGTTCCTCTCCATCTTCTCAATCTAAATAAAATCAACGTCATGGCTCAATGCTATGCTTAATCCATCCTCACAATCAAAATCAAGAACTTGCCGCACACACTCATCAATTTGGTCATGACATGTGATAGAATAAACATTGTTGTAAGGATATTTCATTGCATCATAAAAGTTAAATTGAATTACTTCATCTCCTACTTTCATAGACAAAGTATCCTTAACATAATTAAATTTCGTGTTGATAATTTTCAATAATGGTCATTCAAATAAGATAGGAGTGTTCATGTTTGAGGAATCACGTTCTTTATCAAGAATATAAAAAGTTGTATGAAATAACCAAACTATCAATCTTGACTAGGACATCTTCTATCACACCAAGTGAATAAACAAAACTATAATCCGCAAGTTGTATTACAATAATAGTTTTAATCAAAGGCTCAAGACTAAGAGAATCATAAATATGTTTAGGCGTAACATTAATGGATGCATGTACAACACATAAAGCCCTTTTAAAGCTAGCATTACCAATAATTAACACATGGGATAGTAAACGCACCTGAATCTTTTTGCTTTAAAGGAAAATTCTTTTGAACAATAGCATATACAACTTCACCCATACTTATTATTTTATAGCCTTTTAGCTTATAAGCATTTTTTATAGTACACAATTCTTTCAAAAATTTGACATATTTGAGAATTTACTTGATAGCAACAATCAAAGAAATGTTGAGTTTTACTTTCTTGAAAACCTTTAAAATCTCTTTTTCTTTGTCCTCTTTTTTAGACCTAGAAGAACTCAAAGGAAAGGGATGAATTTTCTTGAAATTAGAATTCATTGAGCTAGGACATACCCTTGGAGTATTGGTGGTTGTTTTAGTTCGTGGAGGAGTAGATTATTTCTTTTTTATCGTTTTATAGCCTTTTAGCTTATAAGCATTTTTTATAGTACACAACTCTATCAAAAATTTGACATATTTGAGAATTTACTTGATAGCATCAATCAAAGGAATGTTGAGTTTTACTTTCTTAAAAACCTTTAAAATCTTTTTTTCTTTGTCCTCTTTTTTAGACCTAGAAGAACTCAAAGGAAAGGGATGGATTTTCTTGAAATTAGAATTCATTGAGTTAGGACATACCCTTGGAGTATGGTGGTTGTTTTAGTTCGTGGAGGAGTAGATTATTTCTTCTTTATGCTTAGTTCAGTTTCTATCTCCTCTTCTTCTTTCATCTCAATTTGTTTTGACCTTCGCTCTTCAAGTTCTTTCTTACTCCACGACATGATTGCACTAACATTCTCTTTTGGATTCAATGCTTGGGATGGCAATTTTCTGTTGATTTGTGCTTCTAATTTCCCTACACTTGAAGCTACTTGCCCCGTTTGCTTCTCTAAGTTATGAATACTTGACCTTGTTTCCTATTGAAAAGACATGGCATTTTGTTGTAAATTCATTCTTTTAGAAGCTAACGCTTTCATCATCCCATGAAGATTATCACTCGATGACCCCATAACATTGGAATTTGTAAATGCAAGGGCCTATCTTGCTTGATAATTCTACTATGGCTGAAATTCATGGGGGTGGAACTGTCGAGCTTGATTACCTTGTTGAGGTAGGTTCTTATAGCATAAGTTTGAGTGATCTCTCCATCAAGGATTGTACTGTTAGAAAATGGATCATATTTATGTTGGGGATGGCCATTGAATGCTCCATCAACTATATTAGCTTGTTCAATATAATCTTTTTGCATTGTTAGGCACATATCTAAAGCATGACCTTATAATGAGCATATGCTACAAACTTTCACTTGCTGTATATTTTCATAAGCCAAAGAATGCACAAGAGAAGTAAGATCATTAACTTTATTCTCAAGGTTAGCAATACTTACCTCGTTTAATCATTTACTTGGAAAGTCTTCACGCGTGCCAAATTGTTTCAAGTTGGCTACTATATTTGAGATCAATTGGCATGCAGCCTTTAGTGTTTTATCTACCAATGCCCCTCCACTTGTCGCATCAATGATATTACGGTCAGTAGGCATCAGTCCTTCGTAGAAGTATTAAATAAGTAGTTGATCGGGTATTTGATGATGAGGACATTGAATGCACAACTGCTCAAATCTTTCCCAATATTTGGAGAGCATTTCCCCATAAGATTGCCGAATCCCACATATTTCTTTTCTTATATTGGCAACTCAAGATGATGCGAACCCTAGCGGAATTTAATGAAATTTGCAAACCTAAGATCTATCTAATCCAAGTTTGCTGAAAATAGGATGAGCTTATCACAATGGAAGACCTGCTCTAAGGCAACAAGACTATAAACCAACTCAATCATAACGCTTACACCTGGAGAAGAGCGAAAAGAATATAAATTCACAACAAAGATTGGTCAATTCTTTGAAAAGATGAAAGTTCAATCAATGACCTAGATTGACAACCAAAGATCAAACTATCTGAATCTAGTCTTCTTCTCTCAATCCTTGTGTAATGGTCTTGGTTCAACCAACAAGCCTCTCTTGAACATGAATAAGATTAATCTCGGCGTGCTCCTCCTTATTTAATATCCTCTTGAAGTCCACCTTAGCCCATCTTGAAGAAGTCCATTAAAAGTCTCTTTGATCCTCTTAGCTCTAAGCCTTGTAACTGAACCAACCAGAACCTCCAATGGATCCTTTGGTGCTTGGATCGCATCATCCCCTCTTTCCTCAAAAGGATTCGACATTGAATGTAACACTAACACCATACTCACCTGGCATATCCACTTTGTAGACAATATCATTAATCCTTTCTATGATTTGAAAAGGACCATCTCCCCGAGGCATCAACTTTGATCTTCTTTGTTCAGGGAACCTTTCCTTTTTTCATATACACCCAAACCCAATCACCTAGTTCAAACCTCACTAGTTTTCATCCTTTATTAGCCTTGTGTGCATATTGTTCATTTTTTTCTCTATTTGTTGTTGAATCTTTGAATGTAAATCCTTCACCTTAGCCTCATTCATGTCTATACATTTTGCATTAATAACATATCCAAGAAAAATAATTATATCTATACAAAAGTCACACTTTTTCAAATTAGCATATAAGGATTCTTTTCTCAACACATCAAGAACTTGTCTCAAATGATCCATATGTTCATCAAACTCCTTACTATAAATCAAAATATCATCATAGTAGTTAACTACAAACTTACCAATGAAAGCACGCAAAACATGATTCATCAATCTCATAAAAGTACTAGGTGTATTAGTAAGTCCAAAAGGCATAACCAACCACTCATACAAACCATATTTAGTTTTAAAAGCAGTTTTTCATTCATCCCCTTCATTCATCCTAATTTGATGATAACCACTTTTTAAATCAATCTTCGAAAACATTGTAGAACTATGCAATTCATTCAACATATCATATAGGAATAGGATGTCGATACTTTACAGTGATGTTATTGATAGCTCTGTAATTGACACACATTCACCAAGTCTTGTCTTTCTTTGGGATAAGAAGCACAGGAACTGCACAAGGACTTATGCTCCAACGAATGTATCCTTTCGATATCAACTCTTCCAATTGCCGTTGGAGTTCTTTAGACTCTTCAGGATTGCTCCCATATACCAGCCTATTTAGTATAGATGCTCCTGGAATAAAGTTGATTTGATGTTTAATTCCCCTAATTGACAGCAAGCCACTAGGAATCTCTCTTCTGGAAAGACATCTTCAAATTCATGTAAAAGAACTTTAACAACACTAGGAACACAAGAATCCAAATTATCAAAGTTAAAGTATGACTCCTTATATATAAGTAAAATCATAGGCAATTCAGAAAGAAAAGCTTGTTTAATGTCGCACCCTCGCGGCGTCGCGATGACCCTCGATTGGTTTCGGGGTTTTTGTTTCGTGTCAAGGAGTCGCCACCTAGTATTTTGGTCACTAGGAACCCTAATTGGTCTTTTTCAGAGATTCTAAGGCAAGAGACTAGTTGCGTAAAGGGAAGGTATTAGCACCCCTAGTATGCCCTACCTAAGGTAAGCTGCTTGGTGTTTGGTTTGCTTTATAATTGTTATGGTGTTGGTGTTTTCTAATCCCATCAGTTTTTCTAGGTTTAATTCAAACTTAATTTATTAAGATAGAAATCCAAGGAGATTCCATGTGCTTCGAAAGCTCATTTTTCCCTTAGTATTTCAAGAGTTTGCGACTCATAAATCGCAAGAAGGAGGGATAAAAATTTAGAAATCTAAGGCGCTTTAAAAAAAAACCTATTTTTTACTTTAGTGTTTTATACTCTCACGACTCGTAAACCGTGGAGTAAAAAAAATTGAAATGTCCTCGATTATAATCAAGGCTTCTTTCAAGGATGTGTGCGGATTCATTATTCTTAGAAAATTATTTCGGATATTTACCACTCAGGGTTTCTTCATCCAAATATTAACAGTGAATAATAACAAATTATTCCCAATAATATTTTGGATATTCGTCCTTTAAGGATTTCTTTATCCAAACATTAGCGATGAATAATAGATGAATTCCCCCTAAAATAAGATTTTTATATTTTTTAGAATATTGGCCAATACCCTTTGAAGTTTTACAAACATGTTGTAAAATCCAGAAATGCAAGAAAATAATTTTTTTTCGTGTTTAAGAAATCTATGCGAAAACACATTTTTAAAACTTCCAATATTTTTTGTATAAAAAAGAGCGTTCAAAACATGTTAGGCTATTAGCCGTATGCAACACACAAGAAAACAAATTTTGATATATATGTATATTTGCCGCAGTTGTGTCGAAAACCGGGTATTCTAAATACGAGATTGGTATATATTTTTTTTACAACATAAAAAAATTCAAACTTTAAAATAAATATTCTAGAAAATAAATCTCTTTCTCTTTCTTTTATTTTTTTCAAAAAAAAAAAGTAAAGAAGTCCAGCTAGCAAGTGACCCGACTGGACACAAAAAAAGGGGGGGCGCAGGTAAAGTTCAAAGAAAGCTGACGAGCACTGTTCAAGTGAATTAATTCACTTGAACAGTGCAAACACAAAATAGAAAACATGCATGCTGTGAGGTGAAGAGAAAAAAAACAGACTTGGGAACGGAAGCGAAGAAGCTGCAGCGACGTTGAAAGCGTGATGGTTGATCCGGTGTTCGTCTGTTTCAAATATTTTCCTCCTGCTCTATATTTACGTCTGCTTCTCTGGTTTTTCTTTCCTCTACGTCAAAGCATTCAGAACTGCAGGTCTCACTGGTTTTTTCTTCTATTTACTGTGTTTTCTTTTTACTCTACCTTTCTTGTGTTTTTCTTATCTTTCTCTTTGCTGTTTTTTTCTGCCCCTTTCTCTCCGGTTTTCTCCTCTTTTTATGCTCTCTCCTTCTGCCCCTTTTAGGTCATTAGAAGGGCTTATATATAGTCTAGACATATCTCTATTTAGGAAAGATTAAATGCATTAATTCTAGGATGCAAATCCCTACTGATTTGCAGTAAAAAAATGCAAAAAGGAAACTTAAATATTCTGATTCTGATGTCTGATTTCTTTCCAGTTTTTTAAAGGATGGTGTGGCTTCTTTCTTTCCTTCCATAGGGCTAGTTGCTCCATGACACGATCAAAGAGTTGATGTCTTATCCCAAGTGCAGGAGTTTCACAGTAATAAATAACCCGACAAAACCGGGGTCGAACCACAGGGAGGTGAACTATATAAATTATAATTATAATAATAAGAACAACAACAACGATGATGATGATGATTTAAAGAGGATTTTGAGATATAAGATTATTAAAGAAGATTAAACAATGATAAAAACAAATGTCAAGGTTAGAGGGTTCACTAATAGTATTAGAGATAAGTAAAATATAAACTCTT
>Ga0325405_1003385_pt1 | contig 16393 bp, 9 predicted proteins | sample PopdelMetagenome_21_FD_205663 | JGI IMG/M metagenome (GOLD analysis project Ga0325405, IMG submission 205663) | Populus deltoides microbial communities from Bellville, Georgia, United States - Xylem-Control-R2 | ecosystem: Host-associated > Plants > Phyllosphere > Stem > Wood/Secondary xylem...
GAGACATAAGTGTTTTGAACGTTTCTGAGGATAATACGTCCAACTCCAGGGTCAAGATCAAATAGTTTAACGGCGAGGAAGGTTTCATTTCTCATACTTGTTAGAATTCAAAAGTCAATTTTTACGGAGAATAATATAATTTATGTTTTGAAATTTTATTTAATAATTTAAAATTTTAGATTAAAATAATTTTTTTATATAATGTCATGGCTTTATTAAATTAATAACCACAAATTTAAATTTCATCATTTTTATTTTATTGAATAAAAATTAAGTATAAATTAGTAAGAAAATAATAGTAATAATAAGTGTGTGTGTGTATAACAAAATAATAGTAATAATAATGACCCAAAAAAGACAAGAGAAACACAGGCTACAACTTGATAACTTAATTTTGTTGATATAGACTTATGTAACCTGACAGTCAACGTGCAAACAGTCAAGAAATTAGTATCAATAATTATAAAATATGAGAATCGCATTATATATATATATATATATATTGAGTTTACTTATCATTATAAAATTAAAAGAATATTCAGGCCTGTTTATATATATAACAGTCCATCTATTAACATTCTCGAACCCATAATCTTTTTACAAGTACAATTAATTTACTACCAGACTTCATGTTTAACCAAATATTGGTTGATTTTGGTATTCATAATACTTTTTTTTTATAATGTTATTTTTTAAGTAAATATTTTGATATTTAATTGAAATTCTAATTTTACAAGTATTTATTTTTATTATTATATCATTAAGTAAAAGATAATTGAAAAAAATAAAGTTATGAAACCGATGAAGTCTATAATTCGGTTGTAGGTTTGGCGAGTTAAGCTGCAAAGTCCAATTCAATCTAATAATCTCAATATTAAAATATCATCTTGAATTATTTTTTTAAAGTCAAACATGCTTTTTACCAATAATCTCGGGTAATCTTTGAACCTGTCAAGTTGACTAGGTTATGTTGAAGTAATTCTCATATAATTTAATTTGAAATTCAAGTTAGTTAAAGAGTCGAGCCTGAAATTTTTAAAGTTGATCCAGTGGGTTGAGTGTACAATACTAAAAAGTTTCTTGTGGCTTAAATATCTTTCTAGGTTCAATTTTTTTTTATCCAATTCACAATGTAACTAGTTATTTTACTATTTGAGAGGTGATGGCATCTCGAAAGTTTTGAAGTCTTTTAACTTGGTTGTTGCATTTATAGAATTTTCTACAAGAGGTGTCCATTTGAACCCCTAAAAATAATCTATTTTCTTATGGCTGTTTTGTTTTAACTTGGTTTCAAACTTGTACGGAGGATACTGTTTATATTGACATGCCATTTGTCAAATTGTAGTTCCATCCTGGATTAGCTATTCTAAGTAATGCTAGTAGGTTTTACATGTGTTATTAGGGGTGTTTACGGTCCAGTTTGGTCTGATTTTAACTAAAAAATTCAACCGAAACCGGAAAACAGTATTCTTTGTTAATATAATCCGGACCGAACCAAAAACCGGTTTTGTTCGATTCAAGGCGGTTTTTTAGCATTAAAAATCAGAAACCAATGAAGATTTGTGGAGGCCTTCGTGAGTGCTGAAATGAGATTCCTTGATTATAGGAATAATGAAGTCAGTTGCGGGCAAGAGATAGATTCGGCCGTTAAAGAGAATTATTCCTTCCTTGAATAACCATGGACATAAAGCTTCTCCCTCGATTTTCTTCACAAAGTCTTGCAAGTGTGAGGTAGCCAAGATGTAGTGTCAAAGGCTCAAAACTTAAAAGTAAGATTTAATATTAACATATGAGAGAAAATAAGAGAGGGAGGGGTGGGGCAGGTGAAAAGGAGAGAAGGGGAAAGGGAAGGGGAAGGGGTAGCTGGAAAGGGGGACAGGGATAAAATGATTTAGGGTTAGAGATGTTTCTCTTTATACCTTTTTTTAAGTTATTTATATTTAATTAAACTGGTTCTATTTGGTCCGATTCAATCAGTTTAAGTTTTTTTAAACCGGAACCGGACATGACCGGGTGATTTTTTTTTAATTGGTTTATTCGGTTTTTTCTATCGATTCGGTTTTTTCAGTTATTTTTTTTTCAGTTTAATCGATTGGTCGGTTTTTTTTTAACACCCTTATGCGTTATTGTAACAGTTCTTTTTAATTTTTTTGTATTGTTATTAAATTCTAATATATTTATATGGTAAGAGTTTGGGTTTTAAAATAATATATACATAATTGATGATAACTAACTTATATAAAAGAATTCCAAGACATTGAAATATTGATATATTAAAAAAATTGAACACTTGATTTTGCTAATCGGATATATTCTACAATTATTAATTTGTATTATAAAGAACCTTTTTTTAAAAAAATTAAAAGCTTTGTTAAGAATAATACTTGGATATTTAATTTAAATTTTAACCAAATACTAATACTAAGTTGTCTAACCTTAATATTATTAACTAAAAAGTTAAGATATTGGAAGTTTTTAGGATGCTTAACAATTACATTAGTTATCCTTTTTATTTATATAATTAGGGTTGTATATAATATTAATAGTGTAACCCGCTATACACATGATCAAACTATAAGCTATACAAGTTAACATATTTTTTTTATATTTATGTCCTAAGATTCAACATTGTATTTCCTATAATACACCCCTTCAACATAGTCAACCTCAACATACTTAGTGCGAGCATGAAAGACATGATTGACCGATAGATAAGTAACACCCAAGTTATCACATCATAGTGTAGTTGTAGAAAAAAAAAAAAGACGAAGCTCTAAAAGTAGAGAATGAATCCAAAAAATTTCAGTAGTACCATAAACTAAAGTCTTGTACTCAGCTTTGATAGAGGACCGATTAACGGTATGTTGTTTCTCTGATTTCCACGAGATAGGGGTAAAACCAAGAAACATAAGATACCCACTCGTAGACTTTCGATCATTAACATTGTCAGCCCAATTAGCATTAGTGAAACCACGAAGAGGTAGAGAGTCACCACGATTGATGTGTATACCAAAGAAAATTGTGGTCTGTACATAGTGCAGAATACACTTGATAACAGCCTAACAAGTTGCAATAGGAACATGCATAAATTGACACACTTTATTCACATCATAGCACAAATCATGTATGGTGAAGTTAAGATATTGAAGAGTACCAATAATTTATTTATAACATGTAGAGTTAGAGTACAAATCACCAGATAACATGGCAAGCTTGGAAGAAGAGGAATATATGGGAATATCAATACACTTACAAGAAGACATACCTACTCCATGAAGAATATCAAAAACATATTGTTGTTGAGTGAGCATAAGTCTCATAGATGGGGATTTAACCTCATTTCCTAATAAATAATGGATGTAGTCAAGGTTTCGAAGCTTGAACTCTGAGCTCAGTAACAAAATTAGTTTAGCAAGTACAATCGAGTTATTTTCTATAAGCAAAATATCATGAATGTACACAAGAAGATAGACAATATCACCAGCCATAGACAGGATAAATAATGATGTATCAACCTTAGAAGCATAAAAACCAATGGATAACAGATACTCAAGTGATTATACCATGTCCGGGAAGCTTCTTTCAAACCATAGAAGAACATATACAAATGAGACATACATGAGAGATCAGAGTAGGATAAGTAAATCTAAGAGGTTGTTCCATATAAACCTCTTCTTGAAGTATCACATTCAAGAAGGCATTATAAACATCAAGTTGATTTATCCTCTAACCATGAGAAACAACAATAATAAGTACCAACCAAACCGTAACTGGTTTAATCACAGGACTAAATGTTTCTGAATAATCTATACCCTTTTTATGAGTGAAACTTCTAGCAATTAGACGCGCTTTGTAGCATTCAACACTACTATCAACACGCCATTTAATTTTGTATACTCGACAAATACCAATAACATTTATGAAAGGATGAGAAGGAACTAGAGACCAAATACCATTAGAATGAACATCATTAATTTCATTTTGCATGGCATGATGGCAAGAAAATATCAGTTTGCTTCCTTAAAGGCGAAAGGCTCATGATTAAGAAATAAAGCCAAACGGGAAGATGAAGAGACAATAAGATAGGTTGTCTTATGCTATTGTGAGCAAAGAACCATTTGATACTGATATGGGACCTAAGCAGGAGGTGAACTGGTAGAGACCAAAATACTTTCTATATCTTAACTTGGTATCAGAACCTCTTCTCTCTATTTTTTTTTTCAAACCTTATTTGACATGGGTCCTAATCAAGATATCACATCTGCTATTGGCTCTACTGATGACAGATCTGTTATGTCAATCCTCCGTTTTATTCTGCCTTTAGGTCCTTCTTCTTATTTGATTGCCTAATAGCTACAAGCCTCTATATCAGCGCCTTATTCCTCTTCCATTCTGACATCTGGTTCTTCGCCTTCTCTAATTATTCATCTCCCTTATCTGTTGGTGAGTTCCCAACTACTCCTCTTGTTGCTAGTTTAAATCCTTTTGCTCTTGTTTCTCACATCAATTTTATGGTTCCTTTAGCCCACATATAATAGGTTGTTTCTTTAAAATTATCATATACCAACTACTTATATTGAAGGATGTATATGAAACCTTATCTCCTATGACAACAAAAAAAAAAGTGAAAGGAGGTTGTGGTAATAAAGAAATAGAATGAAAATGGTGATTATAATAACTATGATGTTGATGGTGGTTTTATATTAAGATGATGTGTGATGCAATGATAGTAAAGGAGGTGATATTGGTGACATGATGATGGTCGTGAAATTGTGATGATAGGTTGTGGTAATATGATATCTTAAAAATAACATAAAAACAACTATTTTAAATTGTAATTTTTTTCACACAAAAATATGCAATAATGCAACTAAACATACTATGTTTTATACATACATATATACATGTATACACACAAACAAAGCACTCTAAATAGTTGATTGGTGTTTGAAAAAAAAAGTGTAAAAAAAAAATATTACCATAAAGAAGGATTGTTTGGGGTATTTATACACAACGAAAATTCTATATCAATAATTTGTTATTTATTTATTTCAATGAATTTTTAACCTCAATTTATAAACTGTTACTCCGTTCCACGTAGAATTTCAACTTGAGATCTTTTAAGTATAAACGTGTACCTCACGCATATCTAAGCTCAATAATTGATTCCTTGTCCTAGCTAGTTGCTAAACAAACTCACATGATATGCAATCCAGCATTTAAATTTCGTTGAATCTCTTGGTTCTTTGCATATCTGTAGTCACTAGAACTAGCAAAAGTTCAAGGAAGAAAACAATGATTAGTATAGAAGATTTGTACGGGGTTCTATGTGCTGTAGTTCCTCTATATGTCACCATGTTCTTGGCTTATGCCTCTGTGAAATGGTGGAATATATTCACTCCTGCACAATGTTCCGGCATCAACAGGTTCGTTGCTTACTTTGCAGTTCCACTCCTATCCATGGAGTTTATTTCAAGGATAAATCCGTACAAAATGGACCTTCTCTTCATGGCTGCTGATGGGGTTTCCAAAGTCTTGATCTTGGTGGTCTTGCTTTGCTGGGCTAATTTCTCAAGAAGAGGAAGCCTGGAATGGGCCATCACTCTTTTCTCTCTATCCACTCTCCCCAACACCCTTGTGATGGGGATCCCACTGCTAAAATCCATGTACGGGGATGATAAGGAAGGCCTTATGATCCAAGTTGTGGTGCTACAGTGCATCATCTGGTACACTTTATTGTTGTTTTTGTTTGAATACAGAGAAGCAAGACTAGCAATCTTAAAGAACTTCAAGGGGAGTGGTAGCAGTAGTAGTTTTAGTAACAGTGAGAGGAGCAAGGGAAGTTTCAAGGGTGTTGGGGAAGTACTTGGAAGCCGTGGAAGTAATGCAGATGAAGTTGTTAATGTTATTGTTTCAACCCCTACAAGCCAAGAGATTACTGAAAATGTCAACACCAAGGTTGCACCGGATCCCCAGCAGTTTAGATCAATGGTAGCAGCTGCAGTGGATGGAGATGATAAAGAGGTCCATTTATTCATTTGGCGATGTGTATGTTGCACTTCTCAAGGCAAGATTATAGCTAGAGAAACAAGCATATATACCTGTTTGTTTCGATTCATCCCCTTTTAGTTTTCTTTCTTTCGCTAATTAAAGTACTCTACTGTGGATGATTTAGGTTTCTGTGAGCAGTCAGTGCAAGTTCTTCGAAAAGAAGAAAGCATGAAAAGGGGACTAGAATCTGAAAAAACGGAGGGTATAGAGAACAATACGGCTGCAATATCTTCCTTATCATCAGTTATGCTCTTGCAAATTCTGAAGACAGTGTGGCTTAAGCTGGTGAGGAATCCCAACTCCTATGCAAGCTTAATAGGACTAAGCTGGGCGTTAGTCTCTTGCAGGTATTCTGGACTAGCAGTTAGTACATCATTTCTTGAAGTAAATTAATCCAGATTTAAAGCTCAAGTATTTGATCAAAACAGAAGTACTAAAGCTCAATTACTTTTTCCACTTTTTTAATGATCTTGCTACTTCCCTCCCTCCTTAATTTATTGTACTTGTTTGGCTAGATATGGAATAGTGAAGCCCCAAATAGTGGACAATTCGGTAACAATCTTGTCAAAGGCAGGTCTTGGAATGGCAATGTTTAGCCTTGGTAAGACTAGAGCAGTCCTTTCATCTATTTCTGTGGGTTCATTTTTTGTTTCCTCATATTCAACATCAAGAATCATTCGCACATGTATGGTTAATTACGATCACATTCAAACCTGATTGAAATTTCTCAACTGTAATTAAGGACTGTTCATGGCCCTGCAACCAAGAATCATAGCCTGTGGAAACAGAATGGCTATTTATGGAATGCTTGCAAGGTTTTTAGCTGGTCCAGCAGTAATGGCAGTAGCTTCCATTGGAGTAGGCCTGAGAGGGACCATGTTGAAACTATCCATTGTGCAAGCCGCCTTGCCGCAAGGAATCGTCCCTTTTGTGTTTGCTAGAGAATACGGTCTACATCCAGATGTATTAAGCACTGCGTAAGTTGGAACTCTACGATAATTTATTTCAGGCCCATGGGGTTAGATCAATTAAACTTTACTCCTGTGAACGATCTTAAAACAAGCTAGAAGAAGGAACCGCGGTTTCAGCGCATTTCAAGGCGTCAGAGGCTGTTCTTCTGGAGATGCTGGTCAAGAAATCCAGGGACCAAAGTTTAACAGTGCTAAGACCTCAGGGATCTAAAATAACTTAATCACCATTTCTTTCTTATTCCTTCACAGCTTGTCACTAGTATGTTCTGAGTGATTTTATTTTGCAGGGTGATATTTGGAATGATAGTGTCTCTGCCCATCACAATACTTTACTACATTTTTCTTGGCCTCTGATACGAGGGGGTGAAGATTGTGGTTCGAATCCACACATCCTGTCATCGCAATCCAGCAACAGCGTTTTCATTCAAGCATGATCTGCACTCTGGTTTTTCTTCAATCATGGTCATCCGCATGAATGAGGACGAAGCTTCACTGCAAAGTCTCAGCCACATCAGTGAATTAAGTTTCCTAATATTGCTAATATTTATAACCCCATTTTACTGCGAGTTACAGATCATTCCGAGGCAGTTTTTGTTTCTTGTGGTAAATTAGCTAGGATGTGTGTAGTTTCCATGGAAAGAACATTGATTTGAACTTAAAATTTCAGTTCAAATCTCTCAGGAATGAAGATGGAGAATTTTATCGAATAAGAAAGGGTACTTTTATAGTTTCTTTGCGATTCAAGGACTAATTAATATTCCTGCTATCATCAAAAACGAAGAACAGCACAAATTCCAAAAGATGTAAAGCATGAGTTCAAGGGAAAATATTTGTTGACAACATGTTGTCAATAAATAATGGTGACAATGAGAGGCGGCAAGCTCAAAATAAGGATAAGAATTTCACGTGAGGAGACGGGGCAGCCCACGTATGAGTCGGGAAATAAAGGCTAGTTTAGCCATGTGACGCCACATGTCCCTTAAAATTAGAATTAATTTAAGAAAAATGAATTAAAATAACAAATACAGTTTGGAACTTGGCTTGTTAATTAAGGTTTAGCAAGCAATTCGAACCAGTGTTAGAGCTTACTTTGTAAACAAATAGATTTTGAGTTTTAATTAACTCAACTAATGTAGGTTTATGAGTTGCTCCATTAGGCCAGGGACTTAGCTTTTGAGCTGATTTAATTGTTTGCTTAATTATGTGCTTAGATTTTTAGTTAGAGTGGGTGTATTTATATTATGAAAAACTATAATATATATAAGAATTAGTATGCAATGTTATAAATAAGGATAGATTTTAACAACACTCTTGCAATCATTTTTTATCCCGTTTTTTTAAATTATATGACAATAAAATATATGAATTTTTTTTTGTATTAAATATTTTTTTTAAGAAAAAAACAGGACAACTGCGTGGGACTAAGAAAATAAAAGGAGATTTTTGATAACAAATGATGGTATTATATATTTTTTAAAGTTAAATAAAAATAGAACATTAATAACATAGTTGTAATTGTATTTTTAAATTGAGAGACAAAAAATACATTAAACAAAAGAAAATGAAAAAATAATAAAACCCAGATCTTGTGGCTTAACCCATTAAAGTTGTAATTTAGATCATGGGCTCAACTGAGTTATAATATATTTTTAACCTAAATATAAAATAATAAAAAAAACTCACACACGTGTACCTTTGAAAGAAAAAGAGTGCACTTGGGCTTAAGTTTTTTTTTCTTTTAAAGAGAAAACGACCCTGTTTTTTAGAGAGAAAAAAAGATAGGCAAACAACATTTTGCATGTTGTGGCAATTGACATGTTGTCTATCAGCTTGAATATTTTTAACCACTGTGGTGACAAAAAAAAAAATCAAGGCACTAAAAGTGATGTTAAGGTGTTTTTGGATTAAAATAAATTAAAAATTAGTTTTTTTTAATTAAAACAAAACACTATTTTTAAGTCATTTCGAATCAAAAACACCTTAACAACACCATTAGAACATTTAGAAACCAATTCATCAACCCAAAAGGCTTGAAAAAGGTCCAAAAACTTGAAATCAAACCGGGTTAGATTTCTCTTCCTTAACTTGGATATGTTTTTAGGCAACACTAAGGTTCTAAACAATCACCATCAAACTTTTATTATCGTATGGAGCCCATGGCACCAAGAACAACCATTTTGGTGGTCAGAAATGTCATAAATGACAAGTTTCTCTCTCGACATCGGAATCCAGTAATCTCTTTCTTTTCTCTCAAATCAAGAACTAAAAAATAATAAAAATAAACTTTTGTATCAAAATTAAATTGCAAAAAAAATTGAAGAACGAAATAGGTATAATGTTGAAAGTTTGAGGACTAAATTGAACTTCTTATAAGAACTTTGAACCCACCACCTATTTTCAATGCTTTTTTTCACATTGGTTCTCTTTCTTTTAATCTTGTCCTTGGTCAACAAATGTGCATCAATTATCCTTTAATTTATCTTTCATAAGGATGCAATTCCTCAAAACAATTTTGAGGACCAAAATAAAAAAATAAGATTTTTGAATAGTAAGCCCATAATGAAATGTAAGAGGCTCCACAATAAAAATCCTTACAATAATTTACCCACATGTTTTAGTGTTTTCTATAATTAAAATTAACTATTAATTAAAAAAACTAAATCAACTCATGAATTTATCGTAACCGCATAGAGAGATTAATGTGAATTACAATAGTGTTACATAATGATTTATCTCACTCTTTTTTTCCTTTGGTTTATTTTACTCTAGTCACTCAATTTCTATTTTGATTTTAGTCCTTTAATATCGTGTTGATTTGGAATTGGGCTTCATGATTTCTTTTGTTTGCTTACGTGTGGAGATCTCGAGGTATCAAGAAAATGTTTCGTTACATAGTTAATAATCGGTTTGAAAAAACAAATTTCAATTTTATTTATAAAATAATTATATATTTAAGGACTGACTTTGAAGCTAAGAGAAATGTTTAGCCTTTTTAATTTGCTACCATCAAGGACTGGATTACATAAGCAAAGAAAAAGTCTAGGTCTTTTTTTTAGTTGCTAGACTCTTTTTTTTTTTAATTTGATCCTTCTATATTGTATTTTTTTAGGATTGGAATTAATGGTTTGTTTTGGTTGTCTAGACATGGGGATCTCGTAATATCAAGGGAAACTTTTGATGCTTGGTTAATGCTCAGCTTGGAAAAATAAAATAAAATTATATTGGTTTAAAACAATAAAGGCTTCAATGACCATATTCTAAACTAAAACAAATATGAGGGATTGATGAAATGATAACAATACCTTCATTTACAATATACCAATCAGAGGCACTAAACAAAAAATCTTTTCTCCCTTTCTCTTTCAACTCTCTCTCTCTCTCTCTCCAACTTACAAACAGTGAAGAACTTGTGATTTCTCTCAAATATAACAACATAATTACTATTGAAATTGATTTCTTGCATGAAATCATGTTTCAGCGTGGTTTTCTTTATTGGGTGATGGAATCACTCCACCGAATCACACACAATCTCGTCCAGAACTGTTACATTCTCAAATTGATTTCTATAGATTATTGTTAACCCTAAGAACTCTTATTTGCGTTTTGATTTCATCTATGTGGTGATCAGTTTGATGAGATCCTATAATGGAGGTTTTTTTTGGGTTCTGGGTTGAACGGGTTGATTGTTCAGTTCGGTGTAGAAAAGAGGAGAACAAATTGGGGGAACTTTTTTTTAGAGAATCAGAGGGTAATATAAATGCAAAGGTTCAATTTTTTTATTTATTTTTTTATATGATATCCATTTTTGGTTTTGTATAAATTATGAGATCTAAATAAAGGTTTTCAGAGTAACAAAATAAAACTCATCATCGATATTAATGGTGACAAGTTACAAAAATTTATATTATGATAAAAAAGCAGGAGGAGTGGTTGGTAAGTTAGGGAGCGTAATCAAGTCCATAAAGCAATACATGGGTTTTAGAAAAGTTAGGAATGGATTCAACTTTAGTTAACACTAAAGGTTATAAAACTTTGTTGAATTTGGTAGATAATACAGTAAGGGAAAGCTTTGATTTATACTATGGTTTGTTCATTTACAATGTAAAAGCAGTGAAGCAGCTAAAAAAGTTGGATTAAGATTTTGAATCAACCTCAAGACTTGAGAAAGGAAACTCCAATTACAAAATTCTCTCAAATTAATGATGAAATGAGGGAAGATTATTGAAAAAATAAGGATAAAAACAAAGATCCAGATTAAGATTTCACCTATAGATTATACTTTGTTAATACATGTTTCCATGTCAGAGAAGAATGTTTAGATTTCTCCTTATAGGCTTTAAGGGCAAAACAGATTTTTATAAAATGCTTATCAGACTTGTCATGCACATATTCAAATTAAGGGAGGTGATGCCATTAAGGACTATGTTCTAGGGTAAAAGATTATTATACCTTATAAGCTGCAATAGAGATCTAGTGATTGTTGTCCAATAAAATGCCCAATCCTTGGTAATTTAGAGTCCTTAGGAGTTTTGAATCTCGATAAAGGTATATATAATAATGAGGAGTGATTTTAGCAATTTTTTTTAGAGATATGAGTCTTGTATCTAGAATTTATAGTAAAAAATAAAGATTGTAGTGTGGGAAAGATCAATATAAGGCTAATGTTTTTAGATGTTAGAGAAATGCTAAGGTTTTTTATATTTTTTGTATGAGGGTTTTGTTTCACCCCCTGGTTAAGGTTTTGGTGTGTGTTTTATAAGATAACAGGAAAGGTCTAGAGGTTATGAGCTGGGAATTTTTAGATCTTTGATGTTCAAAAAGAAATTATGATTTTGTATTACAACTACAATAGAAAGCATGTCATGCTCTACAGCTGGTGAGAAGATGACTCCATCAATCTCAGATTTTAGACTATTAAGGATAGGTTTTTATTTTATGTTATGAAAGCAACTTGGAAAAAAAGAAAGAAGATTTGAGTGGTTGCAATTGCAGATAATGATCATAGCCATTGATTGGGAGAATCTTGGTGTGGTTTGATGGTAGGATAAGGGTTAAATAGGTTTTGAAAGGTGGCAACCCAACCATGTTTTTATTTGAGCAAGAAGATGAATAGTGGCTAGACGACAAGTCATTTGGTTTTAATTAATATTTTCTTAAAATCAATCCAAAATAGCGTCATTTTAGTTAACTCTAGATTAATTAGGGCTTTAATCTTTACAATTTGATTGCATCCCTTAATCTTTTGAATATTTCTAATTAAACCCTCAATTATTCCTAATCTTTTTAATTTTATCCTCTGATTTCTTCAATTAAACCTTCAGAATTCAATACCTTTTTTAATATGGTCGTTGGTCTTGGATATTTTCAATTTGATCAACAAAATGACCTTGTAATCATCATTTTTTTTATAAGTTCATTGATGATTGAATCAATTAAGTCATCAAAACCTTGGAACCATGCATTTTGTTCATTGGATCATTAATTCTTATAATGTTGACCTCATTTGTCTCCCAAACTTTTATTTTCTTTAAATTAAGTCCTTAATTAAGTCAATTAAACTTGTTAAAAGAAATCAAGTTCAAACTGATTAGATGGTTGGAATTATTGGTCTTAAAGAACAAATCAATTGTTTTTTGGACTTGTAGATTTGAAGACTGACATGTCAAAATTCTAGAAATTTCAATCAACTGGTCGATCGATTAGTCTAAACAGGCCGCCTAGTTGGCTTGATATTGCCGGTCGACTAGTTGGTATAAATTAACTGACCAGTTGGCTTGTGATGGCATTCAATTGGGTGATCATTTTGGTTGATCTATTGACCTAGTAATGGGGTTAATCATGCCTATTAGGTTCAATTAGTTTGGAGTATGTTCAAGATGCATCAAGTAAATCAATTCGACTTTATAATTATGTTTTGGTCTCTAAACTTAGAGTTTCAATATTTTATGTCATTTACATCAAGTTATTTTTTAGTTTTTTCTATATCCGTTATAAGTTATATTGACGTTCCTACTAGCAGTCCTCAATAGTATCTAGTTCTACATCTGTTTGTCTTTTGCTTAATTTTCCAGGTGAGTGTAATAATCTTTAATATGCATGTAATATAAATACTATATGTATGTTGATTGTATGATAAGTACAATTGATAAATTATTGAATATCTATATATGTTGCTTTATTTTTTGAGTACTTATCCATTCTTGATTTCGCACTTACATTCTGTTGAATTAAATTCTATTCGACATGGCATTCATTTGCTTTGATAATTATTTGAGTATCTATTATATCTTCATATCGGTATACTTGTCAGTAACTTTATGCTAACAAAGAGTAGTTATTCTATGTCAAATAATATTTTGTGTACTTAGTTGGTGAAAGATGCACCAGCTTATAAAAACTGATCCTCACATGGTGATTGGGGCTGCAAACCTCGTTTGTTATTGGGACCTTAGGGTTTTGTTTGTTATATAAGCCAATGGCTTTGTATAATCTCTTACGTGTGTGTGTGTGCATATCCTATACTTATAAATAGTTAAAATATATATTAAATGTTATTCTCTCATTGAGTTAATTGAGCTTACTCCTCCATTTTAATATTATTTTAGGTTCTTGCTTCCATTAGCTTATTGATCTTTGATTAAGAGTTCCTGTTTTTTTTTTGTTGGTATGTCTTGCTTGTTTCCATGAGACTTTTTTTATTTTTAGGAATCCAATGTCTTAGACACTCCACTATTACGTTGTTTTCATTTAAGATTGGATTTTTACTTCAAAGATTGGATTTTATTTAATATAACATGTATTTTGAATTTTATATATATATATATATATATATATATATATTTGTTTTATGATATGTATGTTTTGAGGCTTAGCGTTAGTGGGGTGTCTTCGTAACACTGCTCCTGCGTTGCCGGTCACAGACCTAGGATTCAGGTTATGCAATTTCTCTTTCAATTAAGCCCTTGATTAAATCAATTAAGCCCATCAAAAGATCAATCAAGTCCCTTAACTTAATCATTTTGCAAGTCTGCTCCAGTCTTTAATATCTTTTTTCAATTTGATCCAAATTCTCATTGTTTTCTTCAATTAGGCCCTTAATTACTACAATTGAGTTCTCAACCTTTGCCATTGGTCTAATTTGGTCCTTGAACTTCCACCTCATACGATTAAGTCCGTATTCAACCTATTTTTAGCACATTCAAATTACTTATTTATTGATGACCCTAAAATATTTTTTAATTTTTGAATATTTTTTACATAAAGAATCTTGAAGGATCTGAGATTGGGTTATGACATTTCTTGTCAATTTAAAAATGACTAATGCATCTTATGAAAAGACTGTAAAAATTTTATGGGATTCAAGATTGGATTATGACCCAATAGCTGGTTATAAATTTTATGATGTTATTATATTGTTCGAGTAAACAGTATCAATGAGCCTAATTTCTAAATTCCCAACCAGTTTTAACTTTTGTTGATAGGATTATGCATTAGTATCGTGGAATGTGGTCACAAATTTTATTTTATTTTGATTGAGGATATTATACTTTAATTATATCACTGTAATTTCTTATTATAATAATGATATTAGAATTATGTGCAAGGTTGTCAATAAAATCTGTGTATATTGAAACGTGATTAGCTAGACTTTAGAGAGCTCATTTTCTGCAATAATTTGAATATAACTACAGAAATTGCAAATTTAGAATGATTGGGAAGACGGTAGTTGTTATTTTTTAAAGTGTTTTTTATTTGAAAATATATTAAAATAATTTTTTATTTTAAAAAAATTATTTTTGATATTAACACATCAAAAAAATTTTAAAATATTAATTTAAAATAAAAAAAAATTAACTTATTTAAAAATATTTTTAAAATATAAAAACAAACTGTTCTTCATGCCAAAACCGAAACAAAAGAGAAGAACTGTTAGAGAACCTAGAACGACATATCACCGAGCTGAAAACTAATGTGATCCTGTCGTTGTACTTGGTATGCCTGTCGGCCATGCTTCCCCAAACACTTGGCTTGTCCTCGTCCTTCATTTTATGTCGATGCAGTAGCAGCAGTCCCATGTGATGCGTGTGGTACTATTATTACCCTCAACTGCCACATTCCTCTTTCTTTAACCAAGTTTTTCCTACTCGTCTTTTTCAGTAAAATTATTCATTTAATTCTATAATAAAATAATTTAATGTTTATTATTTAAAGATATTTTTATTTTTTTTTAGAATAACTTGATTACTTTCGTACTTTTAAAAATAAAACCAATATAACTTTTATATGAGGAAGAGCCCCTCCGCTTTGAGTTCTATGGAAATCCTCTGTAAGTCTTTTTTTTTTTCATTTTACATTATTTTTATTTGTAAATTTCAATGATATTTAGGGACATGGTTGTGAATTATATTTATTAAATATAATTAAAAAAGCAAACTTGTTGGCAAACATCAGCATGTAGACTATTCTCACACTATTTAGATCATGTATTTGAGGTCGTTCGATTACTAAACACCATCTTTTGGGACGGCGTTTGAAAGGTCTGTACATCCCGACCTGATGAGGCAACGTATATTCCAAGATTATCGGTGATTTGTTGCCGGTTGCTATTTATTTTTCCTCCCTTCTCTCTTTCCCCACTAAGATTTTTGCGCTAATATCTTAAAAATTCAAGAACAACCTTTTAATTTGTTGATTCTTTAGATTTGGTTTATTTTTTATTATGATTTTTTTTTATCTTGAATAATTTATAAAATTGGAATGCCTTCAATTTTATCCCTCTTAAATTTTTGCTTCTTTCAATTTGATCCACATTCTTTTAATTGCTATTTTTTATTGAAAATAATTTTTAAAATTAATTCTCTTTTACGATTTCACCCTCCTTTGGTTTTTTTTCCTATCAAGTTCAATACCTATTCTTTTTATTCCCAGTTTTCTTGCTTTGACATGTTTTTAAAATTGATTCATAATAAACTTCTTGATTGGATCTAGATTTAAGGTTTCATGGGTTGTGAGTTTTTAATATTTGACCAGGTTTATGATGTTTATTCGTGTTTGCTTGGTTTTTTTTTTCTTTTTTCTAAGCTATTATTTTTTTTATTTTCATCCTTCTGTATTTATTCAATTGAAAACTAGGGTTTTTTTTAAGCTTGCTTTCTATGGATTTTTTTTTGTCTTGAAAATGACTCATCTTTTTTGTTTATCATTTCTTTGTTGGTTTTTTTTGGGCTAATTCTTTAAATTTATATTTTTTTCCATTCCATTCCCTTCCTTCAATATTTGAAAAGATTTTTTTTATACAATTTATAAGGTTATAATTCTTTTTCTATTTCATCCCCTTTATTTTATTTTTCTTTGGAATTTATTTCTTATTT